>Ga0302315_10001136_pt1 | contig 27958 bp, 25 predicted proteins | sample III_Palsa_N3_1_FD_200532 | JGI IMG/M metagenome (GOLD analysis project Ga0302315, IMG submission 200532) | Peat permafrost microbial communities from Stordalen Mire near Abisko, Sweden - III_Palsa_N3_1 | ecosystem: Environmental > Terrestrial > Soil > Palsa > Peat permafrost | place: Sweden...
GTCTCCAGCACCGGGTGGATGGGCACCGGCTGGGAGGGCGGTAGCGGAATCTATATCGAAGCCAGCATAGCGATGCAAAATGTTGGCAATATCAACTCGAGTGCGTGGCCGGCTTTTTGGCTGCAGGATCTGACGACCGAATCCGGGGTCGGCGACGGCATGCCGGGAAACTCAGGACATACCGAAGGCGTTGAAAACGATATCCTTGAATATAACCCGAGCTCGGGTTTCTGGGGGTCGGACGACTACGCCTCGACCCTGCACGATTGGACCGACGGCAGCGGCAATCTGGACAACTCGAACAACGCCCTAATATGCCCAACTGTCGGCACGGATTTCACCGCATATCACAAATACGGTATGCTGTGGGTGCCCGCTAGCTCCTCAAACAGCTACTGCGGCTACCGCCAGTGCTTCTTTGACGGCCAACCCATGGCAGCCGCCATGTGGATCGGCAATCAAGACTATACGGCCGGCGTATTCCCGCCCACAGTCGCTTCCATGGGCAGCTACATGTTCAGCGATATGGATCACCATCCGCTCGATTTGATCCTTAGCGCAGGTCCGGGGTCCCCAACAGTTAGCATACAATACGTGCACATCTATGCCGCGAGCTCCTCTAGCGAAGATGTGGTAACCGGAACCAAATATACGACGCCTGCTGCGCCCACCAGTTTCGTAGCGACTGCGGGCACCAACCAGGTCGGCCTAACCTGGACCGCGAGCAGCGGCGCGACGTCGTACTACGTCTTCCGCAGCACCACCTCGGGCTCGGAAGCCCTCATCGCGACAGCAACTTCGACATCCTATACAGATACGTCGGTTACTGACGGCACGAAATACTACTATACTGTTGCCGCAACTAATCCCGCCGGCACGAGCGGTTGGTCGAGCGAGCAAAACGCTACCCCAACCAGCGGCGGCTCCGCTCCCGCCATCCCAGGCAGCCTTGTGGCAACTGCCGGCAGCAGCCAGGTCGGGCTAACCTGGAATACGAGCAGTGGCGCGACCGCGTACTACGTGTTCCGGAGCACCTCGTCGGGAACGGAAGTCTGCATAGCGACGGTCTATACCAACTCCTATACAGATACATCAGTAATAAACGGTACTAAATACTATTATACCGTGGCTGCGAACAACAGCTACGGTACGAGCAACTGGTCCAATGAAGTTAATGCCACTCCTACGAGCTCAGCCGGACCAAACCTGATTTCAAACCCAGGTTTCGAAAGCGGCGGCTCAGGCTGGAACGATCAGGCCGTATTTACCCAGGTTAATAACTCGGGAAATGCGCACTCCGGATCCTGGGAAACTGTAGCCACGTTGTCATCCAGCGCCAGCTACGACAACTTTTTCCAGTCAAATGTCCCGGTCTCGACTAGTACTAACTACACAGCCAGTGTTTGGGTGAAAGGCTCAGGAAAGCTGGTGCTTGAGGTTATTAGCGGAGACTGGTCAACAACCCTGTCATCCGTCAATATCACGGCGACCTCCACCTGGCAGCAAGTAACGGTGCCTACTTTCAGTTCAGGAACCAGTACCACATTGATCTTCCTGGTTGACGATTCTCTTGGCGGCACCGCAGGTACGGTCTATCTGGACGATTGCTATCTCGGAACCTAACGAACCTGGATAAAGGGCGGATTGTCCCTCATAGCTTAACTCCGCCTCTTGGCCTCCAGTGTCGTAATAAACGACCCTGGAGGTCACTTTATATTTGGCCGATAGTACCTTGACAGGCACTTCGAAGCATGATATCATTGTGCTATAGCTAAAGGGCTTTAGCTAGGCGATATGTTTATGTCACCCGCAGAAACTTAGGAACAAGGATAAGGAACAAATGCACACGGCTTCAAAGGCGCTTACCGCGCTGGTTATGACTGGAATATCGGTGATGGTTAACGCGAGTATTGCGTTGGCTGTTGGTCCAAACATCATGGTGAATAACAGCTTCGAGGGCGGAGATCAGCAATTCAAGCTGCAGTCCGCATTCTCTATCGCCAATGACGCGGGGGATGCACACACAGGCTCGTGGGAAATGCGGGCGAATTTGACCCAGAGTAACAATAACGCTTATCAAAGCTTCTATGTTTGGAAAAATACCGATTACACATCGAGTATTTGGTATAAGGGAGCCGGAAAACTAACCTTTGTCGTTATGCAGGGCGATTGGAGCACGAAACTGGCTACCAAGGTCCTCACGGCGACTTCATCCTGGAAGCAAGCCAAACTAGACTGGAACTCTGGAAACTCTACAAGCGCCATTGTCGCCTGCATCGACGATCAGCAGTCCGGTGGAACTGTCTACCTGGACGATGTCTTTACCGGTCTGACCGACGCTCATGATATAGGTTTCGACCCTCACCGCCCCAAAGCTTCGGGCTTCAAGTATTTGATCTTTGATGACGAGTTTAACAGCACAAGCACGATCGATGAAAACACCACGGGCAACGATGGATTTCTCTGGTACACCAAGCAGTTTTACGGTTTTCCGCCCACAACCCCGAGTATGTACACCGTGGCCAACGGCACATTATCACTCCTTAACAGCCCTAATAACTGGGGCGAAGTTCTCCATACCGCGATGCCGTACAATAATTCTCAGGGCTGGAAAGGCACGGCATTTGCTCCCGGTCAGGGGCTATATGTGGAGGGCCGAATTGCGCTGCTGAACATTACCAAAGAGAACTACGGCGCATCGATCTGGATGACCGATGTGAAGAACACGGTAGGGGTAGACAATGGGATGCCTGGCAATCCCGGTCATATAGAAGGTATCGAAAACGACATTATGGAGTTCGATCCGCATTGGTGGGGAACTGCCAACTACGCCTCGACTATCCACGATTGGTTGGAAAACAGTAAAGTTGATGTCGACAACGATAACACAACCATCTGTCCGCCGGCCGGCACCGACTTCAGCCAATTCCACACGTTCGCTATGCTCTGGGTTCCAGCTAGCGCCGCAAACAATTGGTACGGATATCGCCAATGCTTCTTCGATGACGTACCCCAGACGGACATCTGCTGGAAAGGCAACCAGACTTACACCGGCGTAATTCCAGAGACGAAAGACTCGATGGGAAACTACTCGTTTAGTTTAGGTGATCATCGCATATTCAACTTGATTCTGGGCGGAAGTCAAACCGGTAATCCCTCACTAAGCGTCGACTGGGTTCACGTATACGCCGTCAGTCCTTCGAGTAAGGTTGTGGTCGGTAACTGAAAAGAAATGCCAGTCAGTCGGAGACGATCTTTGGTTCAATCCGTCAAGAAAACAGCTTTCTATATTCTGTCGGACTGAACTGGCTAACTTTTCTAAACCGGCTGGAAAAGTAGAGTGGGTTGTCGTAACCCACTTCCATCGCGATGTCTTGCACCGTCCGAGAAGTAGACGCGAGCAACTCGCGTGCGCGGTTTATTCTCTGCAACTCGATAAACTGCTGCACAGACTTGCCGACTTGTTCCCGGAATAAGTGCGCTATCCGAGATACGGAACAGTCTGACACATCGGCCAACACTCGGACATCAAGGACATCAGAGATGTTGTTGATTATATATTCCGCCGCCTTTTGAACACGCGCGTCCATGTGGGACATGAGAGACATTGGATTTATGTTGTCGCACAATAGCAATACTTCTTCCAGCGCATTCGTAGCAAGCTCATTGCCGTGTCGCGCACCGCTCTGTGCGTGTTGATCTACATCAATCAGGCGCTGCGTTATTCGCGCTCTTGCGGCCTTGTCCGACAATTGCAGCAAGGCTATTCCGCGTGCGGTTTCCGGCCAACGCAGCCACTCAAGCCAAACCTGTCTCGGATGAAAATGTACCAAGACGGATTTCCAGCCTTCGACCGAAGGGGGCACGCTATAGTGCTGCAATACGCCTGGCTGCAGCAAAACAACGTCTCCAGAGCTTAAAGAGATGTCTCCAGCCGAGCACTTAAGGCACGCGCTGCCTGAGAGTGTCAAGATGATCTGCCAGTCGTTGACTTCCTGCGCGCGAAACATGGAAGACCCGTGTTCGGTCACGAAGCACTTGCTTGATACGACAAGGCCATTTTTGCCGGAAGACTTACCTGCCGGATGAAGTTCTACAACACTGTTCAACGTTTCTCCGAATTAGTTGCCAACCATGATGTCGACCGGCACTGAATCAATACTGGCGGCGTCTGCGGCCTCTTCTAGTTTCGCAGTAACGACCGATCTACCGGCTGTTGCCGCGGTAGTTATTGGTATTATGATCTCCACATGGCCTCGGGGCGGTATGGACACCGGACCTAAGGTATCTTGGCGCCATCCCTCCGGCAGGTTCAAAGTTACGCGTCCAACGATCGGGCTCGGCGACGGGTTGTAACAAGTTACACGGATCTTTGCTGCTGACCCTGGTGAGCACGTGGAGGGCGCCTCCACGGCAAGCAGCGGATCGTGGTCTGCCGCTACCAGGAATACGGTGGCGGACTCGATCGACGGTAAACGAAAATGGGTTATACCTGCAGTCGGTCTGGGCAGCGTAATAAGCCGCGGTCCGGCAATAGTGTGGAGTCCATCGGTGTGACTTGGTTCAATAACGAAGAGCTGACTGCCGGCTGCGGGGTTAAGTCCAGTGACACTAAGATCGACATCCGTGCGCTTTTTGGGCGCCGCCAATTGATCGCAGGTATTAGTTGCAACGTACAGGTAATTCCCTTGTCCGTCGTGAAGTTCCTCCGCGTCCAGGTATCCGGAAGCCTGGGCCTTCACATGCGGTACAATGCCGTTCTTTTCCAACGTGTCAAGGAAGAACCGACTAAGCCCAGGCTGACTGCCCTCGGTATTGTCCACGCCTGCGTCGGACGCAATGAGAATAGCCTTACCATGCCCGCGTGTTTTCAGGGTGACGGCTGGAGATCCGTCATCGAAGGCAGCGAGAGCCGTTGCCCCGTCCAATTTCAGCGCCATGCGCCCTTTTCCCTGGAAGCCCAGGGAGGATATCGCTGCGTCAGCGCCGTCGACATACGGCTGGGACGTCTTAATTCCAAACAACGCCTGGGCCGTGTTCTTCGTGCTCGGAAGCGGTTTTCCCCAGCGGTCAAACTGTGCAAAGGGCGCCTCGGCCACGACGACTCCTCCTTTAGTCATAAACGAAGCGAGACTTGCGACCATGCGGTTGTCTGTAAGGGCCGGCGTCGCCAATACTAGAGCACGGTATTGAGGAGCAATTCCGGAACGAACCTGATCCGCTGAGATTATATCAACACTGTAGCCGGCCTGGACCAGCCCCGCGTACAGGCCCTTTAAAGAGCTTTCGCACCGTATCCCGCCGTCTCTATTTTGGTCAATGCCGCCATAGTAGATAAACGCGTCCTGGTCGACAACCAGCGCCACCGAAGGGCGAGTACTTGTGAAATCGCCAAGATCCAGCATCTTTGAGAGATGCGCGATCTCGCGCACGGCCCCGATCCGAGTATTAAACTCGCCCGAAGTCAGCCTGGAGCCGTCCGCACTGGCCAAAGTCCACATAGCCACGGCGCTCGCTCCGTGGCCAATATAACGCCAAATATCGCTCCTAAGTCTGTCCGCTAGATCGACATCGCTGAGACCCGGGCATTGCTTGGGATCGTATGGATCACACTCCGCAACGGTAATGGGTCGTTCTCCAGCCGCGCCACGGGTGGTATCCATCGCATAGCCGATATAGAAGCGGTTAGTCCACTGGCTCGCATAAATGTCGACTGCTGCCCTATCAAAGGGCTCCGTGTACCGGTAGTTATCCCCAAGCCGGAGAGCGAACCAGTTATCCATGGGGCCGGCCATGTTGGTGGTCGAAGGTACATTGGGACATACTTTATGCCCAAGGTCTGCCTCCCACGACAAGAACTTGGCGATTAAATCTATGTTAAATCTTCGCCAGTCCATCCACGCGGAAATGTTGGATATTGGGGGCCTTTGCTTTACCGGTTCTACATCATCGAATGTCGCATAGCTTGTGCCCCAGGAGGCGTTTAGGGCTGCAACGCTTGCATACTGGCTGGGCAGCCACAGTCGAAATGCTGCAATTGCCTTTGGGTTGTAATCAAATACCCTGCCGTCCACCCAGTGGTACCCGGGTTCGTTGTGGAACTGCAAGGCTACAACATTGGGATCGGATCCAATCTTGCTCAGATAGTCTGTGAAGTCTTTACCCAAATGCGCCCGAAATTCAGGGCCGGCGTACGAAAATTGAGGCCACTCGGACCCGCTGTAGCTAATAGCGTGATTCGAGTCCAACGCACCGGATTCTCCACGATCGTCGACAAAATAGTCGTCTGCATCATTGTCGTACGACCAGTCCGGCCAGTGGCTGCCCATTTGCAGCATAGCGTAAATGCCGTGCTTCCGAAACTCTTCTAATGTATTGCGATGCTCGACTTGCGGTCCTGGAAATCCAGCGCCGCCTAAACGAACAAAGTTGCAGCCGGTCTCATAAAAGAGCGCCTTGGCGCTGGCAGAATCGTTGTTGTCCCAGGACACACCCAGATAGAAAGGATGGTGGTGCTGCTTCTTATGCGTTACGCCGGCGTGTGATGCTGCAATTGGAACCAAGATTCCAGGCAGAAGCAAAGACAACACTCGCACAAATCGGAAAGAGCTTTTCAAATGTTCACCTTATGATGCAAATCGCTACGACCAACAATCGAAATCGAATCTCAGCAAAGCAGTTCCTATGCAGGTTGTCCATCGCATCAGATTTTAGCTAATGGGCATTAGCAATGCCGCTCGTATTCTATCACGAAAGTGCAAGTGTGTCAAGGAGTGTGTAGTCCCCCGAATACTACAGGAGTGTGTAGTCCCGAATACTACAGTGAAGCCGACTACTCTTTATTTGCTGACAATGGCAAAGTAGTGTTCAAAGAATGCGTTTGGGTTCACGGAGCGGGCGACGTGATGTGCCTGTGGTCCCTGCTGCAATCGGGTTTGCCCACGCGAACCAGGGTCGCAAAGTTCGACCTCAATTTTTCCGCCGATCATCTCGCACAACTCGGGTTCGAAAATGCAGGCGGCAGCGAGCGGATCGTGGAAAACAACCGTGGGCCTGTGCCGGAACCACACTTCAGCCATGGCGGCCACAGGTTCAAGCGGGCCTCCAGCCAATTCGAAACGCCGGCGGCAGTCGTCCGGAGGAAGTTGGCATTGCGTGGTCACATCGAGTCCATAAGCGCGAAGAGCGGGTAGCTCGGAGGCGAACACGATGGCAGCGGCATGGGGATCGCACAGTATGTTCCACTCCGCTCCGTCGCCACTTGTTTGCGAAAAGAATTGGCCGCCCATAATTACCAGCTCCTTAAGCTGGGAGGGTATGTCCGGATACGCGGCGAAGAGAACTGCAACATTGGTTAGAGGGCCTACAGCAAGCAGTGTAATCTCTCCAGGCCGACTGCGTATGCTGTCACGCAAGAACTCAATGGCCGTGTTGTCCTCGTGATAACTACGATGAGGCCAGCGGTCGAGCACTTCGGTGTGCGGAGCGGACGGCTGCTTTTGCGGAATAAGAAGCGGATTAGCGATCCCAACATGGATCGGTATGTTTGCCTGCTCCGCTTTACGGCAAATGGAGTCGGCCAGGGACGCCCGCTTATTCGATTCCCCGCTCACGGTAGTTATTCCGAGCAGCTCACATCTCGGCTGCCGCAGCAAATACGCCAGAGCGACGGCGTCATCGATATCGGAGCCGATATCGGTATCGAGAATCACAGGCACACGGTCGAGGCTATGTTGTTTCATAAATTCCACTCATATGTTGATATTACGGACGTTGTGTCAGTATAGACGATTTCACAGGTGAATTATTGGATGTCCAGCTCAGCATGGGTTCCAACGCGAAGGAACGCTCTTTCGACTATGAGGTTGATAGGGGGCGAAAACTTCAGTCGAGTTTTTCCGACCTATTGCAAGCTCTAAAAATTGCTGGTATAGTTAAGTAGATGCTTAACTATTCACCGTCACTTGATGGAGTGTTTCACTCCCTGGCCGATCCGACCCGGCGCGAGATTGTCGAGAGGTTGACGCGCAAAAGCGCTTCTGTAAAGGAGCTCGCCGAGCCCTTCGATATGTCGCTGCCTGCCGTGATGCTGCACCTTAAGATCCTTGAGGCGTCGGGTATCGTCACGAGTCGCAAGGAGGGCAGAGTGCGTACTGTTAGCATTAACCTTGAGCCGCTGCTCATGGTCGATAGCTGGATGAATGAGCGTAAGAAGACCTGGTCACGTCTTTTCGATCAACTAGAAGAAATGCTGGAGGAAGAGGAAGAAACCGTAGGAGTACACAAGTTACACACGACGTTTTTACGATTGAGCGCACGCTTCGAGCGTCCCGCGAGAGAGCTTATCGGGCCTGGGCCGATTTCGACCAGAAGGCAAAATGGTTCGTAGGTCCGGCGGGGAGATGGACGGCACTCAGGCGCGAGCAGGACTTCTCCGTTGGCGGAGAGGAAGTAGTGGTGGGAGACTTCGAAGGACACGGCACCTCCGGCTTTTTCGCCACGTATCAGGACATTGTGCCGCTGGAGCGGATCGTCTACAGCTACCGGATGTATGTGGACGAAGTGCTTCTTTCGATTTCCCGTGTCACCGTGGAATTCCATGATGAAGGCTCAGGCTCTAAAACCGTCTTTACAGAGCAGGGAGTTTACATCGGTGATCCAACATCGGCGGCAAGCCGCCGCCTGGGGTCCGACGCGCTTATGGATAATATAGTCCGCTCGTTGGACGAAGAGTAGAGAGTACAGGAGGGCGCAGCTAATTTTGCTGCGCCCTCTTGTACTAGAGCTTCAAACTCTTTATCCTGCTCACCGCCTCATTGATGTTCTCACGGACTCCAAATGCGCTTAATCGGAAGTAGCCTTCGCCGCTGCTGCCGAAGCCGGAGCCGGGAGTTCCGACGACGTTTACTTTATTAAGCAGAAGGTCGAAGAACTCCCAGGATGTCGCATTGCCTGGTGTCTTGAGCCAGATATACGGCGCGTTGACGCCGCCATATACGGTGATTCCGGCCTCGGTCAGCCCCTCGCGGATTATGCGGGCGTTCTCCATGTAGTAGGCGATGGTTTCCTTGACCGCGGCCGATCCTTCGGGGGTGAAAACCGCTGCAGCGCCTTTTTGGATGGGATAGCTGACACCGTTGAACTTTGTGCTCTGGCGTCGGTTCCACAGGGCGTGTAGCGAGACCAATTCGCCGCCTTCGTTTCTGGCTTTCAGATCGCGGGGCACAACGGTGTAGGCGCAGCGCAGTCCGGTGAATCCGGCCGTTTTTGAGAAGCTGCGGAATTCGATTGCAACCTCACGTGCGCCAGGGATCTCGTAAATCGAGCGGACAAGGCCAGGTTCACTGATGTAGGCTTCGTAGGCCGAGTCGAACAGTACGATCGATTCGTTGGCGCGTGCGTAGTCCACCCACTTCTCGAGCGCCTCACGCGATAGGACGGCGCCCGTGGGGTTGTTCGGCGAGCAAAGATAGATCAGGTCTACCCGCTCTTCGGGAATCGCCGGGTTGAAGCCGTTCTCCGCGGTTGCCGGCATGTAGACCAGTCCCTCGTAGCGGCCGGAGGCATTCGCCGTTCCAGTGCGGCCGGCCATGACGTTCGTATCGACGTAGACGGGATAGACCGGGTCGGTAACGGCCACTATGGCATCCAGCGAGAAGATTTCCTGGATGTTGCCTGTGTCGCATTTGGAGCCGTCCGAGACGAAGACTTCGTCGGCGGAAACATCGGCGCCCTGGCTCTGGAAGTGCTCGGCGATCACCTCGCGCAGGAACTCGTAGCCCTGTTCCGGGCCATATCCCTTAAAAGTCTCCAGTCGTCCCATTTCATCGGTCGCCGCATGGACTGCATCGATGACTGGTTTCGCCAGAGGCAGGACGACATCGCCGATGCCCAGTCTGATAATCTTAGCGTCGGGATTGGCCGCGCTGAACGCACTAACACGGCGTCCGATCTCCGGGAACAAGTATCCCGCTGCTAGTTTCTGATAGTTGCTGTTAATTTTTGCCATATCGCTGTTTGCTCGTTCTTATGGATTCTGAAACGGACTGTTCCCTGCTTGTTGATTTACCGGACCGTTTATTGCGCGTATTTCACGGTTACGTGTTTGCCGGTTTCCGAGGATTCCAGACAGGCGAGAATTACGGACAGGGCGCGGTGGCCCTCTTCTCCCGATATTTCTGGAGCGGTTCCGGTGGTGATGGCCTGTATAAAGGCCCGGATCACTCCGGATTCGGCTTGTCCGCCTTCGTCGTTGGTTTGCACGCGTCCGGTCTGGAAGAACTGCTTTTCGCCGTTTGCGAGGCCTACTGTGACGGAGTAGTCCGGGTGGACCCCAATCCTCAGAATGCCCTTCGTGCCGTAGACTATCGTCGCATTGTCTTCTCCAGGATTGTGCGTCCAGGAGGCGGTAAGCGAACCTATGGCCCCGCTCTTTGTGCGTAGAATGCACACTGCATTGTCGTCGACATCGCCGAAGGGCTTGCCGATATGATCCACGAAGGCCGAAACTTCGACTATGTCTTCCCCAAGCAGCCACAAAAGAAGATCGGCTTTGTGAACGCCCAGATCGCCCATTGAGCCCACGAACGCTTCTTTCTTTCTGAAGAACCAGCTCTCAGCTCCGTCGGCGCTCCAGCCTTCCGGCCCCGGATGCGAAAAGGACGTTCTAAACGTTACGATTTTGCCGATAACTCCGCTGTCCAGCAGGGCTTTTGCCTTTACGTGCATTCCGGCCAGGCGCTGGTTGTGGCCAATCATAAGAAACTTGCCGGCGCGGCGAGCGGCGGCAATCATGGCGGCGGCTTCCTCGGCCGAGGTCGCCATTGGCTTCTCGCAAAGCACGTGCTTGCCGGCTTCGGAGGCAGCAATGCTCATGGGCGCATGCAGAGTGTTGGGCGTGCAAACAGAGATGGCGTCGATCTCTTTAATTGCAACCACATCCTGCCACTTTTCGTAGGCCGTTCCGCCATACTTCGCGGCAAATCCCTGCGCTCGCTTGAGATTAATATCCGCAAAGGCTACGATCTCGACGTCGGGATGACTGGCGAATTCCGGGGCATGCCGATACTTGTTGATCGATCCGCACCCAATGACTCCAATTCGAACTTTAGGCATGGGACTCCTGATTCTCACGTTATATTTGCTAGGATTATACTACAACGGGGCGCTATGCCGGGCATGCTTGAGTGAGAATTATTGCGGAGTAGAGGCAATGATGTCGGGCAAGAAAGAACTATAGTACGTTCTTGAAATCGTAACTCGTTTTCAAGTAGCGCAGGTAGCTCCGGCAGCCCCGGTAAATTTGCTTTAGACCCTCTGTTACGCCGTCCTTTTTCAGAGTTTCCTTAGCCCAGGACATTTTAAAGAAGCAGGAATATCGGTGGGCGGTACGCGCAATTTTGCGTTGTTCCGCCGACATGGGCAGTTTGCTGGCAAGGCGTTCGCGTATTATTGGCTCGGCGAGTCCCATGCTCGGCCAGTGCCTGCTTCTGCTGTTTCTTCGCTCGCGCTTGGTCATAACGAACTTGCGTATGAACGCAAAATCGCCGATCAGGCAGAGCCGCAGCCAAAGGTCCCAGTCTTCACTATGTGGGATGTCATTGAAGTGGCCGCCAGTCTGTTTGAAGGCTGATCTACGGATTAGTACTTGTCCGGGGGTGCTTACAAAGCTCCATATGCACATGGTAGCCAGTGTCGTAGGCTCGGTCTCAGCTATTTTGACGTGCTTATCGCCACTGATCTTTTCTCGCCATGAGCCGAAGGCGTTTTCGATGTCATCACAAATGACCTCGTCATTTTCGTCAATCATCTTCGGCAGACCGTACGCTCCCACGGAATTTGGGTTTGAATCGAGCGCGCTTACCAGGAGATCAAGGCCATTGGGCTCCAGGAAATCATCACCGTCCAAAAAGAGGATGTACTCGGCCGAGGATAGCTCCGCTCCCATGTCACGGGCGCGGCAGACCCCGCCATTTTCAACCGTAACAAGGCGAACACGGGAATCCTTCAGGCAGTAAGGCTCAACGATAGACGCCGTATTGTCCTTGGAGCCGTCGTTAATAACGAGGAGCTCCCAGTTCTGAAATGTTTGTTGTATTACACTCTCGATACCTTGAGCGACAAACTTTTCCATATTATAGGCTGTAACAATAACAGCTACCTTTGGTGCACTGAGGGTGCTGGAAATTTGTTGGGTCACTGGTTTGGTTACTTCCGTGAATGTGTATTACTACTTACATTGTGTGAAAAAAACATGACGAAAATATGAAATGTATTTTGTCTACAACGAATATCTGTTTGGTGTTGAGCCTAGTGGAAGGCTTTCTTCTCTCCTTCCAGGCTATAGAATCTTAGAGTTACCCAATGTAGGAGATTCTCCAAACGCTGTTTGAAGCATCATCTGAGATGTAAAGCGAGCCGTCGCCACCTACGGTGACACCGACTGGCCGTCCCCAGACATTTCCATCGTCAACAACGAAACCCGTCATGAAGTCCACATATTCTCCCAGAGCCTTCCCGCTTTTCATGGGTACAAAAACAACTTTGTACCCGGTTCGGTGAGATCGGTTCCAGGAGCCGTGTTCGCAGGCGAATGCACCGCCCTGATAGTACTTCGGAAACTGGCTGCCGTTGTAGAATGCCATTTGCAGGGAGGCGGAATGTGCCTGCAGCAGCACGTCCGGCATTATGACATGTCCAGCAAGTTCCGGATGTTCGCCTTGATGACGCGGATCTTGGTGTGATCCCAGATAATACCACGGCCAGCCGTAAAATCCACCATCTTCGACGTGGGTGATATAGTCGCTGGGAAGGTAGTCTCCAATGTCGTCGCGTTCGTTGACCGAGGTCCAGAGTATCCCGGTTTTGGGATCGACGGTGATGCCCACCGGGTTGCGTATTCCGGAGGCGTAAATTCGAAAGCCGGTTCCATCGGGATTATATTGGAGAATATCTGCCCGGTGGTACTCCGCCGGACTATCGTCCACGTTGGAGTGCGAACCGACCGAGACAAACATTTTGCTGTTGTCTTGAGAGAAGGCTATATCCCGAGTCCAGTGTCCGCCGCCGGCAAGATGGCCTCCGCCGGGAATATCCGGGACAATATTTTCAACGTCTCCCGTCGCAACGAGATACCCATTTTTGTAGGGGTATCTGATGACTGAATCGGTGTTGGCGATATAGACGTATTGTGGGTTCGGACCTTTGGGATAAAAGGCCACGCCGAACGGCTGGTGCAGGCCGGTCACAAACACAGAGGACTGCAGCGCTTTGCCGTTAGAATCCACACCGCGCAGGATCTTTATGTCGTTCGCTCCGCTTTCTGTAACGAAGATATCGCCGTTGGGGGCCGTTGTCAGGTGGCGTGCGCCGCCAAGTCCGGTGGCATAGAGCTGTACTTTGAAGTGGGTGGGCACGACGGGCATGGCGCCGTCGGGCCGGGGCGTCAGATGCGGCTGATTGTTCGAAGACCGCGTTGCGTACGGCGCAGGCAGATCGCTGAAGGCGATCTTGCGGCGCACGGAGGGAGCGTCACTTCGCCAATCTCCGATGATGGCGGCATTTCCGGTCAGCAGCTTCCCTGGATGGGGAGTTTGCACTCTCTCGGGAGTGGGTGCCGTAGGGGTTTGCTGCCCAACGCTCGTTCCGCACGCCGTAAGCAGCGCCGCACCTGCCGCCACTGCTGCTGCGGCCGTGGCCATCTTTGAGATTCTTCGCATAGGTGAACACCTGCTTCCAAGTAGTATAACGGTTGAAAATGTAGACCTGATCGTCAGTCGCTAGCTTCAACTTGCGCGCTCAGTGGTATCCTATACCCATTATGCCGGAAGGGGATACAATTTTCCGCGCAGCCGTCGCATTGCGCAAAGCGCTTCTGCATGAGGTCCTGACAGATTTTGAGTCGTCGCTCGATGTGATTCGGGAGATCGATCTTAGAACGCCGGTTGTTGGCCGTAAAGTGCATGCCGTTGAGGCCGTCGGAAAGCACTTGATGATGGTCTTTCGCGTTGAACAGACGTCGGACAGCGGCTTCTTATCGGAACCCGTACCGACACCTGCAGCATGGGGGTTCGATCTGCTCCGTGGAGACCTCGTCCTGCACACGCATATGAGGATGACCGGGAGCTGGCACATCTACCGGCGCGGCGAGGTGTGGAGAAAGCCCACATCGTATGCCAGGGTCGTGCTGTCCACCAAGGACTTTGTTGTTCCGTGCTTTTCCGCGCCGGTTGTAGAATTGCTGACGGCCAGCGAGGCCGTCCGGCATCCGATGCTGACGTCCCGTGGGACGGATGCGATTACAGACGGGTTCGATTCATCTCTCGCCTTCCGGCAATTGCGTCTGTTTAACAACATGCCTGTTGGTGTTGCGCTGATGAACCAGCGCGCCATGGCCGGGGTTGGGAACGTGTTCAAATCGGAAGTCATGTACATCCAACGGATCAATCCCTTTAATTGTATGTCCGAGTTGGACGATCTGACTCTACAGAATTTGATCGAGGAAAGTCATAATCTGCTCGTATTAAACCGTACGCGGAGCGCAAGAAGGACGCGTTTTGTTTTGAATGAACGGGAGCGTCTGTGGGTCTATGGCCGCAGTGGGGAACCGTGTTTTACGTGCGGGACGTTGATTAAAATGCAGAGACAGGGCCTGGATGGACGGTCTACTTACTACTGTCCCAGGTGCCAGACGGGGGAATAGAACATGCTAACGGAATTAGAGGTTCAGGGATTACCGGTTGCTGCGGAGGCCGACGTACTTGTATGCGGCGGCGGAACAGCCGGCGTAGTGGCCGCGCTGGCGGCGGCGCGCAAGGGCATGAGCGTGCTCATTGTGGAGCAGCTCGGCCTGCTTGGCGGGACCCAGGCTGCAGGCTGGGTGACCCCGATGATGCCGAATAAGATTTTAGAGGAGAACCTCACGCATGGAATCAACGACGAGATTTTGCACCGCGCTGCACTAATCGATCCGCCTCCCACCGATAAGTCTGGAGACCTGCTCTGGTTCAACCCGGTCACCCTGGCCATCGTCCTGGACGACCTTATGGAAGAAGCCGGAGTGCGCGTGCTTTTCCATACGACCATCAGCGACACGATCGTAGAAAACGGCGCGCGCGCGCGCTATGTGCGTGGGATCGTCATCGAAAACAAGTCGGGACGTCAGCAAATCCGGTCAAAGATTACCATCGACTCGACCGGCGATGCCGATGTCTCTCTTAAAGCCGGCGCACAGACTGTATCAGGAGACGAAGACGGCCACAACCAACCTATGACCCTGCGGTTCGCCCTGGCCGGGGTAGATCAGGAACGCGCCGTCGTCTTCATGGCCGATGATCTGGGTATGGCCTGCTACTCCCGACCTCCTCTTTTCGAAATAGGCGCGGGAGAAGCCAAGAAGACCCCGCTCGGCCCACTCATTCTGGAAGCCCAGGCCGCTGGAGTGCTCGAAGAAGACGACCTCGGCTACCTGCAGTTCTTCTCCATTTTAGGTCGTCCTCACGAACTCGCCTTCAACTGCCCCCGCATTGCAGGCCTGAAGTCCACCGACGCCTGGGATCTTTCCAAAGCCCAGCAAATCGGCCGGAAAAAGATTCGCCGCATCGCCGCCTTCTTCAAGAAGTACGTAGGCGGCTTCGAGAACTCCTACATAGGCACCATTGCCCCCATGATGGGCATAAGAGAATCCCGCAGGATCGTAGGCGACTACACCCTCACCGAAGACGACTTCATCCTCGAAGCCCGCTTCCCCGATGCCATCGCCAGAAACTCCTATCCCATCGACATACACAGCACCAAATCGCCCACAGGTCTGGTTATGAAGCACCTGGAACCAGGCCACTATCATGAGATCCCTTATCGGTGTTTGCTGCCGGTTGGGATTGAGAATCTGATCGTTGCGGGTCGGTGCTTGTCCGCTACATTTGCCGCGCAGGCTGCAGTGAGAATTCAGCAGAACTGTAGGGCGTTTGGAGAGGCTGCGGGAGTGGCGGCGGCGCTGGCTATTGAGGGGAAGACCACGCCGAGGGCTGTAGATGTTGTGGAGTTGAGAAGGCGGTTGAATGAGGGTGGGGCGCAGATATAGTCGCATTTTCCCGGTGCCCCTTCGGCAGCCCTGCGGCGGAGTGTCTTAATTGAGTCCAAACGAACTAAAGGCAGCCAATATACGGTCCGCAAAAAAGATTCAAAGGGTAATCATCGCCAGAGATTACTCTGCCAACCGCATGAACAACACTAAATGGATGGAGCTAATTCAGGCCCTTGAAGACCTCCCCCTCCGATTCCGCATCAAGTTCGTCGACGATGATAAGGTTACTGAATGGGAATGGCTGCGCTCATTCAGATCCGGATACTTCGAAACCGGCAGTTGTGGACCATTTAAGCCCTTCTTGATGGAGTGGCTTGAAGTTGATCCTTTTAAGATGTTCGGTGAGTTTGGAAGGGTGGAGGACTGCGATAAAAGGGTCGAGATTGGGAATCGTCTTAATTCCTTCGATATCCCCTTTGACATTGTGAATGACCTTTTTCGGATAACTGGGTATGTCTGAGGCCCTATTGCTACCTAACCATCTTATCCAGTTCAGTAATGAAGTGCTTCAGGCTCACCTGCTTCTTGGAAGCCAGAATTAATTCCTTTTTCTTTTTGAATGGGCGAGAAAGCTCTTCGTAAACTCGATCATTTTTATGGCCGATTGTCCAACCATCCGCTTGTAGTTTTTGATTTAGGGTATCGACACAATTTTTGTACTTAATAGCTCTGCCGTCAGTATAGTGGAGAGGCAACAGCCAGCATTCGATACTATCGACCGTAATTGCGAAGAGAATTTTATAGGCTACCGCTTGATAGAATTCCGGACCAATGCGATCTATGAGTGTCTCTTTAACCTTCTCTATTAGCTCGGAAGGTTCGAGTTCCCGACCATTCCCGTCAACACGGATCACTCCAAAGTCCTGGCAGACGTCGGTATCGATTTGAACGATGACTGCGTCCATTTGCTGAAATGCTTCCCGAAATACCGAAGAACCGATATACTCCAGAACCTTACTCCATCCGCCGAGGTTCTCTGGCTTGATCGCATGAGTCGCGTCTCGCAGTGGCGACAACTGATCGATTATTAGATCGCCGTCGCTGGTATGCCCGATAACCACATTCTGGATGATCGGAAGTTCCGTTACGCCCTCGGATACTAGACCTATAATCATAGTTGCGTCTAAAATCCCTTAGGCAAGCCGCCGAGGTAGCCGCGAAGGAAGGCTTCCGACAGGCGAACTGGCTCTTGATCCGGCACTGGTTCTTTGTGCTCGATACGGCGGCATCGTGTGTGTCCCTCAGAGTTTCGGAAGACGACGAAGAGACGCTGTTCGTCATCCCGCAGGTCAATGCCGTCCAGCACGGAGGGGCTGTGCGTGGTCAATATCATCTGCTTGTCGCGTTCAACGGCAAGCTTGTTGATGCGTCGAATTAGCTCCTGGCACAAGCGAGGGTTGAGGGAAACGTCTACATTGTCTACGGCGAAAAACTTGGGCGTTTCTGAACTGATCAGAAGCGTGAAATAGAAGAGCAGGTACAGAAAGCCTTCGTTGGCGACGCGCTGTGTGAACGATTCGAGAGCACTTTGCAGATAGCGGTCGTGAATTAGCAGGTTACGTTCTGTAAACAATGGATTCTCGGGGATGTCAAAGGAATCAAACCAATCGAGCAAACGCATCTCACCGTTGATGGCGGATAGTTCTGTACCGTCGATTTGGGATGCCATTACAGTTAAAAGCCTGAACAACCCTTCACCACGGACCCCTAATGGCTGGATTTGGCCTTCGATGTCGAACGTTCTAAGGGCAGAATGTTCTGGCGAGTAAATTATGAAGTCGGCGAGGCCCCATGCTGCAGCTTGATATGATTCAATCGCACGAATCGTTGACGTCATCTCTTCCAGATCGATTGGGGTCGCATTGTCAGACATCAACTTTAGAATAGATTTCCCGACATCTGACATTTTACCAATGGAGATTTTGCCAATGTCAGACCATTTTGAGTAAGGTGAAATATTGTCGTTACTGAGAGAAAATTCTAACGTGACCTGGGACTTTTCAGACTTAGCAGACGGTGATTCACTGGACTCGCCTGAGATCGTGACTACGATGTTCTCATCCATCGCCTTTTCGACGAAAGCGGACCGCATCGTGCGCGGGTGCTCGGGTACTCTTATACCGCGCGACCCCAAGAACTCGTTGTCCAGCTTACGAGTGCTAGCAGCCGATGCCAGTGCAATTGCTTCCAAGATATTACTCTTGCCGCAGCCGTTCGCTCCGATAAACACGTTGACGCGGCCTAGTTCTATGTCTAGCTCGGAGACCGACTTATAATTTCTGATTGATATTGACTTTATCATGCTGCAATCTTGCTAGTGGCTATTGAAAAACAATAAATCTTATACGCCACACAAATACGATTTGGTTTAAGTATAGCTTATCCAAGGTGTCCGATCGTTAACTGCTATGATGTTGCCACTGCTTTATCCGAGACAAAGCTCTTCGGTAATAATGCTCTCGTCGCAGACTTTTCGGATTACTTCGTCGGGCTCTCCAGTAATGAGAATACTAAGCCACTCTTCAAACGATGCCAGCTTTGCGTACAGTTTTCCGCCATTATAGTCCATGTAGGCAACGGGAATATCATCTTTCGATTCTGAATCAGTGACAAAACACCATGCGTTGCCATTGCCATCGAGAGAAAACGGGATCAGATGCTGAGGATGGACTGCACCTCCGTCGCGGTAGGGTATTAGTGTCTCGCCGACCTCTTCGGGCGTTCTAGGCGCCACGCCCTGAATCGGTGCAATTTGTGGATTGCCTTGACCAACCGAACTGACTTCCTGGATCATATAGAGATAGGCGCCGTTGCTAAACTCCTTGACGAATGTGCGATAGGACTCGGGAAGCCGCACGCCAATAGCGGATTCGGTAAGTTGCAGATCTGCCTCGGTCGCAACCGGATACTTTTCATGGTCTGCTAATTTTAAAGTCTCCAGCGATGATGCAATGTTCAATACAGATCTCCCTAATTGTAGTTCTTCTCTTTTAGCTTCTTTATTCGATTCGTTCAAATAGTATGGATCGTGAACCGCCTATCTGTGTGAGGCCACATGGCTGCTCCTGTACAACCATGGCACATTTGATTTACTGTTTTGATAGCTCGGCGCGTGAGGTTACAACTTGATCGGTTTGCCCTTGCTGCGTTTTGGCTGTCCGGAGGCGCATTTCGGCTTTTGCCATGCGGCGTTTCAGGGCGGGGAATGTGTTGACTATCCGCATGCCGGTTCGCATGCCGGCGAGCAGGATCCTTCCGATTATGGGTTTGTGGATCGCGTCGTTGGCATTCATTTGCTTTCGGGATTCGAGTACGGCTTCCTTGCTGTAGTGAAGCATTTCGGCTTCGTATTCGTGGATGGCGGGAATGAGGGCTGTTTGTCCGTCCCGCACTTCGGTGAGTTTTTTGCAGAGCAGGGCTGCGTCTTGCAGCGCTGTGTTGGCTCCGACGCCGCGGCCTGGGGTCATGGTGTGGATGGCGTCTCCGAGCAACGTGACGTTCGAGGTCTCCCAGGGAGACAGTGGTACTGACGTGCGGATGTTGATCGAGATTGCTGTCGATGGATCCGTGAGCTCGATCAGCTTGCGGAAGTTGGGACTCCAATCTTTGGTCATCTGTGCAGCGGCGCGAACCGCATCGGCTCCGGCGAGAGTCTTTGGATCTGTTGGGAATTTGTCGCTGGCCGCCCATAAGCCCCAGTTGATGTAATCCGAGGTGTTGTCGTAGAGCAGTCCCGGCCACTCGGAGATTAGATCGGAATCGTTTCCTCCTACACGTTGCTTCCCTCCGGAGCGGTCCCATTTGAATTCCATGACATGTATGATTGCCCCGTAGCGGTGTGGGGCCATGATTAGAGAAACTCCGTTGAAGACCTTTTCCGACAGGATCGCTTTGCTCTCTGGGGTCAGAGGAAGCTTTCCACCGAGCGAATGTATGCCTGTGGGCTCCTGCTGCGCGTGGGGGAGTCTCTGCTTGCGCACACGGGATCCAGCGCCATCGGCCGCAACCAGGACATCGCCGGTAGACTGGCTTCCATCCTCAAAGAATGCGGTTACGGTGCCGTCGGGATTGTCTTCGTACCGGACAAATTTCTTGTCGAACGAAACGACATCTTCGAGACCGGTAAGCAGCACCTGACGCAGCGTCATTCGGCTTACGGATTTCTCTCCATTTACAGGATCGGCCGCCTCACCTTCAACCTGCATGCTGAGAACCTCGGTAAGCTGTTCCGTGAGTATGTTGAAGTAGCGCGGCGGTCGGGCGCATGTAGCCATGAAGAGGTCGAACAGCTCAGGGGGCAGGCAGGTTTTTAGAGCCTGGGTGCCTGCGGGGCTGATGCCGACACGGTAGCCATGCAGGCCGTCACGCCGGGTCCTGTCGCGTTCGTACACGGCGACGCTTATCCCGGCCTGCTTGAGGCCGTGTGCCAGGCATAATCCGCCCGTTCCTGCGCCAACGATCATTACGTGCATGGATGAGATGTTCATAGCTTTTCCTTTCTTCATTAGGATTCCGTGTGGGCCTTGACCAACTCCACCGCGATAGACTCCAGCCACTCTTCGCTCCAGGTCAGTTGTCCGGAACGCAGGTCTTCCACAACGGACTTCACCCAGTTCAGCTCCGTCTGACGGACGGCTCGAATGCACTCCATCTCCAGGAGAAAGAGCCTGGGGACGAAACTTGCGCGTCCGACGCTTTCGTCGAGGCCGTCCAATTTGGCCTGCAGGGCAACGGCTCTTAGTTCCAATTGGGCCAGTCAAGGGCGTGGGTGGGCATGGGGGTGTGCGGGGATTGGGTGTGGTTGCGTAATTGAGATGCCCGAGGACCCCTCACCCAAACCTCTCCCACAGGATGGGGAGAGGAGCAAGAGAGGCCCTGGCATCGATCTGCCTAGGCGTACTTAGGCGCTACAGACTGACCGATCCTCGACGACTCTTCCGCCGCCTCAAGCACTGCAATAATTCGTCGTGCCGATTCCGCGGTTACTGGGGAGGGTTTGCCTTCGTTGAGGTGGGCGGCCAGGTCTTTATAGTAGCTGTTCCACTCTGTAGGTTTGTTGCGTATGTCGGCGGTGGCTGTTATATCTGCGACACGGGTGTAGAGTTTGAAGCCGTCCTTAACACTGCCGTCTTCCAGGATGCCGCCTTTTGTGCCGAGAATTCTCCAACGAGGCTGCGGGACGGCTGTTATTGTGCTCTGGGTTAGTTCGGCGGACGAGCCGTCTTCGAAGCGGACTATGATCTTGCCGTGGTCTTCGTTAGTTTGGTCGAACCAGATTCGTTTCTGTAGGAAGCCCGTTACCTGAGTGACTTTCTTGCCTGACTGAAAATTTAATATCCAGTCCATAAAATGCGCGCCCCAGTCGTACATAATGCCGCCGCTAATCGCTTTGTCGGCTCTCCACCAGGTACCCGGATGGTGATATCCGCCGCTCGCAGCTTGAATCTGAAAAATATCACCGATCAATCCCTTTTCGATGGTCTCTTTCATAGCCAGAAAGTCGCCGTCGTAGCGCCGGTTATGAAACACACTGAGCGTGACGCCGTTCTTGTTGGCCGCATCGATCATACGGTCGGCCTCGGCCACGGTGATACACATGGGTTTTTCAACAACTATGCTCTTGCCGGCTTCGGCAAGCTTCACGGCAATGTCGGCGTGGGTATTGTGCGGGGTTATGACGGCGACAAGATTAACTTCGGTGTCACTCAGTAAGTCGTCCACGTTGGCGTAGGTGCGCAGGCCTTCATAGTCTTCCCTGGCTCGAGCCAGGTGCGTGGGATCTATATCACACGCAGCAGTCGGCGTAATGCCAGCGTCACGCATATACGCCAGGTGACTGCGTCCCATGTGAAACGCGTCACTGTACCCGATCACAGCACCGTGCAGCGAGATGTTGTCGTGAGCCATAGTTCCCTCAATGGTGGACTAAAATTAAGCGGTTACCTAAAATAATTAGCGTAACCGCTTGTCGATTTTACCAGAATATTGAACGCTATCTTGTGCTACCGGAACTTTTAATCAGGACTGAATGTAGCTGCAAGAATGGGATTCGAGCAACCGGTTTGGGCGGCGGTGTTGCTGACCAACGAGGTGCCGAACGAATTGCAGTCCGTACCGTTGCCCGTTGTATCGTTGCCGCCAGTGGAAACGGAAGTTGGCCGCAGCCACTTCGCGTGGTCGTCCACGAATAAGAAGTTCGAACCGTCGGTATGACGTCCGGTTGCGGCAGCTTCTTGCCCGTTGCCTGTTCCAACGCTTGTTGCAGAGCCGCTCATTACTCCAGTGGCAAATTGGCCCATGCCGTCCCAACCGGCCGTGTTACCATCAGAAGCAGGAGAGTTAAAATCGCCGGAGGTAGTGTTACCCTTGTACCCAATCGTTGTCATGTCTGTTTGGCAGCCCTGTACTTCAAAAAGCATAACCGTTAAAGAAGGGCTGTTAAAGCCTGACAGACTAACCACGCCGTCACTCACATTGTATCCGTAGGAAACGGGATAGGTCGTCGCACCGGCTTGATTGGTGCTGTTTGATGTTGGGTCGTCCGGGCAATGGTATACGGCCGTGCTTTTGACGTAAGAGTATATGGAGGCCGCCCAGCCAATCCCAATTTGCCCCCCGCCTCCGCCGGTGGTGCCCTGAGTGCCATAAGGATAGCGCTCGTCGTAGTCGTCACTGTACTGCGCAAAGGCCAGGCCAAGCTGCTTCATGTTGGACAGGCACGAGATTTGACGTGCTTTCTCTCGAACCTTTGCAAACACCGGGAAAAGGATAGCGGCGAGGATAGCTATAATGGCTATGACGACGAGCAGCTCGATAAGAGTAAATCCGCGTTGGCCGTATCTACTTCCGGGCGAATAGTTCATGATGTGACTTTCTGGTCAAAGACTCAGGCTTACGCCCAATCCATTCTATCATATTTCTTACTCGCTTCAGGTAGTAATGCTTTGTATCGTGTATAATCTCTTTAAGTAAATTCGTTTTCCGGCGGGAAATAAATTAGTCTGCGTGTTGACAATGGGCTGGCTCGCGTAAGAGCTTGTTTCTTGTTATACGAAAAACAAGTAGGAAGAAAGAGTGATCCGATGATCAAAGTTGCAATGATTGGCGCAGGAAGCGTCGTCTTTTCCAAGAACCTTACGGGAGATATCCTAAGTTTTCCTGAGTTTAAAGACGCCACGTTTTCCTATATGGATATCGACGCGGATCGTCTTCAGGTGGGAGCGGACCTTTGCCGCAAGCTGGCCAAGTCGGTAGGAACAACCCCGAAGATCGAGGCGACCTTAAACCAGAAGGAGGCGTTGAGCGGCGCGGATTTTGTGATCAACATGGTCCAGATCGGCGGCTTCAATTCCACGCTTGTGGACTTTGAAATCCCTCGAAAATACGGCCTTAACTTCACGATTGCCGATACCACGGGCCCCGGCGGATTCTTCCGGGCTCTGCGCACCTTTCCCATGCTGAGCAGTCTCGTGCGCGACATGGAAGAAGTCTGCCCGAACGCCGTATTGCTGAACTACTCCAACCCGATGTCGATGAACATGCAGACGATTACCCGCACCAGCGGCATCGCGGCTGTTGGGCTTTGCCACAGCGTCCAGGGCACGTTCAATCAGTTGATGGGATATCTGGGCGAAAACCCCGACGACATGTCTTTCATCTGCGCCGGCATCAATCACATGGCGTTTTACCTGAGCATGAAGAAGAACGGCCAGGATCTCTATCCGCGTCTTTTCGAAGCGATGGAGCGGCCTGAAGTCTACAACACAAACAAAGTCCGCTTCGAGCTGATGCGCCGGTTGGGCTACTTCATCACCGAATCGAGCGAACACAACGCCGAATACTCGTCCTACTTCATTCCTCATGGGGAGTCGGTAATCTCGGATTTTGACGTTCCCATCGATGAATACCTACGCCGCTGCGACGGCATTGTGGATGAGTTCGAGAGAATGAAGGTCTTCAGCAAGTCCGACGAGCCCATGGAAGTGCATAAGAGCCACGAATACGGCAGCACGATCATCCACTCGATAGTTACAGGAAAACCAAGCGTCGTTTATGGCAACATGCCGAACAGAGGCGCGATCAGCAACCTTCCGTTTAACGCCATTGCCGAAGCGCCCACGCTGGTCGACCGCTCCGGCCTGCAATTCACCACCGTGGGCGAACTGCCCACCGAATTGATTGCCTACATGCAGCCCCATGTGGCGCAGCACGAGCTCTTTATCCAGGCCGCTCTTACCGGGCGGCGCGATCATGTCTACCAAGCCGCCATGTTCGACCCGCTTACCGCGGCGACCATGACGACCGATAAAATCGTCGAGATGTGCGACGAGCTCATCGCGGCCCACGGCGACCTTCTTCCGCCGCTCAATACACCCACCCGTGTCCCAACCAGCGGTAAGAGCTTCGGTCCCGTCGATCCAAGAGACCTGCGTGCAAGCTGGGACGCCGCCCAGGTCAAGAAGAACGAAGACGCCATCCAGGACTGGCAGATCATCGGCCCCTTCAAGTCGCCCATAGAATCCTCGATTACCGTCGAGCAGGACACTCCTGTCGAAGAGGCCTTCTTGAAGAGCGAAGGTGTGGTGGACAGGAGCGCGGCCTATACGGACAGGGGGGTCCCGGTAGTCTGGAAGCAGGTTACGGCGAACAAGACAGGCTATATTGACCTGGTGACCGAACTATCCGCCTCGGACTATTCCATCGCCTATGCCTACACCGAGCTGGAATCCATCCACGCCCGTGAGACAGTCCTGCGCTGCGGTAGCGACGACGGTATTAAGATCTGGCTCAACGGCCGGCTCATACACACCAACGACACCATGCGCGGCCATATCGCCGGCTCGGACAGCAAGAACATCTACCTGCAGGCGGGCATAAACAAAATCTTCGTGAAGATAAGCAACTACAACGGCGGCTGGGGATTCAGCGTTGCTGTTCCGAAGGCTAACTTCTAGAACGCACCCACAAAAGTGGCATGGTTTCCAGCCCTGTGGCAACCATGGGCCTCAAGCACAGCGTCACGTTTCAAGACATGGTTGCTCCAAAGCTAGAAACCATGCCACGGGAGGCGGCTTTACGTATCGGTTAAGATGGGTATAATCCAGGCAGATCTTACTGTTAAAGTCTTTAAGACTTAGTCTGGATTGACCTATGTCCCACTCTTCTCTTGCCATCCTTGCCGCGGTCGGTTGTCTGGTCGCGGCTTCTTCGCAGGGTGTTGCCGCACCGTCTGTACCGGCTCCGGCCAAGGTTACAAACTTTCCTGCCGCGCCCCACGATGATGTCTATATAGAGTGGTGGTATTTAAACAGCCATGTGACCACGGCAAGTGGCAGAAACCTGGCGATTATTACTTCGTTTTTTCGTTTTGGAAACGGGATCTCCCTCACCGACGGATACACCAAACAGCCTCGTTCGCACTATCTCATTTACGGCATCACCGATCTCGACAAAGGGCTGCATCAGGCGTATTCCTATTGCGACTACAATATGATGGACTCGCTCCGCACGGTCATTCCCCTCATTCTCGCAGAGAACCCCAGGGATATGAACGCCCTGCAGATGCTGACCGATTTAGACGGAGGCCGGCTGCCGCCTCCGCATAAGCTGCTCGTTGGAGCTGCCAATGAGACCGCCAAGCCGTTCGCTCTCCAATTCGGCAAAAGTGATTCCCTCGTGGAGTCCGACAACAGCGACGCCGACTACCTCTTGACCATCGGAGATGATCCCGGCGCCCGTCTGTCGTTAAACTTCCATGCGAACGCACCGGCCATGGCCGTAGGCGGAAATGGGGAAACCGGACTAACTAAGCCGTCGGATATGTACTACTACTCGCTCACAAACTGTTCGGTTACAGGTTCGGTCAGTAATGGCGTCAGTTCCGACCCGCTGACCAAAGGCTCCGGCTGGCTCGATCATCAGTGGGGAAGCTCCTGGGGAGCAGACAACGACGGGTGGGACTGGTGGGGCCTGCAGCTCGACAACGGCGAACAGGTATTGGTCTACAGGCAGAGAGACCTGACGTCGGGGCGAATCTTCAGCCCGTCTGCAACCTTTATGGACTCGCAGGGAAAACAGACCGTAACGACGAACGTTGTTTTCACTCCGGACAAGAACGCCGTCTGGACAAACCCCGACTCCACAATCTCCTATCCCCTCGGATGGACAATCAGTTTCCCGGACAGAAAGATGAGCCTGCACGTCCAGACATCGGTTCAGGACCAGACCATTCCAACCCTCGGAATGGGAGGGGAGATCTGGGAAGGGGACGTTCAGGCGGACGGCGCCGAGCAAGGCAGCCCTGTTACAGGAAAGGGTTTTATGGAGCTGGTAGGATACAAGAGTCCCGGCACAAGGCGTTGGGTCGACTCGATTTCAAAGTAGATGGAAGACAACCTGAAAAAGCGCACCGCGGCACGGTGGTCCCTCACGTCTAACTCCGTGCTCGTGCTGCTCAAGCTCATAGTCGGCATTATGTCGGGAAGCGCCGGCGTGCTGGCCGAACTCGTAAACTCCAGTGCCGACCTCGTAGGGGCCGGCGTGGTCTATTTCGCGGTCCGTATTTCGGATGAGCCGCCGGACCAATCGCATGCCTACGGCCACGGCAAAATTGAAAACCTGTCCGGCATAGCTACGGCGGCCCTTATCCTTGTGGGTGGCTTTTTTGCCGCAACAAAGGCGTTCTATCAGCTCATCCACGGCGCACCTTTAAGATCCCTCGGACCGGCGATGGGAGTCATGGCGTTTTCCGCCATCCTAAATGTAGTCGTTTCCCGACGCCTCCTGAAAATCGGACGCGAAACAGAATCTCCCGCCCTTATTTCCGACGGTTTTCATCTGCAGACCGATATTTTGACCTCGGTGGGAGTCTTGGTCGGGCTGCTGGTCGTTAAGATCACCCATCAACAGATTTGGGACGCCGTCGTCGCTCTCGGCGTCTCCGCAATGGTTCTCCGGATGGGATTCCACCTTGCGGGCGACGCCATCCGAACTCTCGCCGACGAGTCCCTCTCCCTCGCGGAAGAACAGAAGCTGGTGGACGTCCTCCGCTCCAACCCAGCCGTACTGGGTTTCCACAAACTGCGAACGCGCCGGTCAGGATCCCACCGACATGCCGATGTCCACGTTCAAATCGACGACCGCCTCTCCTTCGTTGCCGCCCATCAGATCACGGAAGAGCTCGAACAGGAACTCCGCGACGCCCTCCCCAACCTCCACCCAATCATCCATATGGAACCCTACGAAGACGAACAAGCCCACCAAAGAGCAGAGCAAGGGAAGAACTAAAAAAACTTGTTGACAATGATAGCATAGTGTCTTATAATGCTCAACAGTGATAGCACAGTTACTTAGGTTATGTACCTATGCTAGCAGTATTGGGCGGGCACTAAGTTGTCGGTCCCAAATTTTGTTGTAGATAGTCGATAGATTTCTGCGCTTGATTGATTCTTTTGCTATCTATTCTCGGAACTATTCGACACCAGGAGGCATGGACCGTGAACAATTCAAGTAGGTTTAGGCAGCGCCTTATGCCGGCGGCGCTCGTGCTATGGCTACTGATCATACTCGCTTCGGTTGCAGGGGCAGCCACGTATTATGTCAGTAATTCAGGCAGCGACAGCAACAATGGCACATCAACTTCCACACCGTGGCAGACCTGCGCCAAGGTCAACACCTTTGTTTTCCAACCGGGAGATCAGGTTCTTTTCCTACGCGGAGGCAACTGGTATGAATCGCTGAACCCGCAGGGGGGAAGCGGCGCAGCCGGCAACCCGATTACGTTTGCGGACTATGGCTCCGGCAACAAGCCCATGTTCTGGGGCAGCATTACTCTGGCCAACTCAAGCTTTACGAATGTCAGCGGAACGGTATGGC
>Ga0302315_10001137_pt1 | contig 27952 bp, 26 predicted proteins | sample III_Palsa_N3_1_FD_200532 | JGI IMG/M metagenome (GOLD analysis project Ga0302315, IMG submission 200532) | Peat permafrost microbial communities from Stordalen Mire near Abisko, Sweden - III_Palsa_N3_1 | ecosystem: Environmental > Terrestrial > Soil > Palsa > Peat permafrost | place: Sweden...
CAGGCGCCCATGACTTGCGGCTGGCAACGCAGACTGTAAGGATCTTGCACGCGTTCGTCGTTGACCAGGTGCGAGCGACGGATGGCGCTGCCATCCAGCAATTGACGATAGATCGCAGCTATGGCGATTTGCCCCGGTTGGCCGCGCACGGTATGCAGACGCGGATCGAACGGCGCATCGCTGCCTTTGGCGGCATCGACCGATAATGCGCCCGATACAGTGGCGGCTTCCAGCAGGCGTTCTGCCAGGAACAAGCCGTTCAAGCTCAGCGCGGTCGATACTTGCGTGCCGTTGATCAGCGCCAAGCCTTCTTTGGCTGCCAATACCACGGGAGCGATTTCAGCCTTTTTTAAGGCATCGGCGGCTGACATCAATTTACCGCCCATGCGGACTTGTCCTTCGCCCAGAATCGCTAATGTCATATGCGACAGCGGCGCCAAATCGCCTGATGCGCCGACCGAACCTTTGGCCGGAATGCATGGCATGATGCCGGCGTTGTAGATTGCGATCAGCGTGTCGATGACGACTGCGCGGATGCCGGAATAGCCGCGCGCCAGACTGCCGATTTTCATTGCCAGGATCAGGCGCACGATCGAATCGTCGATCAATTCGCCAGTGCCGACGGAGTGCGACAGGATCAGATTACGTTGCAGCAGTTCCAGTTGCTCGTCCGGGATGCGGGTTTTCGCCAGCTTGCCGAAACCGGTATTGATGCCGTAGGCAGCGTCGCCGCGGGCGACGATGCGGTGGATGGTCGCTGCCGAGGTTTCGATCAGCGGATAAGCCGATGGCGCCAACGCGATTGGCGTGGCCTCCATCCAGATGTTGCGGATTTCGCCGAGAGTCATTTCGCCGGGGCGGATTACAAAAGTGGGTTTCATCAATACATTCTTTCTATCTGAATAGGGTAGGCGGCGAAGTCGTTACGTCGTTATTAAGCTGCGTGCTTAACCTGTGATCATCGGCAAATTCAAGTGATTGCGTTTTGCGCATTCCACCGCTTGTTCGTAGCCGGCATCGGCATGGCGCATGACGCCGGAACCGCTGTCGTTGATTAGGACGCGGCCCAAACGTTTCGCTGCCGCCTCGCTACCGTCGGCCACGATCACCATGCCGGCGTGTTGCGAATAGCCCATGCCGACGCCGCCGCCATGATGCAGCGATACCCAGGTAGCGCCTGCTGCGGTATTCAACATGGCATTCAACAGCGGCCAGTCGGATACGGCGTCGGTGCCGTCCTTCATGCTTTCGGTTTCGCGGTTCGGGCTGGCGACCGAACCGGTATCGAGATGGTCGCGACCAATCACGATCGGTGCTTTCAATTCGCCGTTTTTCACCATTTCGTTAAACGCCAGGCCGGCCAGATGGCGTTCCCCCAGGCCGAGCCAGCAGATGCGTGCCGGCAAACCCTGGAACGCAATGCGTTCGCGCGCCATGTCCAGCCAATGATGCACCGGTTTATTGTGCGGGAATAATTCCTTGATCTTGGCATCGGTTTTATAGATATCTTCCGGATCGCCCGACAATGCCACCCAGCGGAACGGACCCTTGCCATCGCAAAACAACGGACGGATATACGCGGGGACGAAGCCGGGGAAATCGAATGCATTCTTGACGCCGTCATCGAATGCGACCTGCCGGATATTATTGCCGTAGTCGACGGTTGGAATGCCCATCGCATGGAAATCGAGCATTGCCTGCACGTGCTGCGCGCAGGATTTTGCCGCGGCTGCAGTCAATTCTGCGTGCTGATCCGGGTTCTGCATCGCGCTCTTCCATTGCGCCACATTCCAGCCGATCGGGAGATAGCCATTGATCAAATCGTGCGCAGAAGTCTGGTCGGTCACCAGATCCGGTTTGATGCCGCCCGCTTTTGCGCGTTTGACCAATTCAGGCAACACTTCGGCGGCATTGCCCAGCAAGCCGATCGAAATGGCTTCCTTGCGTTCGCAATGATGTTGGATCAAGGCCAGCGCATCGTCCAAGTCCTTGGCTTGCTTGTCGAGGTAGCGGGTGCGCAAACGAAAATCGATGCTGCTTTGCTGGCATTCAACGGTCAGCGATACGGCACCGGCCATGGTAGCGGCCAACGGTTGCGCGCCGCCCATGCCGCCCAGGCCGGCGGTCAGGATCCAGCGTCCGGCCCAGTCGCCATTGAAATGCTGGCGGCCCGCTTCGACAAACGTTTCGTAGGTGCCCTGGACGATACCCTGGCTGCCGATGTAGATCCAGCTGCCGGCGGTCATTTGACCGTACATGAACAAGCCCTTGCGGTCGAGTTCGTTGAAATGTTCCCAATTCGCCCATTTCGGCACTAGGTTCGAATTCGCGATCAACACCCGTGGGGCGTCGGTATGTGTCTTGAACACGCCGACCGGTTTGCCGGATTGGATCAGCAACGATTCATCGTCGTTCAAATCCTTCAAGACTTCGAGGATTTTGTCGAATGAAGCCCAATCGCGCGCAGCACGACCGATGCCGCCGTAGACCACCAAATGCTTTGGATTCTCAGCCACTGCCGGGTCCAGGTTATTTTGTATCATCCGGTACGCCGCTTCCGTCAACCAGCTTTTGCAACTGAGCTCGGTGCCGCGCGGCGCGCGAATTTCGCGGCTGGGGTCGAGTCTGGGGTCGGCTTTTTGCTGGGGTGTTGCTGAAAAGTCATTCATGGCGAGATCCTTCCGTTGGGCGTTCGAGCAAAGGTATTGGGTAGATTCGCTTAGTTTAAGTTGTCTATACAACTTGAGCAAGAACTTTCTACCTTGCTTAGACAAGATGCTAATATCCAAGCTAAGAAGCTGTTGCGAAATTACCGTGGGGGTGTTGCTCTTCCTTGCCGTACAGGCGTACTGTCTGCGTCGTCGCGTCTACCCACGCTAATTTCGCAACAGCTTCTGAGTTATAGGCGAGGATTGGCGTTGACGCCAATGTGTTTACCGGGAGAGAGTGTTGGTTGAAGTAAAGCAAGAGGCTGCGGTACCGATATTCCAGCGCATCAAGGATCATCTGCTGGCGGAAATTCATGCAGGGAAGTGGCAGGAAGGCGATGTGATCCCATCCGAGCCGGAATTAGCCAAGCAGTTCAATGTTTCCCGGATGACGGTTAACCGTGCTGTTCGTGAATTAACGACGGAGCAAGTACTTACTCGCGTACAAGGCTCGGGAACTTACGTAGCGCAACGCAAATACCAGGCCACGCTGGTCGAGATCAAAAGCATCGCCGAGGAAGTGCGGGCGCGCGGGCATGTGCATCGCAGCGAATTGCACAAACTTGAGCGCTCCAGGTCCACCGAAGTATTGGCAAATGAGTTTGCTGTGAATGTCGGTCACCTGCTATTCCATTCGGTGATCGTCCATCTTGAAAATAATATTCCGATCCAGGTCGAAGATCGCTGGGTGAATTCAACCGTGGCGCCCGATTATATCCAGCAGGATTTTTCAGTACTGACACCGAACGAATACTTGATGGAAGTCGCGCCCTTGCAAAGCGTCAATTACAGTATCGAAGCGCTGAGCCCCCCGCGTGAAATTGCGGAAATGCTGCACATCCAGCAAAAAGAGGCTTGCCTGGTGCTGCATCGAAAAACCCTGTCGAAAGGCTGCGTGGCCTCAGTGGTCACGATGTGGCATCCCGGCAGCCGCTATCAGTTTGCCGGCGGGTTTTGATCTGCAGTTTGCTCGGGTGCGGGTAGCAGGCCCCAGTCCAGCAGAGCAATATAACCGTCCTTGGCGGCGATGACGATCGTATGATTATCGACATGTGCGACCGTATGTGGATTGACTTGATGTGCCTCGGTCCAGCCGATCGCACGCCTGACATAGACAGGTTCCCCGTTGGCCATGGCGTAGCATTCCAGCGAGCCAAATGCGCGTAGCTGACGCAAAATGGTTTCCACCGGCATGAAAAAATTCAAGGTGCGATCGGTCGGCGTGAACAACGGCCAGTATTCGCCGCCGACCTGCGGGACGGCAATATCCCAAAGCGTTGAAAAATTCGTCACGACCTGGCGTGCCAGGCGGCCGGACGCCATTTGCAGTTTCAGATTCAGGCTTTCGTGGCATTCTTGCGCATGCAGGTCGAATTTGTCCGTGGCGAGGATGTCGCCGCTGTCGAATTCAGCTGCAATCTTATGGCAGGTGATGGCCCAGGATCTGCGATCTTCGAGTATCGCCCTAACCAGCGGATAAGGGCCGCGCCCCAATGGCAATGGCGACGGATGGAAATTGATCGCGTATTTTAGATAGGCCGGCCAATTGCCGATGCGCCAATCGTAGCTGGCTACTACCAGGACTTCGCAACCGCGCTCGCGCAAATCCCGCAAGTCATCCTCGCTCATCCTGGTCTCTTGTACCGGAATGCCGCGCCGCGCCGCCATCGTGGTCATGCGGGTATTGGAACTCAATAAATTGGTGGCAGGGCTGGAAAAGAGTTTTACCGGCTCCCAGCCGGCGCGCAGAAATTCCTCAAAAACCCTGATGTATCGGTCACAGCCGGTTATTGCAAAGCGCATAGCAAAGCCCAGGTCGCGTAGGAAAGGAGGCTCAAGACATGCGTCCAACCAGTAGTGGTCGGACGCAATAACGAACAATAACGAACAATAACGAACAATAACGATATTACCCGTTTCCCGGGGCGCGGTGCAAACCCGGATTTATTGCGGGGTAGGCGTTACTTGTTGCCAAGCGGAGCAAGTCTGCACATAAGGATAATATCCAGCCGGATTCTGGCAGTAATACCAGAAATTCGGATCGAGATTCGGCGGCGCCGGTGCAGCTTCCGGCTGCTGAATGTATTCCATCGGCGCTTGTTGTACGACGACCGGTGCCGGCTGTACAACGACAACTGGCGCATACGGCTGCCAGTAGCCGGGATTAAAGACCCATTCACCGCCGACCAACACCCAGCTAGCCGCGATGAAGCGATAACCGGGTCGTTCCACTTCCCAATGCCCGCCAAACCAGACGTGCGCATGACCGTTCCAGCCCCAATAACCCGGGGCCCACGCATGACCCGGATAAGGCGCCGGAACACGTTCGACACGCATCGGCGGCGGCCGTACGCCTACATGGACGTGGGCATCAAACGATGGCGGTTGCGCATTTGCCGTCAATGCAACGGTACCAAGAACCAGAAAGCCAAGGATGGTTCCGAGCTTGTTAAGTGATGATTGCAGTTTCATTTTCATATCAGCAGGTTAAATTAATAGGCAAAGTAAGGTCCGACACCACCGGGTGTACTCGATCCTTGGATTGCAGTATATACATTTCGTCCGTAAAAGAATGGCAGGCCCCAGTCAAAACTGGCTGGATCGCCATTGGTCCCCGCCAATTGACTGTATACGGCATCTGACTGATTTGCATCGAAAAAGGTATCGACATTGCCCACCGTAAAATTGATGCTGCCACTGGCGCCGTTCTGGCCCGTGTTCACCGCAGACAGGCTCAAAGTCGAGGCCGGGCAGTAAAATCCGGAGCCGTCACTGCATTGCGTGATCGAACTATCGTCGAAATACAACCCGTTTGAACCGCTATCGAGGAAGCTGTCGGGAAACGAAGCGCCGTTATAGGTCGTCGTGATATAGCCGGTGTCGGGGTTGATCGTGTATATCTGGGCATTCCCCAGTCCATTATTCGATTCCGTCCCGATGCCAAAGGTCAGGGTACCGCTGAGGCTGATTGCCCCGCCCGAGACTGCCGGCAGGCTGAGGATCACGCCATTGTTATCGGTCGTGAACAACGACACCGGGTTTTGCACTTGTTGCGTCAGGCTCATGGTAATTGGCTGGCATGACGTCGGTGAAGCGCAGCTGTAATACACATCGTTATCGGCGCTTTGCGCACAGGCACCGCCGCAATCCTGGGCAAACGGACCGACTCCAATCACGCCATTGGAACCAAATGTCGCGACTGTGTTTTCGGATGCCGGACCTGTGCCTGTGCAACTTTCAGGAATCGAACTATAGTTCGGGTCGCCAATGATTTGCACGGCCAGTCCATTTGCGGTCTCGGAGCCAATCTGCAGATTGGCGGTCTTGATCGTTCCCCAGCTATAGCCATCGGCGAACGTGGTGCACTCCGTGACCGCATTGCCGCTGGCATCGGTTCGCTGTGTCAACGCCAGTGAAGGCGACAAGGCAGAGGATAGTATCCTGAGACCATACGAGCCGGTATCGACCAGGATGTGGTCGATAGTCTGGCAATTGGTTGGATCTGCCGGCGCACAAATGGTTACGCTGACAAACGGTTCATTGACTGCGGGGTAGCCGGCAGCAATGACCGCAGCCGGCCCGGAATCGACAATGACCGGCACGTAATTAACCACGGCCGATGAGCCTGTCGAACTGCTGCTGGAAGATGTATTGCTCGACGAGCCGCCTCCGCCGCAGCCAGATAACAGAAGCGCACAGACTATCAGCATGCCGCCGATCAGGTAAGGTTTACGCATGATCATCCCCTTAGAGTATTTCATTGGTCGTCACGCCTTGCGGCAACATGGATGGCACATAGGCAGTTCCTCTAAATGCACGCATATGACCGCTCGCCCGCACAACCAGGTTCGACTGTTGAATCAGCAAGTGACTGTGGTCGGATTGCTGGGTTTTGGTCGCCTGTGTGAAAGGCACAAAATATTGCCCCAGCACCTGCCGCAGGTTGGGGACCACCGGCCCATTCCAGGCCACGCCGAAAACCGTGCCGTTTGCCGCGACGTATTCCCGTACTACAGTGCCGGAAGACGATTGAATTTCATGGACCGTATAGTTAGCCTGAGTGCTGGCAATACGCGACGTCGCCTTCATTTGCACTTGATCGGCTTGGATCGAGGCGATATTGCCGCCCAAACTGGCAAATGCCAGTGACGGCATCACCAATGCAGCCGCGAGACAAAAGCTCAAAGATAATCGTGTTTTCATTTGCTTACTCCTTATCGGGTAGAACATTCACGTCATTGCGATTGCTGTTGTGGGACGCCGCCGGCGCCGCCTCTTTGCCGTCCCGTGCCACGCGATTTGGGTTGATCGCAGCTCTTGGTGTCATTTCCCTGGTCTGGAACGCGTTGTAAGTGATCGGATAGTAATAACAAAACCGCTTGCCTTTGTTTGTCGTCCAAGGCATCGTTGACAGTCAGGAAAAGCTCGCGAAGCTGTTTGTTTTCCTGATAACTTTGATCATCTTCGAGAGCGAGATTTTTCGCCAAATCGCGCAATTCCGTTTTCAGGTCGCTCACGCCTTTTTTCATGTCCGCCTGCAACTGCTCGCGACGGCGTCGGCGCGCTTCGGCGATGGCGCGCATTTTAGATTCCGTTTGCCGCCACAATATTTGTTGATTGGGGGTCAGGTTCAGTGATTGCCTGAGATCACTGGCTTGCGCCATCAAATCGTCAAGCTGCACGTCCATGACCGGTATGGCAGATGCTGCCAAGGAAAACAAGGTCATCAGCGCCATGATGAAACCGGCAATCAATACTTTATAAGTCTTCATCGATTATTTTTGCAATTCAAGATACGTGAATATGGCGGGCTTTGAGCCGAGATATTCTCGTCCACTGTGGAAGGTGCGATAACTGTATCAATATATTCGGACGCGTGTGGGGCACTGTGAATATATTACAATTTCTTACTCGAATTTACATTTCGGATATTGCCTCGCTGCTTTACGCCGCCAATATCGAAAAAAGACCAAAAAAAGGGCGACTCATCGAAAGGGCTCCTCATCGATCATCCAGTAGAAATTGCCTAAATGGCACTTGTTCGTATCCTCCGCCGAAAGCGGAGGCAAGCATCATGATATTGCTCAATACAAATAACGCCATAGTGTTTTTTGATGGGTTATGTCGGAAGACTGACCCCGGATAGATCTTGGCACTGTGCGATCAGGCGTTCTTGGAGAACGGCATTCCTGGCCTGCGGATTCGAAGTATGCGGTCGCATGTGGTAGAAGTAACGGCCTGTCACAAGAGCTTTGGGATCGTCGCTGGCCGCAAGCCACGCTTGTGTGCGATGCGCTTGGTCCATATCGTCAGGCGCGCCGAGGCCGCCCATTCGGGTTGGCACCCAGCCAGGTTCAAGTGCGTTGGATAAAACGTCTGGCCAGCGGCGGGCGATAGCAAACGCCAATATCGTATCGTGTAACTTGCTCTCGGCGTAGGCTATAGAGGCGTTCCAACGACGTTTTCGCCAGAGGAGGTCGTCGAGATTGGCGTCCGCCTCGTGATGCATGCCCGAGCTCAAGTAGACAAGCCGTTGAGGTTTGTCGATCAGTGCGGTCAAGATATACGCGGATAATGTATTGATTGCGAAGACATGCTGCAGGCCGTCCTTGGTAAGGCGATGATTCTCTCGATAACCTACTGCGGCATTGTGGATTACCGCATCGAAGCGGCCGAGATCGTTGACGCGTGCAGCGATCTCCTTAGCGCCCGATATCGTGTCAAGGTCGCCAACGACGATGGCCTCTGCCTCGGGTAATGCCTGGCGGATGTCATCGGCGCGTGTCGAGTTGCGAGCATGCAGGACCAGCCTGTGGCCTTGTACCGACAGGAGTTCTGCCGCCATGAGACCGAGACCCGTCGACGAACCGGAAATGAATATGCGTGCCATGTGAATTCTCCTACTTCATAGTGGATAAATGATGTAACGATTAGTGCCCGGAGCGACGGCTGACCAGGATGAGAGCCGCACCCGCAATTGCGCCTACTGCTCCGAACAAATAGACAGAGGCGTAGCCGAAGTGACCCGCAATGAGGCCTGCTGAAGGGCCGGCAATGCCATATGCAATGTCGAGGAATGCAACAAATGCGCCCATAGCACTTCCACGATTGGCCGGCAGCACACGCTTGAGCGCCTCGACGCCGAGAGCAGGGAACACCAGCGCACAACCCAAGCCGGTCACGAAGGCACCTCCTAGGGCCATCCATTCATTCTGCGCTCCCCAAATTATGACTTGGCCAATGGCTTCCACACCAAGAGACCATAAGGCGACGCGATAGCCCCCGATTCGATCGGGTAGTTGACCAAGAGCTATCCGGACGAAAATAAAGCCAATGCCGAAAGCTGTCATGACCAAGCCGGCACGACCCCAGCCTCGTGCAGAGAAATATAGCGAAGCAAATGCGGTGAGAGTAGACAGTCCGACGCCTTGTAACATCAAACCCAGTCCTTCCCGCCAGATCTGGCTGATAACGCGGTAGAAAGGTAGGCGCTCACCGGTTGCCGAGACATACGAGGTGGCGTTTGAAGCGATTAACACTGCGAACAGCGGGAAGACAATGCAGGCGATCATCACGGCAGGAATGTCAAAATATTGGTAGAGCGACATGCCGATGGGTGCGCCGATCGCCAGTGCAGCGAACATGGCAATGCCTGTCCAAGACATCGACATGCCTGCGCGCTGCGGGCCGACTGAGGCGATCGACCAGGACACATAGCCTGTGACAAACTGACTCTCGCCAAGACCTGCCGCAAGACGTCCGGCAATGATGACGGCAAGACTCATCGTTGGCGAAAGGCTCGGAAAGGCTGCAAGCAAATAGAGCAGACCGCCCAGCGCGGAAAACGCCGCTCCCTGCAATGCGGCTTTTTTGCCGCCGAGGGAGTCTGTCACTCGACCCGCGTAACCGCGAGTCAATACGGTGGCCAGGAACTGGATGCCGATCACGAAACCGACAATCAGACTGCTAAAACCGAGCTTGTCATGGACAAAAAGTGGAATGACCGGAAGTGGCATACCCACGGCAAGATAGCCGCAAAAGAGTGCTGCAATAACGGCAAGGGACGGACGACTCAGATGGGCTGGCGTGGCACCGCTGAGATTTGTCGTTTTAACGGAAATTGATAGCATGAGAAACTCCAAATTTGTAGCGTTATGAGAACGGCCGCCACTGAGGAGCGGCCAAATAAACTCAGGCGGCGGCGTTTTCCAAAGACGCAGATGTCTTCAATATGTCCGGACGGTAACCGCTTGCAGCCAGCAGATAGTCGCGAGAGGCAGTCACTTCGGCCTTCAACTTGTCCAAATCAACGCCAAGCAGTTTGCCTTCGCGCTTGCGGAATTGGCCTGCGACCATCACTGTATCGACATCAGCTCGCTCAACCGCTTGAACGATGGTGCCAATGGCATTGTTGATCGGGAAGACCGCCGCACCGTGGGTGCGCACCATGATGATGTCAGCTTGCTTGCCGGGAGTGATCGTGCCGATTTTCGATTCGAGACCGGCGGCGCGGGCGCCGTTAATTGTCGCTGCCCGCAGCACCGCTTCTACCGTGATCGCTGAGGGAACATTCGTTTCTCCACGGAAGCGCCGATAGCGCATGGCCGCCCGCTGATGGGTGAACAAAGCATGCATCTCGCCAAACATGTCGCTACCAAAAGCGGTATCGAGGTCGATTCCAAGCGCAGGCGTTAAACCATGGTCAATTGCCTGCTGATAGGCGAAGCTCTCGTCGTCGAAACCGAACAATGCGTCCGAACGTGGATTCACGGTGATGTTGACGCCTGCGTCCGCGAATAGCTTCCAGGTTGCCTCGGGCAGACGCGTGCAGTGGTTGAAAATATTGTGCTTGCCCAGCACGCCCGGCTCCGCGAATTCGGGGCCGAGCTTGGCGAGATCTCCGATGAATTCAGTCAGAATTTGCATCTCGAGTCTACGTGCAACCTGCCACCAGTCAAGGTTGAACTGGCCGAACAGCCCCACCTGTACCAGACTGCCATCATGGTTCCAGTCGAGCGCGAGACGTTCAAGGTCCCGGGGGAGGTGTACGCTGGATGCCTTCTTGTCCATTGCAGCGCCGACCATATGCAGGGAACGTATACCGGCGGAGTTCAAGGCGTCGAGCGCCGCATTAGTGTGCTCGGGGCTGCGCGAGCTGTGACAGGCATCAATGATGGTTGTAATACCCGCGTCGAGCGACGCAACCGCTGTGAGCTTGGTGCTCAGATGCATGTCGAGCGGACGATAATGTGCACCAAGAGTTTCTGCGACCACATCGATATAGGCAAAGAGGTCATCGACATCTGGCATCAGTCGGCGCATGACACCTAGCCAAGCGTGGTGATGCGCATCGATTAGCCCTGGTAGGACGATGCTTCCGTTGGCATCGATGATCTCTGCTTCTTCGATTTTGATGTGAGGGCTGACTGCCGCAATTCGGTCGCCCTCGACCAGGACATCTCCGGTAACGAAATTGGGGACATTGGCGTCCATCGTCAAGATGGTGCCGCCCTTGAAAAGAATCTTGCTTGCAGTGTTAGACATGAAGTACTCCGTTCAGTTGGCTTATAGATGGCTCTGGCGGAAGCACTCTGGCGACCGTTGTTGGCAACAATACGCCCTAGATCATTTTTGATTAAGATATAGGCGCTCATAACATTTGTGCTAAAAATCAAAGGTGATCGCAATGAACTTCGACGGGAGACTTCTTTCAGGGATGAGTGTGTTGGCTGCGGTGGTCGAAACTGGCAGCTTTACGCGGGCTGGCGAGGTGCTGGGCATGTCGGCCTCAGGCGTCAGCCGGTCTATATCGCGTCTGGAAGAGCGCATCGGCATTCGGCTAATGGAACGCACCACGCGCGCATTGCACCTGACGGGCGAGGGGACTAGGTTGTATGAGTTGGCGGCACCACACCTCTCTGGCATCGAGGAGGCGGCGAATACCGTGTCACATGCGGCGGTCAGCGTGCGCGGCACGTTGCGAGTTAATTTGAATCCATTGTTCGCCCGCTACGTACTGGCACCGCGACTCACCGAATTCAACGATCGATATCCCGATCTGGATATTGCTATTTTGCAGCTTTCGGACGCGGGAGATTTGGTTGCAGAGGGCATGGATGCCGCAGTTCGATTCGGGCCGCAGCCGCCTTCGAGCCTGTCCTCTCGCCTGCTTCTGTCAACCCGCGTGCTCACCGTGGCATCGCCGTCCTATCTCAGAAAACATGGGCATCCTCGAACTCCGACAGCCCTTGCTGAGCACGATTGCATCCAGTACATCGATCCACAACGTGGTAGACCCTATCCGTGGGAATTCCATTCCGAAAAGAAAATCATGCCCGTTACCACAACAGGGCGATTGACCATGACAGACGTCGATACCATGTTGAATGCATGCTTGGCGGGTGCCGGCATCGCACAAGTGCTGGCGCTCGGAGTGGCGCACCACATTGAAAGTGGTGCTTTGATAGAATTGTTTCCCGATTACCCCGACGAGAAATTTCCGCTGTATGCCATTCGCCCATCCCGGCGCCTGCCCTCAGCTGCGGTTGAAGTATTTTTGGGATTTTGCAGCGAGATTTGCGCCAGCCGAGTAAAGCCGTAAGGCTTTTTGCCTGCATACCTCACGTCATAGTTTGGGGAATTACGTGGCGGTTTTTGCCGCTATGTGTAACTTCCCCTGGAAGCCGTGCTCCTCTGGGACATGGGAACGCTCCTGTTTGTCGGAAAGTCAGGCCGTGACCGACAGCGTCGAGCCCGGTGATGATCCCTGCTGAGCACCGCCGTTTGCGGAATTCAAAGAAAAGCTCGTGTTGAAGGACACGGACACCAAGCCATTGTCGCCGACGAACTGCTGCTGATCCGTGAAGGAAGAAGTTCCGACTTCGCCGTTCGGGCTTCCTGCCTGGGCGAGCGCCAGAAAGTTTTGCAGGGAATCTGCGAAAGAAATCTGGCCCATGTTGGCCACCATAGCCTGTTCGCTCTGGATCTGCGCGGAAGAGAATGGATCGAGCTGCCCGCTGGGCGTCATCGTGCCTACCGCAATCAGGGATTCGGTCTTGAAGCTCCCGGACAACTGATCGCCAGCGGCCGTCGATCCGGCGCATGATGAGCCGCTGCCGCTGTCGTTAACATTGAAGCTGAAGTTGCCGCCGCTTTGATACTTGTTGAGCGCGGCGCTTCCGAGCGCCTGTATCTGCGGCGACAGCGTGGCGCCAGAAACCCCGGACGACGGAGTGCCAAGTTGCGACTTCGCCTCTTCCTGCGATGCTTGGACTTTCGTCTTCAGCTTTCCAAGCACCGCCGCGAACGTCGAATTTGCGCCGGTGGTTGGTGAGTCATCCATGCTTAAACTCTGCCAGTCAGCTTTTTGGTTGGAAATCCCATTGATTGGCATCTTTTTCTCCAAAAGTAAGGCAAAGCCCTGCCATAATATAGAACCTGGCTGGACATTCAATCCGTCGAAGAGGTGCAAAAAAGTTCCGCTCTTCGATGTAACTGCAGGAGGGGAAATCGTGTAGATGCTGCAGAAAAAGTCAGGCTAAGTCCCCAGGCCAATTACATCTCGGCACGCTTCATTTCACCAAACCAGTCCGTGGAAATTTCATTACATCAAAATAATGTCGTACTGTTCCTGATGATAAATCGTTTCCACCTGCAGCGAAATCGGCTTGCCGATAAAGTCTCCCAGCATGGCCAGATGCTGTGATTCTTCTTCCAGGAACATGTCGACCACCATTTGCGACGCCAGTATACGGAATTCACGCGGATTGAATTGTTTGGCTTCGCGCAGCAATTCACGCAGGATTTCGTAGCAGACGGTGCGCGCCGTCTTGACCTGCCCCTTGCCTTGGCAAGCCGGGCAGGGTTCGCACAAAATATGCGCCAGCGATTCGCGGGTGCGTTTGCGCGTGGTTTCGACCAGGCCGAGGGCCGAGAAACCGGAAACCGAGATCTTGGTGCGGTCGCGTGCAATCGCCTTATTTAATTCTGCCAATACCGCTTGCCGGTGATCGGCATTTTCCATGTCGATGAAGTCGAGGATGATGATGCCGCCCAGATTGCGCAAGCGCAGCTGGCGGGCAATCGCATGGGCGGCTTCCAGATTGGTCTTGAAGATGGTGTCGTCGAAGTTACGGCCGGTGACGAAACTGCCGGTGTTGACGTCAATGGTGGTCATCGCTTCGGTCTGGTCGACGATCAGGTAGCCGCCTGACTTTAGGTCGACGCGTCGGCCCAACGCACGTTGGATTTCTTCTTCCACGCCATATAAATCGAACAACGGCCGTTCACCCGTGTAGTGCATCAGGCGTGGCAAGACCGAGGGCGTGAACGCGTGCCCGAATTGCTGCAACATGTGAAAGTTTTCGCGCGAATCGACCTGGATGCTGGAAGTTTCATCGCTGACGAAGTCGCGCAATACGCGCTGCGCCAGGCTCAGATCTTGATACAGCAAGGATGGCGCCGGGCGGGTTTTCGCTTGCTGGGTGATGGTCGACCAGGTCTTGCGCAGGTATTCAACATCGGTCGCCAAATCGGCGTCGGAGGCGTCTTCTGCCATGGTGCGGATGATGAAGCCGCCTTTTTCATCCGCTTGCATCAGGCGTTGCACCTTGCCGCGCAGAGCTTCGCGCTCGGCTTCATTTTCGATGCGTTGCGAGATGCCGATATGCGAATCCTGCGGCAAATAAACCAGCATGCGGCCGGCAATCGAAATTTGGGTGGAGAGTCGTGCCCCTTTGGTGCCGATCGGGTCCTTGATGACTTGCACCGTGATCGCCTGGCCATCGTACAGCAGGCGCTCGATCGGGACCGGCGCCGTGGCTTGACCGTCGTGGCCGCGCGCTTCCCAGATATCGGCGACATGCAAAAAGGCCGCGCGTTCCAGGCCGATGTCGATAAATGCCGATTGCATGCCGGGCAGCACTCGCACCACCTTGCCGAGATAGACATTGCCGGCCATTCCGCGCGAAAGCGTGCGTTCTATGTGGAGTTCCTGGACTGAGCCCTGCAAAATCAGGGCGACTCGTGTTTCCTGCGGTGTGATATTGATGAGAATGTCTTCGCTCATAGAATCCGTAAGCCTGCCTGCTGTAAAAGTTGTGCAGTTTCAAATAAAGGTAAGCCCATGATACCTGTATAACTTCCGGCGATGTACTGAATAAAACTCGCGGCGATTCCCTGGATGCCGTATGCCCCGGCTTTGTCATACGGTTCGGGGGTCGCGCAATAAGCGTTGATAGTCTGGGCGGAGAGTGCGTTGAAGACAACTTCGGAGCTTTGGGTGATTTGCCAGGTTTGTTCGCCATGCTGCACTGCGACACTAGTGAGTACCTGATGCGGGCGTCCCGATAATGCGGTCAACATGTCGACCGCTTCGGTCAGATTGGCCGGCTTGCCGAGAATGCGATCGTCGATTACAACCGTGGTATCGGCTGCCAATATCGGACGAGGAACCAGTTTGCGGGCCAGCATCATGTTTTGCGCGCAGATCGCTTTTTCGCGCGTCACTCGTGCGACGTAATCGGCCGCATGTTCGCCGGGAAGTACATGTTCCGTCACATCCGGCCCGCGCGGCGCCTGTTCGCGCAGCAACAGCAATTCGAAATTGACGTCGATCTGCCGCAGCAATTCACGCCTGCGGGGGCTCTTCGATGCGAGGTAGATTTTTTGATCGCTCGTTGGCATCGTGAAGGTTAAACTCGATGATAGGGATGATTTTGCGTGATCGACCAGGCCCGGTAAAGCTGTTCGGCCAGCAGGACCCTGACCATGCCATGCGGCAGGGTCAGGCTGGAAATCCGTATCAGCATGTCCGCCTTCGATTTGAATTCGGCATCCAGCCCATCGGCGCCGCCGATGATGAAACTGACATCGCGGCCGTCTTGCTGCCACTGCGTCAGGAATTCGGACAACTGCACCGAGGTCAGGTCTTTTCCGCGTTCGTCCAGGGCGACGATGCGCGACCCCTTGGGCAGCACAGCTTCGATTTTAGCGCGCTCCAGCGCCATCGCCGTTTCGGCGGTTTTACTGCCGGAGCGCTCAATCGGTTTGATTTCCTTCAGATGGATACGACATTCTGCCGGCATGCGCTTTACGTATTCGGTAAAGCCCGACTCGATCCAGGCCGGCATTTTATGTCCCACCGCAGCAATGACGAGCTGCATGGCGTTTAGGTCTTGGCTTTTGCCGGGGCGCGTTTGGCACTGGCTTTCTTCGCCGAACTGACTGCGCTCTTGGTTGCCGCGACCTTGATGGTTTTGCCCACTGCTTTTTTGGCGGCTGGCTTTCTCTTGGCTGGTGCGGCGCCATCGGTCTTGGCGGCTGCACTGCGGGTCGATGTCTTGCGTGCCGGCTTGGCTGGCGCATCTTCAACCGTAGTTTGGCTGGCAGCCAAGTGGCGTCCCGCAGCCTTTTTCGGCTTTTCCTCGGCATCTATCGGTTCGGAAGCGGTACGCTTGGAAATCCGCTTGGCGGCGCCCAGCTTGATCTCTTTTTCGCCCCAGATTTCTTCCAGGCGATAATAAGCGCGAATAGCCGGTTGCATGATGTGGACGATCATGTCGCCCAAGTCGACCAGCACCCATTCGCCGGTGTCTTCGCCTTCGACGCTCAAAATCGTGCCGCCGGCTTCCTTCACCTTGTCGCGTACCGATGCTGCCAAGGCCTTGGTTTGTCGGTTCGAGGTTCCTGACGCAACCGCGATGCGATCGAACAGGCTGGTCAGGTGGGTCGTGTCAAACACGTTGATTTCTTGGGCCTTGACGTCTTCGAGAGCTTCGACGACGAGTGCTTGCAGTTTTTTGATGTCCATTTAGCTTTTGTAAAGATGATGTAATTCAATATAGTCTAGTACTCGGGGAGGCACCAGTAATTCTGGTTTTTCCCCACGTTGTAATGCGGTGCGAATTTCGGTCGCCGAGATTTCAACCGATAAATCTTTTGCCAAATACATAAAACCGTGCGGCTTGCTGCGAATTTGTTCTGGCGTTGCCGCGCGCCGGATAAATTCCCGGTTGACTTGCTCCGGTATTTGCGAGGCATCCACCCCGAAACCGGGGCGCGATGCCGCACAGATGTGTGCATAATCAAAAAGCTGTTGCCATTCATTCCAGGTGTTCAAGTGCTGCAACTGGTCGGCGCCGATCAAAAAGACGATGGACACCTGCGGCCCCATTTCAGCGCGAATCGCCCTTAATGTGTCGATCGTATAAGACGCAGTTTGGCGCTGGATTTCCTGCAGGTCAATTGAAACGGGCATTAATTGCGTGTCGAACGCACAACGGATCATCGCCACGCGGTCTGGCGCTGATGCCTGCAAGCTGCCTTTTTGCCAAGGGTTGCCAACCGGAATGATGCGGACTTCATCCGGCCTCAGTAATTCGAAAAAAAGCCTGGCAAGTGCAATATGCCCCTGGTGTACCGGATCGAAACTCCCGCCGAGGAGGGCGATGCAGCGCTCGACACTACGCTCGGTCACACCCAGTCCCGATGGATCAGAAAGTCGGAATACAGCTTGGCTTCGGCGCTGCCAGCCTCGGGGCGCCAGTCATAGCGCCACTTGACGACCGGTGGCAAGGACATCAGGATTGACTCGGTACGGCCACCAGACTGCAGACCGAACAAAGTGCCGCGATCATACACTAAATTGAACTCGACGTAGCGCCCGCGTCGATAAGCCTGGAAATCGCGTTCGCGTTCGCCGTAAGGCATGTCCTTGCGACGCAACAGGATCGGCAGGTAGGAATCAAGAAAATGATCGCCGACGCTGCGTTGCACCGCAAAACTGGTTTCGAAGCCCGGCGCGTTGAAGTCGTCGAAGAAAATGCCGCCGACACCGCGCGGCTCATTGCGATGCTTCAAATAGAAATAATCGTCGCACCAGCGCTTGAAACGCGGATGCAAATCGCTGCCGTACGGTTCCAGCGCAGCGCGGCAAGTCCGATGAAAATGTTGCGTATCTTCCGGGAAGCCGTAATACGGCGTCAAATCCATGCCGCCGCCGAACCACCAGACCGGTTCTTCGTTTTCTGCCGTCGCATTGAAAAAGCGCACGTTCATGTGCACGGTCGGCGCATACGGATTGCGCGGGTGCAGCACCAGCGAGACCCCCATTGCTTCCCAGGCACGGCCGGCGATGGCGGGGCGATTGGCAGCTGCCGAAGGTGGCAGGCTGCTGCCGATGACGTGGGAAAAATTGACGCCGCCGCGCTCGAACACTCGCCCTTCTTCTATCACGCGCGAAATTCCGCCGCCGCCTTCCTGGCGTTGCCAGGCATCGGTCACGAAGGCATTGCCATCTACGCCTTCAAGCGCGGCAACGATGCGCGTATGCAAATCCTGCAGATAGGTTTTGACGGCGGCAGTCGAATGAGTGGTTGCAAGCACCATAGCTTTTCTGTACAAAAGGGCATAGGGAGCAAGTACTGCCTGCCTATGCCGTTGGCGATTAAATATGTTGCCTACGGGCGTCGTTTGATTGCGCGCCAGCCGATATCGTTGCGGAATTGCATGCCGTCGAAATGAATTTGCTCGACCGCCTGGTAGGCCTGGTTTTGCGCCATTTTGACGCTATCGCCCAAACCAACCACACACAATACGCGACCGCCCGAGGTACTCAACTTGCCATGATCGAGCGTGGTACCGGCATGGAAGGTCACGCATTCCGATGTTTCGGCGGGGATGTCGGTGATATGGTCGCCCTTGCGTGGCGCATCGGGGTAGCCGGCCGCAGCCATGACAACGCCAAGCGCCGTGCGGCGATCCCATTCCAGTTCGATGGTGTCGAGCGTGCCGTTGACCGCATGTTCGAATACCGTCAACAGATCCGTCTTCAAGCGCGCCATGATAGGCTGGGTTTCTGGATCGCCCATGCGGCAATTGAATTCGAGTGTCTTTGCATTACCCTTGTCGTCGATCATCAAGCCCGCGTATAGAAAGCCGGTGAAATGGCAGCCGTCTTTTGCCATGCCATGGATGGTTGGGATGATGATTTCCCGCATCACGCGCGCATGTAGCTCCGGCGTCACGATCGGCGCCGGCGAATAGGCGCCCATGCCGCCGGTGTTGGGGCCGGCATCGTCGTCCAGCAATCGCTTGTGATCCTGGCTGGTGGCCAGCGGCAAGATATTTTTTCCGTCCACCATGACAATGAAGCTGGCTTCTTCGCCGGTCAGGAATTCTTCCACCACGACGCGTGCGCCGGCATCGCCAAAGTGATTGTCCGACAACATCATGTCGATCGCGTCGTGCGCTTCGGCCAGGGTCATCGCCACCACTACGCCTTTGCCAGCTGCCAAGCCATCGGCCTTGATGACAATCGGCGCGCCGCGCTCGTCAATGTATTTATGTGCCGACTTGGCATCCGAGAATGTCTGGTATTCGGCGGTGGGAATGCCGTGGCGTTTCATGAACGCTTTGGCGAAATCCTTCGAACTCTCCAGTTGCGCTGCTTCCCTGGTCGGGCCGAAAATTTTCAGGCCGTGCTCGCGGAACAGGTTGACAATGCCGCCTGCCAGCGGTGTTTCCGGGCCGACCACGGTCAAGGCGATGTGTTCGCGTTTGGCGAATTCAACCAGCGCTGCATGATCGGTGATTTGCACATTTTGCAGGCGCGAATCCAGCGCGGTGCCGCCATTGCCGGGCGCGACATACACCATTTGTATGCGCTCCGATTGAGCGATTTTCCAAGCCAAGGCATGTTCGCGGCCGCCTGAGCCGATTACTAGAATTTTCATGTGGGGGCTTATTTGCAGCTCAGTTACAAGTCAATCACGGCGTTGGTATACACCTCTTGCACATCATCCAGGTTTTCCAGCGCATCAAGTAATTTTTGCATTTTGATGGCGTCGTCACCTGTAAAGACGGTTTCGGTATCCGGTTTCATCATCACTTCGGCCACTTCCGCCTTGAAGCCGGCTTTTTCGATGGCATCCTTGACCGCCGACAGGTCGTGCGGCGGGCACAGCACTTCGATTCCGCCTTCTTCATCGGTAATCACGTCTTCGGCGCCGGCTTCCAGTGCAACCTCCATCAAGGCGTCTTCGTCGGTGCCCGGTGCGAATAGCATTTGACCACAATGCTTGAACAGGAAGGCGACAGAACCTTCGGTCCCCATATTGCCGCCGAATTTGGAAAAGGCATGCCGCACTTCGGCCACCGTACGCACTCGATTATCGGTCATACAGTCGACGATAATCGCGGCCCCGTTGATGCCATAGCCTTCGTAGCGAATTTCTTCGTAATTGGCCCCATCCAGGCCACCGGTACCGCGCGCAATTGCACGCTGCACGTTGTCTTTCGGCATGTTGGCATCGGCCGCTTTTTCAACCGCCAGGCGCAAGCGCGGATTGGCGCTGAGGTCGCCGCCGCCCATGCGCGCGCCAACCGTAATCTCCTTGATCAGCCGTGTCCACACTTTGCCGCGCTTGGCGTCAGTGGCAGCCTTCTTGTGCTTGATATTGGCCCATTTACTATGTCCAGCCATAACGACTCTTTCCCGGGTGTAAGTTGGTTCGAGAGCCTGTCCGACGAGGTTGGGGTTCCGCTAAAGACTGTCTTTCGAAGCGGTTTTGCACACAAATCCATCGTCGCCAAGCCCACAGGCGATCTCGGATTTTACCATACCCAGCGACCTCAAATTCAGCCTGGCTGCGCTTCCAGCGGCTCGGACATCACCGTCACACGCGATACGTGCGCATTCCACGCATCCAGCCCGCCAATCAGAGGCCGCACTTCGCGAAAGCCGTGGCTGATCAATTGCTTGGCGATGATCGCTGCACTGGCTTCATTCGGGCAACTGCAGTAGACGATAATGGGGATATTCTTGGAAACATTGCTGAACACCTCGTCCGGCGCATCGCGATTGTATAAAAGCGCACCGGGGATGGGCGCTTCCAGCTGTTGCGCGGTGCGGCTGCGGGCATCGACAATCACCGGCTCATTTCCACGTTCGATCATCTCGGTCAATTCGTCGACTGTGATGCGCGCCATGCGCAAGGTCTTGTAAAAGCGCCGACGCTCGTAATATTTGACGGCGATCACCAGGGCCAGGAGCGAGCCGACAATCATCAGCGCAGTCAGGCCCATGGTGCTAAGTACATCCAGGATGCGATCGATGCTATTGTGAAACACCGCGCCCAGCGTCAAGCCGGTCGTGGTCCATAGCAAGGCCCCGCTAATGCTAAAGAGGAAGAATGACTGGCGCCGGGTGCCCATGGCGCCAGCCAGCGGCGGTGCAATGGTGCTGAAACCGGGGATGAATTTGCTGACAATCAACGACTTTGCGCCCCAGCGATTAAACGTGTCTTCAGTCTGGCTAACGCAATAATCCGGTGAAATCGAGATGCGGCAAAGCACGCTCAGGATTCGCTTGCCATAATGCCTACCCGCCGTGAACCACAGATAATCGCTGATCATGCAAGCCAGCAGGCTAACCGCCAGACATTCGATCCATATCATCTGGCCATTCATCGCCAAAGCCCCGGCGACGATCATGATCGGGAAGGCCGGGATGGGCAAGCCGATCTGCTCCAACAAGACATTGGCGAACAGGATCAATAATCCATATTGTTGCAGCAACAACATTAATTTTGGCATTGTCTTATCGTATAGGAGCGCAGATACACGCTTATATTAATAGTCTGGCAATTCACCCGCTGTGGCGGCAAATCACTGCAGGCTGACTGTTTGTTTTATCGAAGCGACAACCTTGTCACAGCTATTTGGGGGCAAATTAGAGCTACGCAAGACATCAATTCTGACCGTAATTCCTGCGCTTGCCAACGGAATTGTCCGCTCCTGTTATGCTAACGGCTGTTGACATCTAATAATCCGATCCCATATTAGGTGTCTGCGGGCCCTAGTGCCAGAGTTGGATTGATAACCGATAGAGATTGTGAGAATCACCATGCTGCAACCGAAAGGCGCCACGCCTGATGCGCCGGTAGACCAGACCCTGGCCTATGTCGCCCCCTGTGATTTGCCGACACCCTGGGCGACATTTCAACTACATGCATTTGTCGAAAAGTCGACCGGGAAAGAACATCTGGCACTGACTCTGGGCGACATCGCCGATGGCCAGCCGGTGCTGGCCCGTCTGCATTCCGAATGCCTGACCGGCGACGCCTTGTTTAGCCAGCGCTGCGATTGCGGCGCGCAATTGGAGGCGGCCTTGCGCAAAATCGCTGCGGAAGGCCGCGGCGTGCTGCTGTATTTGCGCCAAGAGGGGCGCGGGATCGGCTTGATCAATAAAATTCATGCATATCGTTTGCAAGATGGCGGTGCTGATACCGTAGAGGCCAACCAGGAATTGGGATTTGCACCCGATCAGCGAAATTACCGTCTTTGCGAGCCGATGTTGCAAAAGCTCGGCGTATGTTCCTTGCGCTTGATGACCAATAATCCGCGCAAGATCGACGCCATCGAATTGATGGGAATAGAAATCGTTGAACGCATTCCGATTGTCATCAAACGCAATCGGCATAATGATCGCTACCTGACCACCAAGGCTGCCAAGCTTGGGCATTTGATGCAACCCTGAGTTGCCGGCTGGCCGGATATCCTTCAACAAAGAAAGTCGTGGTGAATCATGGATCTGGGATTGAGCGGCAAGCAAGCGCTGGTGTGCGGCGCCAGCAAGGGATTGGGATTCGGTTGCGCGCAAGCGCTGGCAGCCGAAGGCGTGGACGTGACCATCGTCGCGCGCAATGCCGATGTGCTGGAGCAAGCGGCAGAAGAAATTCGCCGCACTAGCGGCCGCACAGTCATTGCAGTGGCTTGCGATATTACGACCGCCGAGGGGCGCAGCAAGGTGCTCGCGGCCTGTCCGCAGCCCGATATCCTGATTACGAATGCTGGTGGACCGCCAACCGGGGATTTCCGCGATTGGAGTCGGGACGACTGGATTGCCGCGCTCGATGCGAATATGCTGACGCCGATCGAATTGATCAAAGCGACGGTCGATGGCATGATGCAGCGTGGTTTCGGCCGGATCGTGAACATTACCTCCAGTGCGGTCAAGGCGCCGATCGATGTTTTGGGGCTGTCAAACGGTGCGCGCTCCGGTTTGACCGGATTTGTGGCAGGGTTGGCGCGCAAAACCGTGCTGCGCAACGTGACTATTAATAATTTGCTGCCGGGTCCATTCGATACCGATAGATTGGTCAAAACTATCTCTGCGGCAGCATCGGCCAGCGGTAAAAGTGTCGATGCGATACGCGAGGCGCGGCGCTTGCAAAATCCGGCGCAACGCTTTGGCACACCAGAGGAATTCGGCGCGATGTGTGCATTCCTGTGCAGTAGCCACGCCGGTTACCTGACCGGGCAAAACATTTTGCTGGATGGCGGCGCTTACCCAGGCACGTTTTGACTTAGAAATAAACAGCATTCCAATCATTCAATTTGCATGGAGCCGCAGTGAAAAAACGTATTGCATTGATAGCGCACGATAAGAAAAAAGACGACATGATTGTGTTGGCGGCCGAATATGAAAAATTCCTGCGTCAATGCCTGCTGTTGGCGACTGGCACTACCGGCAAACGGTTGATGGACGAAGTTGGGCTGACGGTGGAGCGCATGCTATCCGGGCCGTTTGGCGGCGATTTGCAAATTGGCGCACAATTAGTGGAAGGCAAAATCGACTGCGTTATTTTTCTGCGGGATCCGATGACGCCGCAGCCGCATGAACCCGATATCAATGCATTGGTTCGATCCTGCGACGTGCATAACGTGCCCTGCGCGACGAATCTGTCGTCGGCGCGGTTGATTTTGTCGCAGTTTGCTGGTTTGCACCAAGTACATTCTTAGTAATCCGCCGTCAGATCACCAGATAAGCAGGAGCCATCATGACCAAAGCAATTCGCATTGTTGAAACCGGTGGCCCGGAAGTAATGAAATTGGTCGAGGTCGAGGTTGGCGAGCCGGGGCCGGGTGAGGCCCGGGTGCGCCATGCCGCTTGCGGCTTGAACTATATTGATGTCTATTTTCGCACCGGATTGTATCCACAACCGCTGCCTGCCGGCTTGGGCATGGAGGCCAGCGGCGTCGTCGAGGCGGTAGGCTCCGACGTAACGCATGTGCAGGTGGGTGACCGCGTTGCGTATGCCGGGCGGCCGCCCGGCGCCTATTCAGAAGCGCGGGTAATGCCTGCAGCAATTTTGGTGAAACTACCGGACGCGATCGATTTTGAATCAGCCGCAGGCATGATGTTGCAAGGCATGACTGTGCAATATCTTTTTCGCCGCACCTTTCCCTTGAATGGCGGTGAAACGATCTTATTCCACGCCGCTGCAGGCGGTGTCGGCCTGATCGCATGCCAATGGGCGCGGGCATTGGGTGTCGCCATGATCGGAACTGTCGGTTCCGAAGAAAAAGCCGCATTGGCAAAGGCGCATGGCTGCACCCACGTGATCAATTACAAGACGCAGGATTTCGTCGCCGAGGTCAAGGCAATCACCGGTGGCACGGGCGTGCCGGTGGTCTATGATTCGATCGGCAACGATACCTTTACCGGCTCGCTGGATTGCCTGTCGCCGCTGGGTACGATGGTGAGTTTTGGTAGCGCGTCCGGCCCGGTGCCACCGTTCAGCTTGAATGAACTGGCATCGCGCGGCTCGTTGTACATCACTCGACCAACCTTGTTTACCCACACCGCCAAGCGTGAAAACCTGGATGCGATGGCTGGCGAATTGTTTTCCATGGTGACAAGTGGTCGAGTCAAGATCGAGACCAGCCAGCGTTACGCACTGGCGGATGTAGCGCAAGCGCATCGTGACCTGGAAGCGCGCAAAACAACGGGCTCTGTCATCTTGATGCCGTAGTCGAATCGAAAAGACGGATTTCGTTCAATTCGTTGCACAGATTGGTAGAATGGCGGATTGCCTACTTTTCAGTGGTCTATCCAAAATCTATGCGTACCGACACTCCTCAAGCGATTTATCGCAAGAATTACACTGCTCCAAATTTCCACGTCCAGACAGTTGAGCTGGGTTTCGACCTTGATCCGGCTGCCACCCACGTGGCGTCGCGTTTGACGATGACGCGCAATCCCGCTGCTTCCGGCACTGCCATTGAATTGTATGGCGAGGGATTGGAATTGTTGCAAATACGGATGAATGGCAAGGCGCTGAGCAAGCGCGCTTACCACCTCGATCAAGGGATGTTGCAAATCGCCAATGCGCCGGACGAGGTGGTACTGGAGATTGAAACCCTGATCCATCCGGACAAAAACACGTCGCTGATGGGTTTGTACGTGTCGAATGGCAATTTTTTCACCCAATGCGAAGCAGAAGGTTTCCGCAAAATCACTTACTTCCCTGATCGTCCTGACGTCATGGCGAAATACACCGTGATGTTGCGCGCCGACAAGGCGAAATACCCAGTGTTGTTGTCGAACGGGAATTTGATTGAAGAAGGCGATTTGGGCGATGGTCGCCATTATGCGAAATGGGAAGATCCGTTCAAGAAGCCTTCCTACCTGTTTGCGCTGGTAGCTGGCGATCTGGTTTGCCAGGAACAGAAATACACTCTGAAATCCGGACGTGAAGTCTTGCTGCAAGTTTGGGTCGAGGACGGCAATCTCGACAAGACCCAGCATGCGATGGATTCGCTGATCAACAGTATCCGTTGGGATGAAGAACGTTTCGGCCTTGAACTTGATCTGGATCGCTTCATGATCGTGGCGGTCGGCGACTTCAATATGGGCGCAATGGAAAACAAGGGATTGAATATATTCAATACTAAGTACGTGCTGGCCAATGAGCGCATCGCCACCGACATCGATTATTCCAACATCGAATCGGTCGTCGGCCATGAATATTTCCATAACTGGACCGGCAACCGCGTCACCTGTCGCGATTGGTTCCAGTTGTCGTTGAAAGAAGGTTTGACCGTATTTCGCGACCAGGAATTTTCAGCCGATATGGTCGGCAGCGATAGTGGACGTGCAGTCAAGCGGATCGAAGACGTGCGTGTGTTGCGGCAAGCGCAATTCCCGGAAGATGCGGGGCCGATGGCGCATCCGGTGCGCCCCGACACCTATGTCGAAATCAATAATTTTTATACCGTCACGATTTACGAAAAAGGCTCGGAAGTCGTGCGCATGTATCAAACCCTGGTCGGGCGCGATGGTTTCCGCAAGGGCATGGACTTGTATTTTGAACGGCATGACGGCCACGCGGTCGAATGCGACGATTTCCGCGCCGCGATGGCGGACGCCAATCAACGCGACTTGAATCAATTCGAGCGCTGGTATAGCCAGGCCGGCACGCCGCGCGTGAAGGCCGAGGCACACTTCGATGCTGTCGAAATGACCTACACCCTGACTCTTACTCAGTCATGCCCGAAGACGCCGGGCCAAAGCGAGAAGCTGCCATTCCATATTCCGGTTGCGGTGGGTCTGTTAGGCAAAAATGGCCGCGACCTCAATTTGCGACTTGATGATGGGAAAGCCCACAGCCAGCAAGCAAATTCGCGCACCAGCGTGCTGGAATTGGTGCAGGAGCAGCAAACCTTCCGTTTCATTGGCATTGAAGAAAAGCCGGTGCCATCGATTCTGCGCGACTTCTCGGCGCCGGTCATGCTGGAATTCGAATACAGCGACGCGGAACTGGCTTTCCTGATGGCGCATGACAGCGACCCGTTCAACCGCTGGGAGGCGGGGCAGCGGTTGGCGATGCGCCGTTTGCTGGCCTTGACGCAAACTGTGCAAGAGAAAGGCGCAGCAGCCTTGGCGATCGACAGCGCACTGAGCGAAGCCTTCCGCGCAACCCTGAACGACACGACGTTGGACCCGTCTTTCCGCGAAGTTGCGTTGACATTGCCATCGGAAACCATGATTGCCGAACAAATGGACGTGGTCGATCCGCAGGCTATCCATGCTGCACGCCAATTTTTGCGCAAGACCCTGGCGCAAACCCTACGCACCGATTTGCAGTACGCCTATCATGCCAACCTGACTCCCGGCGCGTATCGCCCGAGCGCCACAGATGCCGCAAAACGTGCGCTCAAGAATCTGGCATTGTCATATATCAATGAGCTCGACGATGCCGGGTCGCATGCACTGGCGCAGCATCAATATGATGCTGCCAATAATATGACTGATCGCCTGGCAGCCCTGTCCGCACTGGTGCATAGCAGTGCGCCCGGACGCGCAGCCGCGCTGAGCGGCTTCTACAAGGACTTCGAGCATGAAGCACTGGTGATCGACAAGTGGTTCATGTTGCAGGGTAGTGCGCACACCACCGATGTTGCTACCGTGCGCAAGCTGATGCAGCACCCGGCATTTACCTTGAAGAATCCGAATCGCGCGCGTAGTTTGCTATTCAGCTTCTGTAGCGGCAATGCGTCGCAGTTCCATGCGACCGACGGTAGCGGCTACGCATTCTGGGCGGAGCAAGTGATCGCACTGAATACTATCAACCCGCAAGTTGCCGCACGCTTGGCGCGCTCGCTTGATCGGTGGCGCAAATATGCGCCGGCCTTGCAAGGGAAGATGCGCGATGCACTGAAGCAAGTTGCGAATCGCGCAAAATTATCCCGGGACGTGTCAGAGGTCATTACCAAAGCGCTGGCTGCTTGAGTATTTAAGCGCAATGTTGGCCGCCATCATCAAATGATGTAAATCATTTAAATCGTATATTTGAAATATATTTCGAAAAGCACTTGCCAAGTTTGGTGGTGCTTTGCTATAGTTCGCCTCCCGTTAAGAAGCACAGCAAAACGCGGCAGTAAAGGAAGTCAGAAAGCGCGGATTGCAGAGTAGGAGTGGAGTAAGAACGGGAGGGATTGTGAAGGGCGAGGCGAGTAAGTTGAGTGCGAAGTTTTCGGAAAGAGTGGAAACAAAGTAGTTGACGGAAAGCTGGAAGTGCTGCATAATCTCGTTTCTCTGCTGCTGACAAACAAAACGATTTGACGGCAAGCGATGCGAAGCAAGGATGAGAGTCTGAGCGACGCACAGCGAGTAGGGGCGAAGGGTTCTTTAACAATTAACAACCGATAAGTGTGGGCGCTTGATGGAAGTGCGCTGGGTTACTTAGGTAATGCAGATACTTTAAATTTATATCAAGAGCTCACGAAGAAATATAGGACTGTTTGGAAACAGACAGGCCTGTCAGTATTTTGAGTGAGCGACCGGTTCGAAAGAACCAGACATGGAAACATGTCAAAAAACAGAGATTAAACTGAAGAGTTTGATCCTGGCTCAGATTGAACGCTGGCGGCATGCCTTACACATGCAAGTCGAACGGCAG
>Ga0302315_10001141_pt1 | contig 27838 bp, 19 predicted proteins | sample III_Palsa_N3_1_FD_200532 | JGI IMG/M metagenome (GOLD analysis project Ga0302315, IMG submission 200532) | Peat permafrost microbial communities from Stordalen Mire near Abisko, Sweden - III_Palsa_N3_1 | ecosystem: Environmental > Terrestrial > Soil > Palsa > Peat permafrost | place: Sweden...
AATTCGGGATCATTGATTACGGCAAAGATACTCACCGCACCGGGAGTCACGCCGAGATGCTTCTGCAAGCGCTCCACCGAGCCCATACTTAACTTGGTCGATGGCAGCACGCGCGCGAGTTCGGCCAAATCGATCCGTTTGTCGAACGGAACCACGACAAGCAGGTGACGATGGCCTTTGGCGTCGCGAACGAAGACATTCTTGGTCTTGATGCCTTCGACATGCGGGACCATGCGCAACGCTTCCTCGATGGTAAAGACTGCCTCATGCTCGACAACTTCGTACGCACAGCCTAGCAGCGCAAATACGTTAAACAAGCCCTCTTCTACTGCTGCATTTACTTCCATCGATGTATCCACTTACTTCCTCGCTATCATGATGAATGCCATATTAAGTTCCAGTGCGTCGTGCCGGAGTGCCGGCGGCGATGTAATACGGCGCATTGGAACGCGCCAGCGGTGCGCGACCGCGAATCACGTCAGCTAACTTTTCGGCAATCATGATGGTAGGAGCGTTGAGGTTACCGGTGACGATTTCCGGCATGATCGAAGCATCAATCACGCGCAAACCATCTAAACCATGCACGCGCCCCTGATGATCAACCACCGCCGTCGCATCGAATCCCATCTTGCAGGAGCAGGATGGATGAAAGGCAGTTTCACCATGTTCGCGCACGAACGCATCCAACTCCGCATCTGTTTGTATCGCCTCGCCCGGAGAAATTTCCTTGCCGGTATAGGCTGCCAACGCCTGCTGATGCATGATTTCGCGCGTGATGCGAATGCCGGCGCGAAACTCATGCCAGTCTTGTTCATGCGACATATAGTTGAACAAGATACTCGGATGCTCGCGCGGGTCGGTTGAACGCAGCGCAATACGCCCGCGACTGGGCGAACGCATCGATCCCATATGGGCTTGAAAACTATGCACCTTGATCGGATTGCTGCCGTTATAGTTGATGGCGACAGGTAGGAAATGATATTGGATATTTGGCCAGGCGAATTTTTCACTGCTGCGAATAAAGCCACCAGCCTCGAACTGATTGGTGGCGCCGATACCGGTGCCCAACAACAGCCACTCGGCCCCGATCAGCGGCTGGTTGTGCAACTTCAACGCCGGTGCCAGCGATACCGGTTGCTTGCATTCGAATTGCTGATAGATTTCCAGATGATCTTGCAGGTTCGCGCCGACACCCGGTAAATCCAGTACAACCGGCACGCCAACCCGACTTAACAAGTCGGCCGGGCCAACACCTGAGCGTTGCAGAATTTGCGGGGAAGCAATCGCGCCACTGCATAACAGCACTTCACGGCGGACGTATGCCCTTTGCGGCTGCCCGGCATGAATGTAGGCGACACCCGTGGCACGTTTGCCAGTGAACAAAATGCGGTCAGTCAACCCATGCGTAACGATGGTCAGGTTGGCGCGTGGGCGTGCCTGATCCAGGTAGCCGCGTGCGGTACTGGCACGCCGTCCTTGTGGCGTCGTGGTGCGGTCCATCGGACCGAAGCCTTCTTGCTGATAGCCGTTCAAATCATCGGTGCGCGGGTAGCCAGCTTGCACGCCAGCATCGATCATCGCTTGGTAGAGCAAGTTATTGCCTGTTTTCGGCGTGGTCACGCTGACCGGGCCATCGCCGCCATGGTAGTCGTTGGCGCCGATATCGCGGGTTTCGGCTTTCTTGAAGTAAGGCAGGCAATCGAGATATGACCAACTTTCCATGCCTTTGACGGCAGCCCAATTGTCGTAATCCAGCGCGTTGCCGCGGATGTAGCACATGCCGTTAATCAGCGATGAACCACCCAACCCCTTGCCGCGCCCGCACTGCATGCGGCGGCTATTCATGTGCGGCTCCGGATCGGTTTCATAGGCCCAGTTGTAGCGCGTCCCTTGCAACGGAAAAGCCAGCGCCGCCGGCATTTGAGTGCGCCAATCGAGACGATAATCGGGGCCGCCCGCTTCCAGTAACAGCACACTGACACCTTGGTCTTCGGTCAGGCGCGTCGCCAGTACGTTACCGGCTGAGCCGGCTCCTATGATGATGTAATCGAATTCCTGTGGCTTGCTCATTGCGCGATTCCTGGATCGTGTTTCTTCAAAACACCGAAGTGTAGCCGCCCAGTTCGACCTGGATCGACTTGACGCGAGTATATTGCGACAGGGTCATCAAGCCATTCTCGCGCCCTACACCAGATTGCTTGTAACCGCCGACCGGCATTTCGGCAGGCGACTCGCCCCAGGTATTGATCCAGCAAATCCCTGCTTCCAGGCGATGAATCACGCGATGCGCGCGGCTCAAGCTTTCTGTCATGACACCGGCCGCCAAGCCATACTCGGTGGCGTTGGCGCGGCCGATCACTTCGTCTTCGCCGTCGAATCCCAAAATTGCCATCACCGGCCCGAATATCTCCTCGCGCACGATGGCCATGTCATCGCTGCAATCGGTGAAGACAGTTGGCTCAACGTAGGCGCCGGCGGCCATTTTACCCGTGCCTGCGCGCGCTCCGCCGATCAATAGCTTTGCGCCTTCCGCTTGGCCCATTTCAATATACTTGAGTACGCTTTCCATGTGCGCGAAGCTGACCAATGGCCCGAAATTGGTTTGCACATCGAGTGGATCACCGATGCGAATGCGCCGTACGCGTTCAATAATTTTTTTCTCAAAGGCCGGTTTAATGGAGTTATGCACGAACACTCTGGTGCCGTTGGTGCAGACCTGGCCAGAGCTATAAAAGTTCGCCATCATTGCGACATCGGCGGCGCGATCCAGATCGGCATCCGGGAACACGATCAGCGGCGACTTGCCACCCAACTCCATCGTCACTTCCTTCAACGTTGAACCGGATGCGCTCGCCATCACTTGCTTGCCGGTGGCCGTGCCACCGGTAAATGAAATTTTCTCTATCACAGGGTGCTCGGTCAACCAAGTTCCAACTTCGCGACCACCACCGGTTAACACATTGAATACACCGTCCGGCAGCCCGGCCTCGGTGTAGATTTCCGCCAGTTTTAATGTCGTGAGTGGAGTCACTTCACTAGGTTTAAACAGCATGGCATTACCGGCAGCGAGTGCCGGCGCCGACTTCCACAACGCAATTTGAATCGGATAATTCCATGCGCCGATACCGGCCACCACGCCCAATGGTTCGCGACGCGTATAGACAAACGAGCTTTCGCGTAACGGAATCTGCTGACCTTCGATCGCTGGAACCAGACCGGCGTAATACTCCAACACATCGGCCCCGGTGGCGATATCGACCACCCGTGTTTCGGACAATGGCTTGCCAGTGTTCTGCGATTCCATGAATGCCAATTCGTCGTTACGGGCACGCAATATTGCCACCGCATTGCGCAAGATACGTGAGCGCTGCATTGCGGTCATGGCCGCCCAAATTCGCTGACCCTTTTGTGCACTGGCAACCGCCGCATCAACATCTGCCTTGCTGGCGCGCTGAACCTCGGCAAGCACGCGGCCATCGGCGGGATTGATTACTTGAAAAGTCTTGCCACTGGTGGCATTGACCCGATGTCCGTCGATGTAAAGTTGTTCTACGATTAGTTCTGCCATGTTCTCACCGATTTCTTCTTTCGCTGAATTGCTGCTGAATCATTACTCGCCAATTCTTGTTCACAACTATGATCACCGCTGAATTGATAAGGAGCCACTCCATTTGCGACCAACATTAGATCAATAGCGACGGCCTGCGGACCAGCATTCCTGCCATAGCGTTATTACGTTACCGGCGCCAATTTGACGCCGGCTGCAAATACACCAGAACTCCTGATAAAACTTATGCTGCTTTCTGCAGCATTTGATGCGGGTCGACCACGAATTTCTTTGGTGTGCCGGCATCGAACGATGCGTAACCTTCCGGTGCTTGATTGAGGGAAATCACTTGTACGCCGACGATTTCGGCAATATTAATGCGTCCCCACAAGATCGCCTGCATCAATTGTCGATTGTATTTCATGAACGGCGTTTGCCCGGTAAAGAAACTGTGCGATTTGGCCCAACCCAAGCCGAGGCGAACGCTCAAGCTGCCGCGCCGTGCCGCTTCGTCTACCCCGCCCGGATCGTCCGTCACGTAAAGACCCGGAATACCGATGCGGCCGGCGGCGCGGGTGACTTCCATCAGTGAATTGAGTACGGTCGCCGGGGCCTCGACTTGCGAGCCATTATGTCCATGGCCGCGTGCTTCGAAGCCGACACAATCGACTGCGCAATCAACTTCGGGTGTACCCAGTATCTGTGCGATTTGGTCCGCGAGCGTGGCATCTTTCGACAGATCGACGGTTTCAAAGCCAACTTTGCGTGCATGCTCCAAGCGTAATGGATTAACGTCGCCGACGATCACTACCGCAGCGCCCAGCAAGCGCGCCGAAGCTGCCGCCGCCAAGCCAACCGGACCGGCGCCAGCGATATACACCGTGGCGCCAGGGCCGACACCTGCACTGACCGCACCGTGATAACCGGTGGGTAGAATATCGGACAAACATGTCAGGTCGCGAATCTTGGCCATCGCATGCGCCTTGTCTGGAAAGGCCAATAAGTTGAAGTCGGCATATGGCACCATCACGTATTCGGCTTGCCCGCCGATCCATCCGCCCATGTCGACATACCCATAGGCGCCACCGGCGCGAGACGGATTGACCGACAGGCAAACGCCGGTATGCTGCTCCTTGCAAGTGCGGCAGCGCCCGCATGCGACGTTGAACGGCACCGAGACTAAATCACCCAATTTCAAGGTTTCAACATCGGCGCCCATTTCAATCACTTCGCCGGTAATTTCATGGCCGAGCACCAACCCGGACGGGGCTGTGGTCCGGCCGCGTACCATGTGCTGGTCCGAACCACAGATATTAGTTGACACGACTTTGAGAATCACGCCATGGCCGATCTTTTTGCCACTCGGCGTTACCAGCTTTGGAAAGGGGATGCCTTGCACTTCCACCTTCCCTGATTCGATATAGACAACACCATGATTTTCTGACATTGCTCTTGTCTCCTGTTATTAACTGCTTTTTAAGGAACTCGCGCGAGCGCATAGGCCGACGCGGGGCAATACGACAGCTTAATAGCACAACTTAACGGCACAACTTACTTTGTAGCAGATCAATAAGGTGCAACTCGCTCCACCCGCACGGGGGGAGAACCATGCCGCGATAAATTAACGCTCAAGGACAACGTCGCTAAGAGGTTTGCTACAGCATGGCAATATCCAGCCCTGATCGATTTCACGCTGGCGTATGCCGCCTGCATGTTTCATGTCGACCTGGCCAGATACCATCTTGGTCTTGCAGGTGCCGCACAAGCCTTGGGTGCAGGACGTCGGCAAACGCAAGCCTGCGGCGCGGGCCGCGCTCAGAATGGTTTTATCGGCGCCGCAAGAGACCTGGTCTCCGGTGCGTGTGAACTCAATGACATAGTGCGGCACGGAGGCGGCAACGGCTTGCAGTTCGCCAGCGGCAAGAGGCGATTCGATTGCGGCGGCTTCGGCTTGCAGCGTTTCGAACGAAAAGCTCTCTTCGTGATAATTCGCCATGTCGAATCCCGCGCCTTGCAATATCGATCGCACGGCTGCCATGTAAGGAGCAGGACCGCAGGTAAACACTTTGCGCTCAAGGAAATCCGGCGCGACGTTTTGCAGTATGGCCTGATTCAGGAAGCCATTGAAACCGGCCCACATCGGCTGATCACCGCGTCGCTCGCAGACAAAACCGAGCCGGAATGTTGGGCGGTTAAACGCCATCAACTGCAATTCATGCGCAAAGATGATGTCGCCTGGCGTGCGTGCGCTATGGACGAAGACGATATCGGCATCAAGTGCCAAATCGTGCGCGGCACGTGACATCGACATCAACGGGGTAATGCCACTGCCAGCAGACAGGAACAGATATTTTTGCTTGGCCGGCATCGGATGCAGGAAACAAGAAAATTCGCCAGCCGGCCCGAGCACACGCAGGGTACTGCCCACTTGCAGATTGTCGTGCAACCAGTTCGACACCGGTCCACCCGGCACCCGTTTGACGGTGATCGACACCAGATCGGGACGGGTTGGGCTCGAAGCCAGGGTGTAGCAGCGGTTGATGGCCTGACCAGCTATTTCAAGTTCCAGCGTAAGGAACTGGCCTGGCGCGTAGCGGAACAAGCACGGCTTTTGCGATGCCAGAACAAAGGTTTTAACGTCTGGCGTCTCCTGCCGTATCTCGCGACAAATCAGGGTCTCGTCGCGATCGCCATCCCATAGCGCAGGCGCTGCTGCGAGTTGCGAATTGTGCATAAGCGAATTACGCATAAATCATCCCGCCAAAGCCGACAAGCGGCCGGTGTACCAGTTGCAGAATTTATCAACCAATCCTTCCGTGAACGGTGAATACGGCCCTGGCTCATAGGCGTCGCTACGGATTCCCAGTTGCGACCGTTCGACCAAGGCGCGGTCCTGTGCATTCGTGGCAACCCATACGGCGGTCAAGTCCTTGATGTTGTAGTCGCGCCCTTCGACTGCGTCCTTGTGTACCAACCAGGTGGTGCGCACCATGGTTTTCTCGGCAGAAATCGGTAACACAGTAAAGGTCACGATGTGATCGCTCATGAAGTGATGCCAGGAATTCGGTTGCGTCCAGAATGACAAAGCACCCAAGTCGGCTTGCTGAAAATCAGCCAGCAACTTGGTGCTGGCGACCTTGGCATTCATGGTTTGCGATTGGCCGGCACGGTCAAGTGGCAAACGCTGCGTGCGAAAACCAGTGATACGGTCATCAAGATGATCCAATTCGCGGCAAGGCAGCCCCATTGCTTCCCATTGCTTATGGCGCTGCTCCAGGATCTGGTTGTACTGTTCGATGCCCTCACAGGTTTCCGGGGTGGGCGCGTAGCCGAAGCCGTATTCGTAGAGGGAAATCGTCAATTCCGGATGGTTACCGCGGCAGTGATAACACTCGCGGTTGTTTTCCATCGTCAGTTTCCAATTGCAATCTTCAATGATGTCGATCTGGGTGGCGACCTTGCAATCTGCAATCCGATGCGGCGCAATATAGGGAGTCATCGCAGCAGCCAAGTCTTCGATATCTGCCGGTGGCTTTTCGGCCAGGCAAATGAAAAGCAAGCCGGCTATATTGCGAAGATGGACAGGCTTGAGGTTATGGCCGCTGCGATCAAAGGATTCGCCCATGTGTTCGGCAAACATCAAGCCGCCTTCCAAGTTGTATGTCCATTGATGGTAAGGACAAACCAAATTACCTACCGCGCCCTTGTGTTCATTACAGAGCCGCGAACCCCGATGACGACAGACATTGTGAAAGGCGTTGATTTTCATGTCGTCGGCACGCACGACCAGTACCGAGGTGCGGCCGATTTCGATCGTAATGAAATCACCTGCTTCGGGCAATGCGGCTTCGGGGCCGACATATATCCAGTGCTGACCGAAAATCAGCTTGATGTCTTGCTCGAAAATAGCTGGATCGGTATAGAAAGGCGCCTCCAGGCTATAACCTGGCTTGCGGCGTGCCAGCAATGTATGAATGTCGGTTGTAGGAGTGCTCATCTTGTTGCCTTTTGGGGAAAAATGTCAATCATCGGTGAAGCGTAACTCTACCTATCATTGCCAGCGATTTAATGTCATGTCGCACACTAAAAGCTGGAATTGTCCAGAGTAATCTTCAGGCAAAGAGACACATGATACTTGTACTTTTCCGACATCAATTTCTCAGATGGCGACATTTGAGGTTTTCAATCGCATAGCATGATGTGGCGCGGCGCGCGCACATGGGCAGAATAGTCTACCCATGCGCTTGCTTATCTATAAATCAATGATGAAATTGCGCCAGTGAATGGCTGATCCAGATCGTCGCTACGCATGCCAACAAGGTGAGATACGGTAGAATTCCCGCACGCAGCTTGGTCGTCACGCCCTCCGGGCCGCCATCGTCGCGCATATGCTGCGGAAACACACCCTTATCCTGTATGTAGTGACGGAAGATAAATACCGGCAAGATCAAGGCTGCGGCAATCAAGCCATTGCGCAAGGTGCCCTCGCCCCAGACGTCCGCGCCTGCTCCCACGAACACCATATTGACGAAGCCAAACAATCCACCCAGCGCCAGCAACCAGGTCGGGCAGCGGAATGGACGCGGCCAGTCGCCACGGTCCATCCGATGGATCCATCCTGCTTGCAGATTGAGGAAATTGAACAACAAATAACAGACGTTGGAAACCGTTAGCACCGTGAAATAATCCGACAACAACAGCAGAAACAGGTTGAATACCAGATCAGTCCACATCGCCGAAGTCGGCGAGCCGTGTGCATTTACCTTGGACAGATAGCGTGGCAACCAGCCGTCGACCGATGCTTGGTACAGCGTACGCGAGGAACCCATCATGGACGTCATGACGATTAATAGTAGCGACAATAGCAGCATGACAATGATCAGATTGGTCACGATTGCGCCACCTTTGACCATCTTCGCCATCGCCAGCGCCACGCCGGTGCCATCGTAAATACTTGGGTCCAGCAATGCATCCAGCCCGAGCGAGCCCTGAAACGCCAGCGGCACGATGGTAAACATCACAATACACAAGATGCCGGAGCTCAAGATCGCCTTGAAGGTATCGGTGCCGGGGTTCTTGAATTCGCGGGTGTAGCAGACAGCTGTTTCAAAGCCGAAGGTTGACCAGTTTGCCGCAAACATCGCCCCCATCAGGAGTGTCACGCCGGCTGCGTTCCAGACTCCAAAACCGATATGCCCGGCAGCATCGCGCACCATTGGCAACAGGGGAAAGAAATGATCGGACGGCATGTCGCCGGTAATGATTGGCACCAAACCCACGATCACCAGAGGCAATAGGCAAGCGATGCCGAGAATTTTCTGCTTGCGTGCAGCTTTGGCAGCGCCATGATGCTGCAAGAAGAAAGTCAGCAACAAAAGAATGGCGGCGATGATGAATACCGCATTGATGCGCAAGGTCAAGCCGGAATGGATTGGACTAAGATCGAGCAAAGTCAATTGCCAAGTTTGAATTGCGGCGTTAGCAGGAAACAGGCTCAACATCAAGTACCCGGCTGCCAAGCCGGTACCGAGCGCCAGCACCGGCGACCATGCCAACCAGTTGCACCATACAGATATTGGTGCAATGAATTTGCTGTAGCCAATCCAGGCGCTAGCGCCATACACCGACGCACCGCCAGACTTGTGCGGAAACAGCCCGGCGATTTCAGCATACGTAAACGATTGCGTGAAGCCTAGCATGATGGAGACGATCCACACCACCCACGCCGGTTGGCCGATGGTGGTGGCGATACCGCCGATGGTCAGCAAGACGCCAGCGGGAACGCCACTAGCGGCCCAAAAGGCGCCGCGCCAGTCGAGGGTACGATGCAGATTGCCGCTAAGCGCGGGACCGCTTGACGCCGATAACCCGGCACGACTGATAGAAGTGATCCCTGCCTCTGACGTCATTCTGTATCTCCTGAATACCTTCTTGTCATGCATCCTCGAAGCCAGCGCTGCGGCCATCCGCAACACTGTTGTTGGCGCGATATTTTTTCTTTTGATTTGCCAACTGGCTTATTCTTTTGTTCGATTATTCGCTAACCGGGCCCTGGCTCGAAAACAGCTTCGTTCCGCCAGCCGCTTGCGTATCGACTGCTGCAGTCAGCGCCGCACGATCCTGACGCTGCGTGCCGGTAAATGTGAGGCCGCCGTCTGTGCTGAGCATGACCAAACCATCCAGGCCGACCGCGACAATTGCCTTGTCGGCCCGCTGCACAATGTCGGTCACGGAACTCTTGAGATTGGTCTTTGACGCTTGCCAATTCTCGCCGCCGTCTACGCTGCGATAAATCGTGCCGCGCAAGCCGCCCACCAGCAACGAGCCGTCATTTAAGCTGATTCCCGTCCACAAGGATCCGCTGTATCCGGTTTCCGCATAGATCCAAGTAGCTCCAGAGTCGGTCGAATGCAGCACGCGCCCCTGCTCCGATGTCACAAACAAGCCGCCCTTGGCGTCGCCAAAAATCGAATATAAGTTGCGATCTGCCTTCTTTGCACCAGCCGGCGGCGGCAAGCTCACGACCGACCAGTTAGCACCGCCATTGGTCGTATGCAGCATCAATGACCACAAGCCCACAGCCCAACCTTCGCCCGCATTCTTGAAGTAGACCGAGAACAAGGGTTGGTCGACTGCAATATCGCTGCGCTGTTGCAGCCAAGTCTGACCGCCATCTGTCGTCTTGAGAATCGCCCCCCAATGGCCAACCGCCCAACCGCTATTGGCATCCGTAAAGGCGACTGCAGTCAAGGTCGAACTAACCGGAACCGAGCGCGCCTGGTAGAAAGTTTTACCTTCATCATCCGACAATAGCACCACACCGAAATCGCCAACCGCGACAATGCGCTTGCCTGCACGTGCAGCTGCCAACATCTTCACGCTAGTGGCGCCGGAAAAATGTTCTGCTGGTGTAATCTTCAACTGCGGCTTGATGGTAGTAACGGGAGTAACAGGCGCGGCGCCACCGGCCAAGGCTGCTATGGAAATCAACATGCTGCCCAACACTATGCACGACTGAGTGAGCTTCTTATTTTCGTTATCACTTACTTTTTGATTCTTCATCGCACTGATCCTAATGACTAAATACGCCAGGTGCACGCACTGGACTACGGCGCGGAAAGGCCCATTCCAGGAATACCGCAATCGCTGGTAACGCCGTCATCGCCATGACCAGATTGACAATGAACATGAAGGCCAGCAGCTTACCCATATCAGCCTGGAATTTAAGTGCCGAGAAGCTCCAGGTTGCCACGCCAATCGCCAAGGTGATTGCCGTGAAAATGGTGGCCATGCCCACTTCCGTAATCGCGTGCTCGATGGCCTTGGCGATCGACTCCCCTGCGGATAAATGCCCCTGCAAGCGGTTGTAGATATAGAATGCATAATCAACGCCGATCCCAACCGCCAACACCATCACCGGCAACGTTGCAACAGTTAGGCCGATTTCGAACGCCTTCATGAACCAGTAACCGATGAAGGTACCGACTGTCAACGGCAGGCAGCAGGCAATCACGGCACGTAAATCCCGGTACACGATGAATACCAGCAAAGCGATGGTGGCATACACATACAGCATCATCGGCAATTCGCTCTTCTCGACTTCGTCGTTAATCGCTGCCAATACACCTGCATTACCGGCGGCCAGGCGAATCCGGATACCTGGCTCGACGTGCGTATCACGGAATTTCTTAATTTCGTTTATCACGCGATTGATGGTTGTCGCCTTATGATCCGACAGGTACAAGTGCACGGCCGTCATGCTGCAATCCTTGTTCAAGTAACCGCGAACCCGGCCAATCTCGGTCGACAAGCCGGCATAATTGCCGGTATCGATCGGCACCGCGTTCATCTTCGGATTGCCTTCGTTATAGCCTTCATTGTAGGTCCGCAAATTGCCTGGGAACGAGCTGATGGAAACGATGCCAGGCACGCCCTTCAACGCATATTCAAGTTTGTCGCCATAGGTACCGACCGCAGGGCTTTCGCAGGATTCAGGCGGCGCCTGTATTACCACCGACAACCAGTCGAGGCCGACATCGAAACTGCCGGCAATCGCAACTGCATCGCGATTGAAACGCGCCTCTGGACGCAATTCCGGCGCACCCGGTTGCAGGGTGCCGACCACGCGGTCGTGACTTTGCCACATCGATACGCCAAGCAGGCCGAAGGTAACCAACAATACCAAAAACGCATTGCGTGGCTTCGCCACTTGCGTCAATGGGTGCAGCCAGCGCGCCCGTTGCTCACGCTTGGCCATGGCCGTCGCTGCATAAGCCCGCGGGAAATTGATGCACGACGCCGCCACCGGCAACATCACGAGATTGGTCACGATCTTGTAGGCCACGCCCAATGATGCGGTAATCGCCAACTCACGGATCATGGGAATCGGAATCAATAACAACGTGACGAACGAAACAAAGGCCGTCACCAATGCCAGAACGCCGGGAATCAAGAGGCCGGTAAAACTGTGGCACGCCGCGTCGAAGGAAGACTTACCTTCTGCCAGTTCGCGCGTGATGAAGTTGATCTGTTGCACGCCGTGTGAAACGCCAATCGCAAATACCAGGAAGGGCACCAGCACACCGAGGGGATCCAAGCCATAGCCAAGCAAGCGCAAAGTGCCGAATTGCCATACTAGCGAAGTCAGGGAACAAGCAATCGGCAAGATCGTGAAACGCAGCGAATGGCTGTACCAATAGACCGCCAATGCGGTCAACAGCAAGGCGATCGCGCAAAATACCAGCACAGCCTGTGCGCCGTCGGCGATATCGCCAATTTGCTTCGCAAAGCCGATGATCTGCACTTCGTAATCGGCATCTTCAAACGGTTTGCGCAGCTTCTCTTCAATCAGATGATTGTATTGCACATAGTCGATCTTCTTGCCTTCGGCATCAGTTTCGCCGATCTCGGCTGTGATCATGGCCGCACTCTCATCGCGCGAAACCAGCGAACCGATGAAACCACCTTCGGACGCGGCACTCTGGATGTGGGCGATATCTTCCGCCGTCAGGCTTTCCGGCGTGATCGTACCGGGAATCACTGGCTGCGATCGAAACCCTTCCTCAGTAATTTCGTTGACATAGCTATTTGGCGTCCACAATGATTGCACACCGAGGCGATCAATATTCGGCAAATAAGTTGTCGCCTGTGTTACCTTGTAGAGCCGGGCCAAGCCTTCTTTGGTCCAAATTTTTCCATGTTTGGCCTTGACCACCACGGTCAGGCGATTGGCACCGAACAAATCGGCGCGGTATTGCTGGAACGTTTGCACATATTCGTGCCCAATTGGAATTTGCTTCTCGTAGCCGGCGTCCATGCGCAATTGCAGCGCGAAATAAGCCATCACGACGGTGAGTGCAATCAGCGAACCGAGCACCAATGCACGCCGCGAGAACAGCCAGTACTCCAATTTATGAATCGATCTGTTTAACACGTGCGTCCCTCGAAGTCTAAATAATACCAATACCGGCACCGACACCATTCACACTATTGAACACAATGGCAAGGCAGGAAAAATCGCGGCCGGCCATTGTGAACAGATTACCTTAAAAATTGCGCGTCACGAAAGCACCGATGTTGTTACGGTCAGCATAGGCGTTGGTGGTCGGATTACCGCCAAAAAATGCCGCGTAGTTAATTCCAGCTTGCCATACAGCGGGATTTTGGTTGAACAAAATGTAAAGGTTGGTCGATTTATAACCCGATGCATAGTTCTCGTATTGGGTTGGCGTGATTCCCTTGAATGAATCGTAGAAGGTCATGCCTGTCGTGACCTGCCAACCCTTGATGATGGTATTGTCGAAGGTCACGTTATAATCCAATACCAAGCCGGCTGACAAGGATGTGCCACCGCCTTGATAAGTTTGATAACCAAGAGCGGTGTTATTGGTCAACCAAGCGACATAGCCGGCATCTACCAATTGATACACGTTTTGTCCATTTACGACGTTGCCGTATTGTTTGCTATTGCTCACTCCTGGATAATCGATCACCGCCAATTCTGCCGAAAAGATTCCGGTGTCAGCACCAAGTGCATTCAGGATCGCGTCGCCCCTGGTTTGCTGCCACTGTGCGTCGAAAATAAATTCATACTTGGAAAAATCTTTCCAACCTTGGCAGTTGGCCCCGGCAATCGCATTGCTGTTGTAGTCAGCGGGCCCGCCTGGCAGGAAGCAGCCGGACATGGAGACTGCATCATGTGGCCGGTACGACAATTCAGAGCCAAACGCCCACTCTCCCGCCTGGAAATTGGCGCTGACACCAAACAGACTGCGATTTTCCACGTAGGAGTATTGCGTTGCGCCACTTGCCATATAAGTGGCAACTGGCATTTTGTCAGTGTAATTTTCGTAATAGAAACCGAAGCTGACATCGGCGCCTGACGGCTTATAGCCTAGCTTCATGCCGAGTTGCGGCCGGTTTCCCGGATTGATGGCGTATGGCTGATACCCCTGCGCAAAGTAAGGTGCACCGGCGTATGTACCGTCGATCAAACCTTGATTGACGGCGTTATAGGCCGCAATGTTATTGCTATTGGCGCCGGCAATGGTGCCGCCATCAACCGCGGCGAGGTTATAGTTATTGGTATTGCTGGTAAATGGTACAGCGCCGCGTCCGAGTCCGTTCGAGGTTGACCAAAAGGTATCGACTGGTGGAAACTTGTCCGGATTCCAGCGCCACTGCACATAATCCTCGGTCGACCAGCCAGATGGCAAGCTACTCGCGAAGCTCAGCATCGGCGCCGGCAACAATGCCTGTTTCAACAAGGTTCCCGGAATATCCAATTTTTGTAAATCGAGCGAATTGGTGGCATTGATGCCGCCCATCGCGTATTGACTTTCACCCCAGTTGATAACCTGGTTACCCATGCGTAAATGGGCGCTTTGGTCCGCGACCTGAAAATCTTTTTCGGCCCACAGATCTAGCAAGACGATGCTTCGGACGGCTTGCCGCTCCGCCTCGGATGACAAAGGAGTGCGCTGCGTGTCGGCTGCTGCAAAGTCATACAGTCCTGTGCCGCGCACCAAAAACTTGAACCCCTCGTCAGGCGCCTTCAAATAGAGTTCACTGGTGAGGCTGCTGTAACCTGTATATAGCTGATCTTTTTTATAATTCAGGTCGCCATCATCGCCACCGGCCCAGCCGGCAACATTGGCCGCGCTGCCGCAGCCGTTGGCATTGGGGTCCCCGGTCAACGAACAACTCGGACTCTTGGTACGAATCCCGATTCCACCTGTGACATTCGAGATCCATGCGGCCGTCATGTCACCTATCCCGGTATCAAACGTTTCTGCCTGTGCCGACGCAGTTGCCAATGCGCCGCACACAGTCACGCCAACCAATTGCAACATTGATTTTTTCATTTTTATCCGCCCAAAAATTGTGTGAAGTCGTCCGGCGTCGCGCCCCTCCGCGCCACGCCGGGTATGCTGCTTCCCGTATCCGGAATTTAACGATCGCTGATCGCGCTTAGATTTTCGGCAGTGTAATAATGATCTTTCAGGCGCGGGTCGGTGGACCCCGGAGCATGGAACTTCAGATCCTTGCCGGTGCCAACGATGGTTTCATCGAACACATAGCGGCCGCTGATCAAGTCGTTGTATACCGAGGCACCTGATTCGCATGCACCGATTTCCCATTGCGGCGTGATGTAATTCTCCTTGGCTTTCCAGATCTTGCCCTGGGCATCGTAGTCGTCGCCAACGGCAACCCACCAGCTGTCTTCATCGATATACAAGGTCTTTTTCGGCGTAGAGTGGCGCACACCGGACTTGACGGTACCCTCAACCTCCCAAACCCGATGCAGCTCATAGCGGCGCATGTTGGGATTGATCGCATTTGCACCCATCGCATCGCTAATCTTGGTGTTGAAGCGTTGCATTGCGAAGCCGTTGTACGGAATGTATATTTCTTTCTTGCCGACGATCTTCCAGTCGAAGCGATCCGGGTTGCCGTAAAAGACGAAGGAAATATCGGCCGGGTATTGATTCTCGTAGCCGATCAGTGGCGCATCATAGGCATACATCGGCAGACGGCGTACGCGACGTTGTCCGGTGAAATAATAGAAGGTGTCGACATCTTTGTCGAAATAATAGCGTTGTATCGTCCCTTGTCCGGCCAAAGCTGCCGGTTCGGTGTACAGGTAGTAGAAACCATTTTGCAGCGCTTGCGAATCGAGTTGCGTAGTGGTCGACTTGTTTGCCCATGGGAAATACGACAATTGATTCCAACGGGTGACGATTGGTGCTGTCGTGCCCGGCCGTGGCGATACAACCGTGTAGCCGTCCGGCCACTCAGCAGCCAAGCCTTGGTAACGCATCAACCAGTTCCACATGACTTCAATGCCGCTTTGCGGCAACGGGAACGGCACACTCGGCAATACCGCATTTTCCAGCGACCAGCCATTCTTGCCAATGCTAGACTTGCCCGCAGTTTCCTTGGTGCTGCTAACGACGCTATCCGGGAAGCCGCACTCGCGATGCGTTGGGTAGACCGGCATCGTGTAACCCTTGACCTGCTTGAGCATCTCTACCTGACCGGGAGTCAACTTATCCGCGTATTTATCGACATTGGATGCATCGATGATAAAAAGCGGCTTTTCTGCTTTGTATTTCCAGAAATCCTCGCGCAGCTTCCCGGCCACCCATCCTGGCAACGGCTTGCTCATGCCGGAAAATTCAGGAATTGTGCCATCCTTACTGCCGGCCTTCTCCGCACCGACACCGGTCAAATCCTGCCCGAGCCGCGCCACATCTGCCGCCGTGGGCGCAGCCCAGGTATTTCCGGCAATCAGACCCAATGCTGCTAGCATCGTCAACACATTTACAACTTTCATCGTTCGATCTCCCCGTCTGTTTCGATAAATTTCTTTATGAAGCGACTAGCACCTGCTTTAGCCTTATGCGCACTGACTCTAACTTACACTTCAGGATTCGCGGCAACTGGACCGGCAGCGACATCCTATTGACTGTCTACGTCAGGTTTTTTGCGCGGCGCAGCAATGCGGGGTGTGACGGCTTGGATAGGAAGGGATTTAAGGCTGTTCTTTTGACAATCATTTTGGACCGAAATACTGAGAGCAATACAAAGGGAAAGAGGAACGCAAACACACGTCCAAAAAACTGATAGATTAGCGTAAATTCGTACTGGTATGGTGCTTTTGAAACGATCAAAAGACGGGAGTATGCAAACTATGTTCTTGGCTTGCGTTTTAAGCGAAATTTAAAGCCAAATTGAAAGCCGAATTGCTGTCGGAGTTTGGAATGCCACCAAAGAAGGTCTCAGAGTTATCCCACATAGGTTTCCTGGTATTACCGAATTTTTCGATGATCGCGTTTGCCAATGCATTGGAACCCTTGCGCATGGCCAATTATCTTAGCAGGAAAAAGTTGTATAGCTGGTCGATTATCAGTTGCGACGATCCCGCTGCGATAGCCAGCAACGGCTTGAGCTTGTCGCCCATCTACTACCCCGCCGATGCCCCGCAAATCGATATCCTGTTCGTGTGCGGCGGCATCCAGGTACGCGAGGCAACCACCGATCGGGTGACGAGCCTGCTGCAAGATTATGCAGGCCGGGGCATGCCGATGGGGGCACTGTGCACCGGCACCTATGCGCTTGCCAAAGCCGGGTTGCTGGATGCGCATCGCTGCGCGATTCACTGGGAGAACATGGCCGCCATGCGAGAGGAATTTCCCAAGGTTCTTTTTTCGAGTGAATTGTTCGTGTTCGACCGCAACACCTTCACTTGCGCCGGCGGCACCGCCCCGTTGGACATGATGCTGCATTTTATCCGCCTCAAAGGTGGCATGAATTTAGCGGCCGATGTCTCTGCACAATTCAGTGTAGAACGCATACGCGACCACAAAGATCAACAGCATATTCCACTATTGGCGCGAGTCGGCTCCGGTAACGAGGTCTTGCTTGACGCTGCCTTTTTCATGGAAATGAATATCGAAGAGCCGTTGACGATGGACGATTTATCCGAACAAGTTGGCGTCTCGCCACGCCAGTTGGAACGTCTTTTTAAACGCCATTTGAACACGACGCCGACTCAGCACTACCTCAATTTACGCTTGCGGCGGGCGCGCGAATTTTTGCTGCAAACCAATATGACAATCATGGACGTGACGGTGGCATGCGGCTTTCAATCTTCATCCCATTTCTCCAAGTCATACCGCAACCTGTTCAATTACCCGCCAAGCCAGGAACGCCGTCAAGCCGGCGTAGCCGAGCAAGCTTGAAGGGACTCATGCCGGACCTGCCGTCTGACCTACCAACCAGGAAATCGTGACGCGATTGCGCCATCCCTATCACTGCCGCGTATACGCCTGCAGAGTCGCATTTGGAAAACGTAACGTCGACCCAATCGATGCGTGCATCGTGATCGAATATGAACTCAACCAACTCGCGCATCCTGCCGGACAACTGCGGGACCGGCTCAAGCGTTGGCCAATCTTCGACTACCCAACGACAAATCGGTTGATAATTCATGCAATCGTCAATCGATTGTGGAAATGCCAGTGTATTTGCACGAATAGATATGTCGATGCATATTGGCCGTGGAACGGTAATTGCCCCTTTCGCGCCAAGTCGCACTTGCGTCATGAGGCGTTGAATCTCTATCGTCCATGGAATGCATTGATTTTTCACGAAGGTGTGCGCCCCTAGAAATCGACGAGATGATGTTCGCGCAAGTAGGAAATCAAGGCCTGCGCCTTTTGCTCAGCGCTGCCCTCCTTCAAGGATTGTCCGCCGCGCACATCAGCATCGCCGCCGATCGCACCCAACATGCGAGCGTGGCCACTCTGGGCAATTCTCGCTTTAAGCGGTTGCGGGCGCCGGCTAGCCGTTTCGATTTGCCAACCGGGTGCTGCCGGAACAGCACCCTGGATATTGCCCGCCGAATAAATAACACGTCCGGCGCAGGCGCGCGCATAGGAAAACTGCCGGACTTGCGCCGCGCGCGGGTGCACGGCCAGCAGCACTGGCACCGAAACCTCCAACCTCCGTCGCATGCCCTTCGGTAAAAATTGACGTGCGCGTACCGTCCGCTCTTGCAACTCCACCTCCAACACATTCGTGATCAGCGGTATTTGCAATTCTTCCGCCAATAAATACGGTAGTAAGCCGGAAGAAGATTGACCGTCGGCACGAACGCCGCACAAGACGATATCGAAACCTTTCAAGCGGGTTTGCAGGGCGGAAACCACATCCGCGCCCGACTCTACCGTCAAGACTTCAATGGCGCTGGCGCCTAGTCCAAGATAATCATTGAGGCTTTCCTTGCTGACCATGCCGGCACACAATACTGTCAGGCGTTGCGCTGGTGCCAGGCTGCAGCCGAGTTCCAATGCAGCGGCATCGCTGGTGCTGTGCATTGCCGTCCCGCTAATCGGATGGCGTGCCGGCGATACCAGCACGGCTATCTTGAGCGACAAATTCAGATCGTTTGCCATGTTGTCCTTATGCCTGATTTACTTGCCGCGCATGCCGTGCCGCACGCACCTGCGATAACAAGGCTCGCATCAGAGCTTGCGCATCTTCGACCAAGGTCAAATTTGCGCGTTTCGTGATCGGTGCGCTGTCATCCAAATTCACCGCGATGACATGACGACAATCCTTGATGCCCTGCAAATGCTGTACCGCGCCCGAAATACCAAGTGCCAGATAAACGCTGGCTTGCACGGTCTTGCCGGTGGCGCCGATTTGCTTCGCACGAACAAAACGCCCATCGTCGACCGCTACCCGCGAGGCGCCTGTCGCAGCGCCAAGCGCATCGGCCAATGCGCTAAACGTCTCCAGGTCACGCATACCATTGCCCGCCGAAATAATAAAATCCGCCTCTTCCAAGCTGATCTGATCGGGGCTGCTGCTCTCCAGCCCAAGGTCGCGCACTGCCGAAGTAGCGCTAATCGCCTGGAAAGGAACGGATTCCACCAAACCACGTCCTACAAACGGCAAATTGGCATCCGCCGCATGACGCTCCAGCAGCACAATTTGCGGCAATGGGCAGCGCGCATATTTTCCACCAGGGGCTACGCGTAACGCATGCTCGGCACTCAATTCGACCACGTCTGTGGCAACGGTACGACGCGTACGCGCCGCCAGCCGCCGCCCCAAATCTCCGTCCGCATGGCGATCAGGCATCAAAATGTGCATAGGCTGATAGCGAGCAATCAAATCCTGCGCTAAGGCCAGCTTCAATTCCGAGCAATAATGCGCAGCGTCCGCCAATGTCAGGTTGATTGCGATATCAGCACCATATAGACCGATATCCTCGGCACACCCACCCAACACGGCCACCACGACGGCGGTTTGTCCGTCAGCGAGCAAGGCAGCCGCAGCGATAGACTGTTTTGCATGCTCATCCAGCGTCCCGCGATCGCTGTGCACCAGCACCAGCATATGGCGACTTGCGGTTTGCGTGGTGCGCACTGTTTTAATCGCAGCGGCATGGCGCGATAGATGCAAATCGCGTGAACCCTCTTCGGTGCCGAGAATAATCCGCTTCAGGCCGCTGGCGCCTATCACATAGGGCCGGCGTGGATTGACCCGGCGGCGCGGTGCTTGATGATGTTCCATTTACTCCCCCAGGCGCTGTTCAACCAGCTCAGCCAACTCCATCACGGCTGGGCGCCGGCCAACCACACCCTCAAGCATGAAGGTGCAATTCGGACAAGCGACTGCCACCACTTCCGCACCGATGGTGCGCGCGTCGACGATCCGTATATCCGGAATCCGCGTGGTTCCGGGGATATCGGTAAATGGCGCACCGCCGCCACCGCCACAGCAGCGCCCGCGCTCGCGCGAACGCTCCATTTCACGCACGCTATGCCCAAGTGCTTGCAACACGTCGCGCGGCGCATCGAATTCGCCGTTGTAGCGCCCCAGGTAGCAAGGATCGTGATAAGTCAATAGCGCGCTCGATGGCGGAGTGTCCTTCAAACGAATGCGGTTCTCCTTGAACAATTGCGCGATCAACCCGCTGTGATGCATGACATCGTAATTTCCACCCAAGGCTGGGTATTCATTCTTTAGACAATGGAAAACGTGCGGATCAGGCGTGACGATATGCTTGAAGCTGCGTTGGGCTAGCAGCGCAATATTACCGCGCGCCAGTGCCTGAAAGGTCGCTTCGTCACCCAGCCTTCTGGCCAAGTCGCCGCTATCGATTTCTGCTTCGCCTAATACTGCGAAGTCGACCCCGGCATGCTGCAGTACACGTACGAATGCCCGCAAAGCACGCTGGTAGCGCATGTCGAACGCGCCTTCTCCGGCGATCAACAACCAGTCAGTCTTTTGTCCCGGAGCCAAGATCGGCACGTTCAAATCAATAGCCCAGTTATATCGCACGGCCTTGGGGAAACCGCCTACCGTCTCGGTATGCCGCAGGTTTTCCAGCGCCTGCGCACCTTTGCCAGGCACCGCGCCCTGCACCAGCGTTTGTTCGCGCCGGATATCGATCACCGCATCGACATGTTCAATCAGCATCGGGCACTCTTGCACGCAAGCGCGGCAGGTTGTGCACGACCAGATCGTGTCGGCATCAACCAGGCCCGGAATGATCGCTAATTGCGGTGAACCACCATGCTGGCCGACCGGTTTACCGGGGTACGGCGTACCGGTATAAGCAGCGTCGGTTTTGCCGACCATGCCGACCACCATGTCTTGAATCAATTTCTTTGGATTTAACGGTTGCCCGGCGGCCAATGCCGGGCAGGCTGCCTCGCATTTTCCACATTGCACGCAAGCGTCGAATTGCAACAACCGGTTCCACGAAAAATCAGCCGGTTTTGCGACGCCGTAGTCACCTTTAGACAAATCGAGCAAGCGCAAATCAGTAGAGCGTTTGCCGGCGAATCGCTCCTGACGCGGATGGAACGCCAGATTGAGCAACCCTGCCACCGCGTGTTTCATTGGTCCGCCCAAGCCGATACCTAGCGCCAGCTCCGCACTGCCAATTAATAGCAAGACCAGCACGATCAAAGCCGGTGCCTCCGCCGATCGCGGTGCTAACCATGCAGCCAAGCCCGAACCCAAAGCGAAGGCTGCCAGGCTAAACGGCAAACGCATCCACGCGCCGCGCGATAGGCGAGTTGGCGGCGCCAGGCGACGCCACGCCATCAGAGCGGAACCAATCAACATCAACGCCGACGCCGCCAGCAAAGCGCGATCTAGCATGGGCGAATACACGGCTAGTCCGTAATTAACGGCAATAATGGCTAAAGCCAACACAGCACCGCCGGCAACTGCGACGTGCGCCCGTGCGATGAACGGCTCGCGCGCCACTACATGATGCAAGTCGACAAAGTAGCGCTTTGGAATGGTGAATAAATTAGCAAGCACCAAAGGAGAGGTGCGCCCGTTGCGCCATAAACGCGCGCGCAAAGCCAGCCCCAGCAACAGCACTGCAACGCTGGCCCAGAATGAAACCGTCAGCACATGCGCGAGCATATTAAAAGTCCTTACACAAGCGCAGGGAATCGTAAATTGCGGCGTGGATGTTATGCATCGATACGCAATCGCCTACCCGGTACAAAAGGAAATCGCCATTGGCCAAGTCGCGGTCAATATCCGGTTGCGGCTTGGCGGCGTATAACGTGTGTATGTCGGTGCGCCCTTCATTGACTGAACGTTCTTTCAATTCCCAATAGATGCTGTCATTGGGCGTGATGCCATTCTCAATCACGACTTGGTCAACTTCGCGCTCCTCCAATTCTTCGGTGTATTCATTGCGCAAGGTGGCAATCAATTTATCACCCTCACGTGTTACTGCATCGAGCCAATAATTGGGCGTCATCACTACGCCTTGCGCATACATGCGGCGATAGAAAATTGGAAAGGTAGTGCCGCCAACGTCATCAGCCACCTTGACATCAGGCGTCACGATTTCAACCACATTGCCGCGACTGGCGATGAAGTCTGCCACGCCAGCGCCAGCGTGGGCACTGATACCGTCATACACCAACACATTCTTACCTGGTGCGATCTTGCCGGACAAGATATCCCAACTGCTGACCGCCAAGCCTTCTTCCACTTTCCAATGCGGGTTTTCGCCTGTATGGCTCAAGCCGCCTGTGGCCAGGACTACAATATCGGGGTTTTCGGCTAATATCATATCCGCATCGGCGGCAACACCCAACCTGCGGTCGACACCAAGGCGTTTGGTTTCCATGTCGAACCAGCGCACGATACCGGCCATCTGCTCGCGCTGTGGCGCCTTGGCGGCCAACATGATCTGCCCGCCAACATAGCTATTCTTCTCAAACAAGACCACATCGTGGCCGCGCTCGCGCGCGACCCGCGCCGCCTCCAATCCTGCTGGGCCAGCACCCACCACCACCACTTTGCGCTTTCCGCCTTGTGATTTTTCGATCACATGCGGCATGGTTTCCTCACGGCTGGTCGCGGCGTTTTGCACGCACAGGACATCGAGGCCGTTATATTGGCGGTCGATACAATAATTGGCGCCAACACATTGCTTGATCTGATCTTCGCGACCGTCGCGGATCTTGATCACCAGATGCGGATCAGCCATTTGTGCGCGTGTCATACCAACCAGGTCGCACAGTCCGCTAGCCAGGATGCGTTCAGCCTGCACCGGGTCGCGTATGCTTTGCGCATGCATCACCGGCAGCGTCAACACCGACTTGATGCCGGCTGCCAAATGCACGAATGGTTCAGGCGGCAAGGCCATCGGCGGCATGCAATTGACCAGTGTGTTATGCGTATCAGCTCCGGAGCCAATCACGCTGATGTAATCGATCAAGCCGGTGCGCTCCATTTCCAGCGCGATTTCCTTGAGCATTTCGTGACTCAAGCCGTCTTCATGAAATTCGTCACCGCACATGCGCAAGCCGACGCAGAAGTCGCGGCCGACCGCTTCGCGCACGGCGGTCAACACTTCGATACCGAAGCGCAAGCGATTTTGCAGGCTGCCGCCGTATTCGTCGGTGCGCTTGTTGGTGCGCGGACTCCAGAATTGATCGATCAAATGTTGATGAGCCGCAGATATCTCGACGCCATCCATGCCCGATAGCTGTACGCGCTTCGCTGCAGCGGCGAAGTCCTTGACGATGCGCCGAATTTCATGCAATTCGATGGTCTTGGCGTTGCCCCGATGTACCGGCTCGCGCACGCCAGACGGCGTCACCAGATGCGGCCAATGCTCGCCGTGATAATTCGAGCGGCGACCCATGTGCGTCGCCTGAATCATGATCTTGGCGCCATGCTTGTGCATGGCTTCTGCCAGCCGCGCCAGTGGCTCAATCACCCGGTCGTGCGACAAATCAACCGACTTCCACCAACTTTGCGGACTGTCAGCGGAGACCGGGCTAGAGCCGCCGCAAATCGCCAAGCCGACACCGCCTTTAGCTTTCTCTTCGTAGTAACGGATGTAACGTTCGCCCGGCAAGCCATTTTCCGCATACACCTCGGCATGCGCAGTGCTGATGATACGATTACGAATCGTGACCTTGTTGATTGTAATGGGCGCGAACAGATTCGGGTAACGCATGCATGCCCCTTATTTCGGTTCGACAGTAAATACGCAATGTGCATGCCCTTCGGCCGCACACTGCGTTTCGCTGCTGGTAGTGACATAGGTGCGCCCGGCGTTATGCGCGACCCAATCCATCGCCCCGGAAAACCAACCAGCGAACATGTAGCATAACTTACCCTCGGCCTCCGGTTGCTGCAACACGAAGGACGAATGGTGCAAGGTAATGCGCGCATGACCAGTTTCGACATCAACCGACTCAAATGCGAACAATCCCCAGCCGCGCTGCGAGAGGCGTTTTAGGTAATGCTCGAATACTGCCAAACCGGACATGCCATGCGTCGCCGCTTCCTTCTCGCACCAGAAATAGGCGGACTTGTAGCCGGCGCCATACAATTGTTGCGCATAACGTTCGCGCCCCAACGCCGCCTCAATGGCCGCATGATTATTGACGAAGAAATGGCGCGGCACATATAACATCGGCAAACCGTCGGTAGTCCATACACCGGTTTCTTCGTTGACTTCGATCGGCAGTTGCGGCTTCATCAAGAACACTCCTATGTCATATCTTTTGTGGTTAGGCAGTGCTCATGTCACTGTCCGTAATTCTTTTGGGTAGCTTTGAGATATCGTTGGAAATCCTTATGCGCCCCAAACATCCTTAAATGTCCGCACCCAGTTATCGCCCATTACTTTGCGAATGCGCGATTCAGTCCATGCGGCTTTTTCCATCGCATCCGTCAAGTTCGGGAATTCGCCAATAGTGCGAATGCCAAGCGGGTTGAGAATGGCGCCGAAACTGGTCAACTTGCGGTAGCGACCCTTGTCGTGGGTGATCCAATCGAAGAAACCCTTGTCGTAGCCTTGTGTAAAGTCGGTACCGACACCGACGCAATCCTCACCCGCCAGATTGATCACATAGTCGATCGCTTCGACATAGTCGGTCACCGTCGCTTCGATGCCGCGCTTCAAGAAAGGTGGAAACATGGTGACACCGATGAAGCCGCCACGCTCGGCAATGAAGCGCAATTGTTCATCGCTCTTATTGCGCGGATGTTCTTTCAAGCCGGACGGCAGGCAGTGCGAATAGCACACCGGCTTGCTCGATGCCAAAATAGCTTCTTCGGAAGTGGCGCCGCCGACATGCGACAAATCGACCATGATGCCGACGCGATTCATTTCGGCAATCGCTTCGCGACCGAAGCCAGACAAACCACCGTCGCGCTCATAGCAACCGGTGCCAATCAGGTTTTGCGTGTTGTAACAGAGTTGCACAACGCGCACACCCATATCGGAAAACGCTTCGATGTAACCAAGGTTGTCTTCAAAAGCATGCGCATTTTGGAAACCGAGAATGATGCCGGTCTTGCCTGCTTTTTTTGCAGCAAGAATATCTTCCGTACTCCGCACCAACGACACCAATTCATTGTTATCGCGAATCAATTTCTTCATGTCAGCTATATTGGCAACGGTGTCCGCGAAGCCTTCCCAAACCGACACGGTGCAGTTGGCCGCAGTCAAGCCTCCGCGTCGCATATCTTCGAAGATCGACCGCTCCCACTTGGCGATGATCAATCCGTCGATGATTACCGAATCGTCGTGCAAGTTGCTCATGGTGGCTCCAGTTGTCGAAGTTAACATTTTTGAAAAAAGCGAATTAGAATTTAATAGATAGGGAATTCTTTGCACAACACCGACACTTCGGCGCGCACGCGATTCTCGATGTCGCCATTACCTTCCGGGTTATTCCGCAAGCCGTCCAATACTTCGAGGATCAAGCTGCCGATACGACGGAATTCTTGTTCACCGAAACCGCGCGTGGTGCCGGCTGCGGTGCCAAGGCGAACGCCGGAGGTGATGGTCGGCTTTTCGTCGTCAAATGGAATACCATTTTTGTTGCAAGTGAACCCGGCGCGCTCCAGCGCCTGTTCGGTGGCATTACCCTTCAAACCCATTGGCCGCAAGTCGACTAACAGCAGGTGATTGTCGGTACCGCCAGTAACCAAATCGACCCCGCCCGCAACCAACACTTCGCCAAGCGCACGCGCATTGGCGACCACTTGCTTGATATATGTATTGAATTGCGGTTGCAAGGCTTCACCGAAAGCCACTGCTTTACCGGCGATCACATGCATCAACGGCCCACCTTGCAAGCCGGGGAATACAGCCGAGTTGATTTTTTTTGCGATCTCTTCGTCATTGGTCATAATGATGCCGCCACGCGGTCCGCGCAAAGTCTTGTGCGTGGTCGAAGTTGTGACATGTGCGTGCGGCACCGGGCTGGCGTGGACACCGGTTGCAACCAATCCGGCGATATGCGCCATGTCGACCATCAAGTAAGCGCCGACGCTATCGGCAATTGAGCGAAAGCGCGCCCAATCGAGTTCTCGCGGATAAGCTGAAAACCCGGCAATGATCAGCTTCGGCTTATGTTCCTGCGCCAAACGCTCGACTTCGTCGTAATCGATACGGCTATCTTCACGGCGTACGCCGTATTGGACTGCATTGAACCATTTCCCGGACAATGCCGGTTTCGCACCGTGCGTCAGATGGCCGCCAGCCGACAACGCCATGCCCAGCACGGTATAGCCCGGTTTCAATAAGGCTAGCATCACCGCGCCATTGGCTTGCGCGCCGGAATGCGGTTGCACATTGACAAATGCCGCGCCGAACAAAGCCTTGGCACGATCGATGGCCAACGTTTCGACCACATCGACTTCCTCGCAACCGCCGTAGTAACGCTTGCCCGGATAACCTTCCGCATACTTGTTCGTCAGCACCGAACCCTGCGCTTCCAGCACGGCCTTCGATACAATATTTTCCGACGCGATCATTTCGATCTGGTCGCGCTGACGATGCATCTCGCCATTGACGGCGACCATTACTGCAGCATCGGTTTGCGCCAACGTGTTGCTGAAAAATGCTTTGTTTGACATGGTGTCTCCAGATTTATATTGAATTGCGTTCAGCAAAAGACGACGTTGACCGCCAGTCCGCCGAGCGAGGTTTCCTTGTATTTACTTTGCATATCGATGCCGGTTTGGCGCATCGTTTCGATTACCTGGTCGAGCGAAACCAGATGCCGGCCGTCGCTCATCATTGCCATGCGCGCAGCGTTGATCGCCTTGATTGCACCCATGCTGTTGCGTTCAATACAGGGCACTTGCACCAGGCCATTCAAAGGGTCGCAAGTCATGCCGAGGAAATGCTCCATCGCGATTTCGGCAGCATTTTCCATTTGCAAATTGCTGCCGCCCATCACGGCAACCAAGCCAGCCGCAGCCATCGATGCTGAGACGCCGATCTCGCCTTGGCACCCCATCTCGGCGGCGGAAATCGATGCGTTGCGTTTGTACAGCATCCCGATTCCCGCAGCGGTCAGCAAGAAGCGAACGACGCCGTCATCGCTGGCATCGGTATTGAAGCGACTGTAATAGCTGAGCACGGCCGGAATCACGCCAGCCGACCCGTTGGTGGGTGCGGTGACGACGCGACCGCCAGCAGCATTTTCTTCATTCACCGCCATCGCAAACGCGCTCAAAATATCCATCAGCGCGAAGTCGTCGCTGAGCTTGCCGTCAGCGCCATGACCTGCTTGCTTGAAAATGGCGGGCGCTCGGCGCTTGAGATTCAAGCCGCCCGGCAGGGTGCCCTCCGTTTGCAGGCCGCATTCGACACAGTCGCGCATCACGCGCCAGATTTCCAGTAAGCGACGGCGAGTGGTTTCGCTATCCTGATAATTTGATTCGTTGTCGAGGACAATGTCCGCAATACTGCATTGCTTGCGTTCA
>Ga0302315_10001145_pt1 | contig 27781 bp, 24 predicted proteins | sample III_Palsa_N3_1_FD_200532 | JGI IMG/M metagenome (GOLD analysis project Ga0302315, IMG submission 200532) | Peat permafrost microbial communities from Stordalen Mire near Abisko, Sweden - III_Palsa_N3_1 | ecosystem: Environmental > Terrestrial > Soil > Palsa > Peat permafrost | place: Sweden...
CCTTCCTCAAACGTCTGCGCCAACACCGCTGGCTTCATCCCCACCGCCAGCCCCAACCCCATGCTCACCACCACCAGCGACACAAAAGGATGCAGCTTCACCACGCTGATCAGCACAATTAAAATCACGATCGCCGCAAAGGCCATCGTCAACAGTTCAACGCTTTGCGAACTCAAGCTCACCCCCATTTTTTGACCCACCCATAATCCGTCATCCTGAGCGGGTGAGAAAACTTTTAGAAATTATTCATTCTGTTTGATCTAAATGCCACGAATTTGGCTGTGTAGGAACTGTGCAGGGCAAATGTGCAGAATTCAGTCTGAATGACAGCTTTCTTGTTGCGGAAGAGGGCCGGGAGAAACCCGCAGGGTGTCTCCCGCGCCGCTGAAAATGGCAGACGGGAGCCTGCGCATCCCGTCTGTCCTGTTTTCCGTGTCGTCCGATTCTTACATGGCTGATGGCATGATTTCATGCCGCAACTGCCTCCAGTTCCTCGCTGGTTACGTCCTCGGAGATGGGCGGCTCCAGTGCGGCGAGGATGATGCTGGCGGTCTGCTGGATGACTTCGAGCGATTCGGCCAGCAGTGAGGCGTTGCCCTTATAAAGCTGGATATACGACGCGCTGGCTTCTTCGTTGACCAAGCCAACGGCTTTGCCGACAACAAACGCCACGGCCTCGGCTTCTGTCTCGCGCACTGTCTTCGTGGTGGCCGTGCGGCGTTCGCTGCGGTGCAGGAGTTCGTGAGCCATTTCATGAACAAGCGTGGCGAAGGTTTCTGCCTTCGACTGTCCGGGCAGGATGGCGATGCGTCCGCCGTAGCTCATGCCAAGCGCCGGGGCGATCTTCTCGCTGTAGACAAGCTGAATGCCTTTGCTCTTGAGAAATGCTGCCAGTCGGTCGATGTTCTCTCCTGGGTCGCCGGTGACTTCGTTTAGCGCTGGAAGGTCTACACCGTCGGTCTGCGAAATATCAAAGACGTAGGCGTTACGGAAGCCGAGCAATACTCGCTCGTTCTGTTTGGTGATGTCCTGGCTGGCATCTGCGTCTTTCTTGCGGCGAACGCCAACAATCGGGGCAAGAATGCGGATGCCCTTCTGTCCGGCCTTCACACTGCGGCCAAGGTTCTTCCACGTCCAGAACCCCGCTACTCTTTTCGCCGAGGGCATTTGTCGCGCGATTTCCAAAACATTACCGAAGGAATAAGTATGGAAACGGCTCATGGCGGTGAGGTAGTTGGTGAGGGCTTCGGAATGCCCGGCCTCCAACTGCTCTATCAGCAGCTTGATGTTGGCGGCAATGACTTCCTGTTTGGTGTTGGGCTTCTTGCTATCGGTAATGGCGATGGTCTTCATGATGTTTGCTCCTTGGTTTTGGCTTTTGCACGTCCGCGTTGAAACGCGGCATGTACATGCCGAACGCCACCTGGCGAAGGCGGGGGTAGCAAACGGAAAGGTCTTCGAGCGGAGCTTTTTGGGGGGACCGCGCGTAGCGTGGGGGAGCCAAAACCCGAAGGGCGAATGGCCTTGCAGAGCGCGGGGGGCAGAGCCCACTAGGGAGGCTTGGTTTCCGCATTCGTGCGCGTGAGCGCACAGGAGCTATAGGGAGGGCGTTGCGGGAAGGAAAGTCCCGCAGAGGTGGAAGCGGAGAACGCGCAGCGGTCGCAGCGCGGAGGAAACTTCCTCCGCAAGAATACGCACTTCGATGTTTGATTCAACGATTCAGAACAGAGACGAGCTACCGACCGATGGAGAAGCCATAAGAAATATCCTGCTCCTGCACAGACTGCGGCTTCATCTTTTCACCAAGCTCTTGTTGCGGCGTGACACTTTTTTCGACGCCGATCTGAGACGCATGGGCACTCTGCTGCGATACTTCGTGTCCCAACGCAACCGGCAACTTCTCACGGTCGTTGGTAAATATTTGTGCATCCTGTGCTCCACGCGAGACGGATACATACGCCATACGGTTGTTAAGCAGGTCTTTTGCGCCCAACTCCGTATCGACATGAACTAACACCCGCTCTGCGGTCTGCCCCTGACTGGAGTGACTTGTCACGGCATAGCCGTGATCGAGATGCGGATTTCGTACCGGGGCGATTTCAATCGAACGACCGTTATCCATACGCAGACTCATACGACCGCTGTCGATCCGTTCGACGCTGCCCAATTCGCGGTTCGCGATCTTCAACTCATTATCTGGCGCAGTGAACTGGATGCGGTCGCCCACAGAGAATGCACGCTGCTCCTCCCGGTAAACCGACACGCCCTGCTGGCGGCGTGGATCGTAGCTTTGCTGCCGTCCATCGAGCAGTGCAACCGTGATCTGATTGTGTGCGGCATCGACGCCGATCACGCGGGCGTACTCGCCTTTCTGGATGCCAGTCTCTTTTGAACCTCGGCTGTAACGCAGGACATCGCCCACGTCGTACTTTTCTGCCCAAGTGCGCGCCGCCCCGGTAAGCTCCTGTCGTTGCACCAACGTCTGCATCGGATGTTCTTCCTTGCCGACTATTCCACGTTGCTGTAGCTCGGCATGGATACGACTATTGATCTCCGTCCGGGAACGGTTGTCAGGCGAAACGACCAACGTGTTTTCGGGAGCTTTCGCATATTCCTTGGCTATTGCGTCGAAGCGCTCTTCACGACCTTGGAACTCATGCACGCGGCCTTGCTCGTCCAACTGCTTTACCGCAGTACCGATTTCGCCACGCGCTAACTGCTCCACGACGTTGCGTAACTCCGGGTCTTTCTGTCGCACAATCTGGTCAAGCGAAACGGTCTTCATGCCGGCCTGCTGCAACTGCGCAAAGGGTCTGCCAGCCTCGACCGCCTCGTGCTGCCGCTTATCTCCCACGAGCAGCACGCGATCATTTGGGTGCAGGCGTGTCAGGAACTCATGCATCTGTTTGCTGGAAGCCAGCGAAGACTCATCAAGCACATAGAGGCGCTTGTCGCCTGTATCCGGCTTCTCCCCACGGGCAAGGTGCATCTGGAGCGTAGACGTTTCTATCCCAGCTTCGCCCAACTTTTGCGCCGCGCGGGATGTGGGCGCAAAACCTTCTACCGCGTAGCCTTCGCGCTCCGCGCCTTCACGGATAACAGCCAGGGTCGTCGTCTTGCCCGCACCGGCAACGCCATCCATCCCAACGACCTTCTCTCGCGCCGCGAAAACTTCCTCCACTGCCTGACGCTGCGAGACGTTCAACTCTGGATGGCGATCTACCGTGTCGAACCTCTCGCGTCCTTCCACCAGCATCGGGCGATGCTGCCCGTTCCCTTGTTGAACGATGTCGATGATCTCCCGTTCTGTGCGCAACATCGCGGCGGTCGTGATCTGCGGGCCACGCACCGATGCAGACGCTTGGCGGAATTCTCCGGAATCAAAGCGCCTCTCCACTTCCTGCCGCACTTGCGTGTATGTCACTTCGCCCATGCCACGTTGCAGGGCGGTCTCATAAAGAGCTCGCCGATCCTGTACGGCGGACTTCTCGAACAGATGATCGCGGGCGTAGGTTACGGCCTGACGTGCAACGATCTCCGGGCTTCGTTCTTGCTGAAGTTCCCGTGTACGTTCTCGCGCCTCTGCCACAACGCGATCAGCCTGATGGCCGAATGTCGCCGCTAACTCACGATGCTGTCGCTGGACTTCCTCTGGGGACAACAGCTCTTTGCGGTCGCGCGTGTAACGCGCTGCGATCTGCGCAGCTCCCGCTCCATCCAATCCCTGCTCGCGGAGATGGTCTTTGATCTGCACACGGCGCAGGCTGGACGCTTCCAGATACTCGCGGGAGTAGCCTTTTATCTCCGGCTGGCCATACTTGCCGCGCTCGACCTCGTAGCCCAAACCCTGCAATCGCGTAGCTAGCTCCGCGCGGTAAATGGCCGTAGCGTAATGCTGCGAAGCATACAACTCACGCGGCTGTAGAGAACGGGTCTGGCCGTTCTCTCGTTCGGTGACATTAAAGATCACCGAATGCGTATGAAGCTGGGGAGCAGCATACCCTTCCACTGGCCGCGCCGTGTCGTGCTCGAAAGTTGCCACGGCGAATTTGCCGGTAGTCTCCGGCGCGTGGACATTGCCGATACGAGCTTGCGTGTAGTGCTCCAACTCGGTCAGGGCAACGCGGACGCTCTCACGATGCGCCAGCCGCACCCGTTCATCACCTCCGACCAACGCCGTCAGCGAGACCGACTTTGGCGCGGAGAACGTAGCATCCCACCCGGCACGGTGCTCCATGCTCGTGACTTCTTTGCCGCTCTTGCCTTCATAGGTACGCGAGACCTGATGCTTCACCATCTGCTCTTCGGTGAAGGGATGCTGGCCTTCGGTTAGTCGTGCGAAATGTTCGTCGCCCACAGCACCGGACAAGCCCCACTCTTTCGCAAGCTGTCCCTGCCACTCGCTATGCCCCTGCTGATCGCGGCTCCAGTAGTTCTGCCGCTCCGACGCAAACTCCCGCTCATGGTACGAACGTACCTGGCCCGCTGACAACGGCTTGGACAGCGTCAGCATAGTGGAAATTCTACGCCTGCAAGTAAAGACAAGCCGACTTTTCGCTACTGATCTGGCTTAAAAGATTGCGTCGTCGATTGGGTGTCCATCCATCTGGGTAAGTTGGTCGGGGCAGGTCGCGCGTTGCTCATCGTCATACGGCCAATGCTGGTTTAAAACACATTCAGAAAATAGAATGCGAGTATGCGTTTCTCATTCATACACGCGTTAGTGCCTAGCTTGTGTTTTGGGCTGGCACCAGCGTTCCATGGTCAATCCAGGCCAGTACGACCGTCGACGGATGGTTTGAGCTGCAGCACCTTCAAGTGGTCCGCGGATGCGAACTCACCCAGAGCCGCTATCCGAGTCCCCATTTCGTTAAATGGGCATCCATATTGGTACCAACTCGATACAGGAGCGGACGTCGTAATAGCTTACGGCAACGGAGAGCACGACGACTGGACCACGAAGAAGGAATACGCTGCCGTTCGGAATGTGCGGTTTGCCGGTATGTCGATCCCCGTGTTCCCCGTGTTTCGAATGAAGAACACGCCGATCTCAGAAGAGATACAAGGGACGGTGGGACTCGACCTGCTAGTGGGCCACGCATTTGTCATCGACTTTCCGAAGCAACGCGTTTGCCTCTTGAACCGAGCCGACTTGCCGGATTCTCTGAACGAAGCCGCTTCTTGGACAGGTGCGGAAATTCACCGAGGCAAGCTGTTTGTGGATGGTCTATCTCTCAATGGAAAAGCTCTGCCTGGCGTGATCTATGACAGTGGAACCAGTCCGGACGAACTCGCTCTGGACCTTCAGCAGTGGCAACAAGCAACGGGCAAACTCGGCGTGGCTGACGACTCCATACATAAATTCGCAGCAACATGGGGTGAGAGAGTCGAATACATAGAAGCAAAGGCGACCGGAGCCCTCGCGATCGGTGATCTCATTTACCCCCACCCAACGCTTACTTCCACACCTGCTCGCCCAACGCAGTTCCACGACGACGTAAACGGGGTTTCGGGGGCATTAGGCAATGCATTATTTTTCAACTCCATAGTGATACTTGATCTCGGTTCTCATCCCGAGTTCGGAGTCATTCCGGCCCCGGTAGTTGCGAAGTAAGTTGCGTAGGTTCGACGCTCGTTCGGTACTATGCTCAGCACCGAAAGATCGACATGTGAACTGATCCTGACCCTCACCGCTGACCTAATGCCAATTCACTCATAAAGCAAAAGTTTGAGTTCGCCTCGGATATTAGTCCTGAGAAACGTTAGGACCCTATCAGGGCTGCCCCGTGCACAGAGCTGGGAGTTGCTGGACTGTCTGTCGGGGCAGTTTTGATAGGGCCGTTTGAAGGAAGCCGCTGGCGCGTCGGATGCGGTGAGGGCCTATGGGAATTGAAAGGGAGATTCGGTCTCGGACAGCGTCTTTTCCTGGGCTTGGCAAGGTCTCGAACGCGGTGGATGTTGAGACGTGATGGCAGGAAGCTTCGGTTGGTCGGCTGGAGCGGGGTAGTTATGAAGCTGTTGCGGTGCAGGTGAGCGTGACGATGCGTTGCGTGAGTGAGCACGGCTGAGTGCGACCGGGTTGAGAGTGGTCTCAGTCATGGCAGGTCAAGAGCTATCGAAGTGGGGCTTGGGCGGTGGGATCGCCGTGGCCGTCAGCAACTGATGACGGGTGAAACGTTCGACAACGGGCATAGGCTTCGAGCAGATGGGGCACTTGATCTGAGCTGTGGGGGCAGCTTGTGGTGGCGCCGTAGCGACCTTCAGCAGGAGGCGGCAACGCAGCAACGATGCGGACCGTTTACGGTTGGCGAAGAGGCCGAAGTGGCGGATGCGAACCAGCCCCTTGGGCAGGACGTGGATGAGGAAGCGTCGCAGGAACTCGTCGGCTGAAACGGTCATGATCTTCTGCTGGCTGCCAGCTGCATAATCCTTCCAGCGGAAGGAGACACGGTCATCCTTGAAGCTGACCAGGCGATGGTTGGAGATAGCGACGCGGTGGGTGTAGCGTGCGAGGTAGTTGAGGACGTGATCGGCTCCACCGAACGGCGGCTTGGCATACACTACCCAGTCCTTCGAGAAGAGCTGGCTGAGGAAACGCTGGAAGCGTTCCGGTGCTGCCAGTTCCTGAAGCGAGCCATGGAACTGCAGCATCCGCCGCGCCAGCGGCTTAGTTCAAACGCGCTTATCGTCATTCAATCTCTTTTGATTCATCCCAACTGAATCCCTCACGCTTCGCAGCAAACTTTTTCTCCAGCGGCAAAACCGCCTGAACAGGCTTCTTTGTTTCAGGAGTTTTTGGAGGAGCCAAAATCTTCACGGCATCCGCCTTGCGCGGTAGTGGCTTTTCTCTCGGGCGTTCCAGGAACTCCGGCTGCTTGTTACGTTTCTTTGCCAGCCGAAACTTTGCGGAAACGACATGGTTCTCCAGCTTGATGAAGCCCCTGAGTGGGGTAAGCCCGGCGATCTCGGAAGCCATAATGAGCGGCTTCGTGGCTATCTCCAAGGCAAAACTTTTCTTTGACCGCAGCAGCCCCATGCTGCGGGATTCCTTCAACCGTTCCACTTCGATCTCACCTATAGCCTCGGATATCCATTTGGCTGCACGCGGCTCGGAGGTCTTCAGGAAAATCTTCGTGGCTGGCTGCGAGAGCATCGCTTCGGCATCCTGTCCATAGCGCTTTTCCATCTGGCTGCGTCCCTGAATCCCCATGACGACGGGATTGCCGTACTTGCGATTCTCGGTCACGGCGGTATGAAGTTGCGGCAGTTTGTTGAGGCTGGCCAGTTCATCCAACACGAACCACACGGGCTTTACCGCAGGGTCTTCGCAGTAGCCCATCATGCGCAGGATGAACAGGTCGAGCCACGCTGAATGCAGCGGCAACACCTTCTCCCGGTAGGCGGCAGCGGAGGTCAGGAAAACCCAGCGTTTGCGCTCGGTGTACCACTCTGCGGTCGCAAAAGTCCTCCGCGTATGCTCCCATTCCGGTAACAGTTCGAGGCTGTCGGCCACCATGTTCAGACTGGAGAGAACCCCGGCCCGCTGCGCAGGCGCACCGGGATCAAGCAGAGCCGCGAGGGGAGTTCCTTTCACAGCAGCTTCGATACAAATAGGATCAGCCATCATCCGGAGGATGTCCCGTGGCTGAGGCTTGTTCCTCAGCAGATGAGCCAGCACCCGGCGCGGTGCGTCGGTAAAGAAGGCCTTCTCGTATTCCTTTTCCGGCAACATCGCGGCGGCGATGGTGGTGGCCGTTTCCGGTCGGTCGATTTCGTCTCCCAAACCCCAGTACGGGCAACGCTCGTCGAGCGGATTCAGAATCAGGTCGCCTCTCTCGGGGTCATAAAACTCCCCGAGAAAGTCCATCGCCGGGTCATAGACGATGGCGCTCTCACCCCGATCTTCGACCTGACGAAGCAACTGACGGATGGCTGAACTTTTGCCGGAACCCGTGTCGCCCATGAGGAGCATATGGCTGGCCTCCAGACGGCGCGGGACATAAAAGCTGCGGGCGTGAAGCCATCGTCCGAAGGCACCTTCGCGTTCCATCTGGAAGCGAATGCCGCCATCGCCGGGGCCGCGCAGTGCGGCCAACAGTTCGGGGCCTTTGGTGCGGCGTCCATGGCGCTCCTCCTGCTCCCGACTGGCTCGGCTTCCACGTCCGAACTGTAGCCAAAGGGCATACAGGAAAACGAGTCCGGCCAGCCCGTAGCAGATGGGCCGGAGGAAGATCGCCCCAGCGCTGTCACCCTCATAGATAGTGGAAGCCAGATACTCCCGCAGTTCCTTCGCGCGGACCTTCTGCGGTGGCGTAATCGTCACCCCACGCCAGCCCTCAGACAACGCCCTGGAACTCAGCGCGAGAGGCTGTTTCGGGTCCGAACCCTTCGCCGCATCGTCCGGAAGCAGAGGCTTCGGCTTCCGTCCGGGAGCCGTCTTCTCGGCGTAGCGTACAGTTGTCACCGCATCGGGATAGCCGCTCAGGGTGGTACAGGCGGCATAAGTTCCGAGGTAGAAGTTCTGGACTGGATTCATGGTCCAGCCGAGCCAAAGTGCAGTCGGAAAGATCACCAGAAACGGCCCCAGCACGAGGAGCACAATCAGCCACAGGAGCCACCGCCCACGGCTCGGAAAGCGCATAGCTCCGGCACTCATTTCTGGCCTCCGGCTCCATCCCCAGCCAGAAAATCGGAGAGCAATTTCCGGGCGTCGGCAAGCTTCCGGGCCTCCGCTTTATCGCGGATTTTGACGACCGATTCCGGGAGCAGAAACTTGCCTTCGGTCTGCGCCGAGGCCGACGCATGGAAGAGATTGAGGAGGGTATATCGAAGCGCGGAAAGCTCGGCCAAAACCAGTTCCGTCGGGTCGGCAGGTCTCTCGTGTGCAGCTTTCAGGGCCAGCTCACGCAACCACACCGCGAGCGTTTTGCCGCTCCTTTCGGCAGCCGCTTCGATCTCCCGAAGCTCCTCTGGAGTGATCCGTGTGGCGATGGTTTTTGTGCGGAAGCCGGGCTTCTCCTGTGCGCTCTCCGGAGCGCTAGGCATCGCCGGGATGGGGCTGCGGGGAGTATCCATAAAAGCCCGCCTCGTCTTCCAACATGCGCCTGACAGGGATTTCAGGTCAAGAGGCCGTTTAACGCCACCAAACCATAACCCCCGCTCCTCCAATACGTTTACGCCGCACACCCAAAAATCGAACGAGCGAGTTTCAGCAATGGATACGGCGTTTACCTGTGTAAACGCCATGCGGCTAAATCACTGAATTTACACACGTTCACCTCCGCTAACGCTGGGCTCCTTCGCGGTTCCCATTTGGGGGTGACGTGTCAGCTTTCTCTCCCGGTGCGTAGCACCGCTCCTCTGGATGCGGCCAACGTTGTAGGTTCCCGTGCCGTAATCGACCATTGGTTACCGCCGTCGAAGGCGATGGTGCAGGTGACTTTTGTGGTGGCATGGTTCGTGACGAAGGCGACGACTTCCTTGTCGGCGGTATCGGCCTGGAACCAGTTGCTGTCTACCTGAACGAGATTGTTGCGTTGTTCAATCTTCGTCCAATATTTCGTCGGTTCTGCCAAAGGTATCCTTCGGATGATTCAGGGCGCATCTCTCAAATGGGTGATGATTTATCTTCGCAACATGATGGGTATGATTAACTGGAGATGACTCTTAAAGCATAAGGCATCCATGATTTCAGTTGAGGCATTCTCCGAGCTTCTAGCTGTTCTGTACTCCGCTCCGCTGCACCCCGAGCAGTGGACGCGGTTTCTTGATCTGCTGTGCGAGTACACGGCGTCGCGAGGCGGATTTCTCATCTGTGCCGACAGTCGTTTGGGAACTGCAGTCGTCGCACAAGGGAGCGGCATGGTGTTACAGCCGGCTGCGGTGGATGCCTATAGGGACGCATACGCGCCTAAAGATCCCTACCGGATGCCGATGCTTCGAACCGGCAAAACGGGAGTGCTCGATTGCGAACCCTTAGTGCCTACCGATGAACTTGTCAAAAGCGATTTTTATCGCGACATCATCGCGCCTGCCGGATTACGCTTTCCTAGCCTGATGCTTCTGACATGCACCGTGCGACGTCTGGAGGGCATTAGCTTTTGGCGAACAGAGGACGAGGGTCCTATGGGCGCCGAGTACACTCATTTTTTGAAACTTCTGTTTCCTCACATTCAGAGCGCTCTCAACATCCGCCAAGCCTTGGGGATTGCATGGCAGCGGGCGTCAGACGCAGAGGCGATGGTGGATGCAAGCACGACTCCGACCTTTCTGCTGAGCGGCGAGGGCGAAATTCTTCACGCCAATCAGGCAGCCCACAAACTGCTGAGGGAGGGCGATGGTCTGCTCTCCCGCCAAGGGTTCCTGGTGGCCTCGAAGAGCGGAATGAGAAAGCCACTGCAAGACCTGCTGCAAGACATGCACCTTGAGGTGGGAACATTTACAGGCTTTCATCCCGCGAAGCCATTGTCTCTTGAACGAATTTCGGGCCGCAGGCCGCTACAGTTGTTAGCGTCGCCGATTCCGAAGCGTGGAAACTATGGCGTCCTGCTCCTTGCCACCGACCCGGAAAAGCCGGTTGTGCTGCGCGATGATGTGCTGCAGGAGCACTATAGGTTCACACCAGCCGAGACCGAGGTAGCGAACGGTCTCCTGACCGGTTACTCCCTGGAAGAAATCGCGGTGCTACGGAAGGTAAAGATCGGCACGGTGCGCGATCAAGTGAAATCCATCCTGGCGAAGACGGGTACGGGACGGCAGAGCGAGCTGGTGAAGCTCTTATTGTCTCTGCCGCAGTTGGCTTAAGCGGACAATGGCAACCAGGTAGAGTGTGGCGCGTGTGGTGGCGACTCCATTGGTCGGAGGCTGATTACAGGTAATGTCAACGGCGAAGCTCAATCGTGCGAATATTCAACCGCTTTTGGGTTCTCGTGTCGGTATGTATCAGACTATGAGCGCACGAAAACAGCCGCTAGCGATCTTTCGGTCGTCGCGAAACCTTCATTGAAGGCACCGAGAGCGGCTTTTATTCCAGAAGTTTGGCGACCCTGATGCAAGAACGAATTCCACGCACCTACGGAGGAATGGTTCGCTGGCAGAAGCCATGCCGCTTATCACTAAACTTCATCGAAGACGCTCCTGCCTGATAGCTCCAGCTCTAAGGTTTGACACAACGAAACCCATTAACCACACCAGTGATCGGACTGCCATCGGGCCCAACGACGAGGTAGTTTATCTGGCAGGCATAAACACGATACCCACCCACCGCAGCCTCCGCCCCAGTCTGAGTCTCACCCGGTTGCAGAATCCCGTTCTGCTCCGCGTACCCTCCGGCCGGTGTCTTGAACGGAGTCCAGAAGTACTTCACCGCAAAGGAGCAAGTGTTATGGAAGACCGGGTAGATATTGGTTGGGTCTGAGGAGAGCTGGATGCAGGCGGCCTCCGGTGGACCATCGGTCGGACTGGCGGAACCTCCAGCGTTTGTGTTGCTGGTGCTTGCTGTTGCACCACAGCTGGCGGGAGGCGGCGCTGGCGTTTGAATGGGTATCGACTGCCCCGGACTGCAATAGAGCCGCTCGCCGACGTACGCGTCGCAGGCAGCGTAATGTCCCGGCCCCGGCACAAATCCTGACGCCGGGCAGACCTGCATTCCCTGCGCACTCCCAGCCTGTTGGATTGGCGGCTGTGGCGATGCCTGAGCGACTTGTGGCCGTGGCGTGAATGACGTTTGCTGGGCGATCTGAGGGCGCTGAGGAGACGCCTGCGTCTGCTTTAGCCGCGCAATCGTCTGATTTAAGCGTCTTTCTGCTTCAATTGATTGCTCTTTTGAGTCGAGGTTTGCTAGCTGTTGGGCTGTGGCGCTTTGGATAGCCAATGGAGCAGCGGTGGCAACTTCGGGGAAGGCTGAACTGAAGCCCCCGATAGCGGCGTTGAACATGTCCTGACGCCCTTGAGCATGGATCGCATCGAGCTGCGCGAAGAGTTGTCTCGTCTGAGCCTCGAAGCCGGCATGCATCTTTGCGTCGTTTCGTTGCTCGGCCTCCTCTATGGCGAAAAATCGCGGTGCCAGCTCAAACAGTTTCTGGCTGGCATCATCGTCTTTGGGTACGACAATCCCTTCCTTGCAAAGCAATCCCAAGAGAACGGTAGCGTGCGCATCCTGATTTGCGGCGGCTGCTGTAAGCCACGAAAGCCCCTTCGCCGTATCCTGCGGGAGAACGTCTCCCTTCAGGTATGCCAGGCCAAGGTTATATTCGGCATCTACTCCATAGGACAGAGGGAGATCGTCCAGCGTGAAAGGTTCGGCCAAAGGGAATACCTCCACGTTCTTTGCCGCGAGTGTCAACCAGGCGAGCGCCATCTCGGCGTTGGGCTGCACCGGCGGCTCGCCTTGGCCCAGGTAGCGGTATCCTAAGAAGTCATACCGATGATCTAAGCTAAAAGGTCCTTCATGCGAGGGGCCGTTTGAAGCTTCATACTTTTTCCGTACGGCATCGATCTCATCCATGGCTTTCTTGGACCATTCAAGCGCCTGAGCGTAGTCCGGATGGGTCACCTTGCCGTTTTCTCCCAACCTCCCATCGAGATCGCAGATCAGGATAGCTAATGACGAGTCTTTGATAGTCGGTGTTCCGTTCTTGATATTTGTCTTTAGCCACTTTATGTAAGTTTTGGCCCCTGGATCTCCGAGCACCGTGTAGTCACCGGCACGAGTCGCATAGGTGTAGTATTTCGCGTTGGCCACAACCGGCGATACCGGAGTCTGCGCGATCGCAGGAGCGCCTGCTGACAGGGTGACGCACAGTAGAATCGTGCTAAGGGCCATGCGGAGTTGAAGCGAGGTTTGTTTCATCCGGTTCTCCAATCTGAAGGACTCGACGAGACTGTGGGGTCTGGCCGATGTCCTCACTGCCGTACTACGTTCCGGGTTTGACACAACGAAACCCACTGACGACAGCCGTTATAGGGCTCCCATCCGGCCCCACGACAAGGTAGTTTGTCTGGCAGGCATAAACACGATACCCACCCACCGCGGTCTCCGCGCCAGTCTGAGTCTCCCCCGGCTGCAGAATCCCGTTCTGCTCCGCGTACCCTCCAGCCGGCGTCTTGAATGGTGTCCAGAAGTACTTCACCGCGAACGAACAGGTATTGTGAAAGACCGGATAGGTGTTGGTGGGGTCTGAGGAGAGTTGGATGCAGGCGGCCTCCGATGGGCCGTCTGTTGAGTTAGCCGAAACCCCGCCATTGCCACTGCCAAGCGAACCGGTGCCCGTGCCCGTAGCATCGAACTGGGCCACGCCGTTGATGTAGATCGCCGCTCCGGGCTTACATGGAACTCCAAGGGCGACATCTGACGACGGGTGCGTCATCACGCCGGGAACGAAGCCCGACGCAGGACACAGAACATCAAGGGTAGCAACACTTGTGGCGGCAGGATGCGGGGCCGCAGCAATTCCGGAGTCAGCAGATTGTCGGGCAATGACTTGGGTCTGCCCATTTTGCTGTCGTGCGGCTAACCGTATGGCGGTCTGTTGCTCCTGCATCGTCGCTGCTTGCGCCGTTTGAATCTGTGCCTGACGCGCTTGAAGGTTCCTTACCTGCTGGTTCTTGGCATTTTCGATGGCGTTAGGATCCATGTTCGCCGTCAGAGGAGCAAGCGCATCCACAAACTGGCAGAAGAGACAAATCTTCGGTTGATTGTCCTTGGCTCGAAGTTCTGCCATATGCTGATCCCATCGTTCCTGATCAGCCTGCCGCTTGATCTCGAGTTGCTCATCGTCAATGCGCGCTTTCTCGGACAGCGCCTGGACCTGCGAACAGAGTGCCACTCCTGTACACGGCCCCGCAGCCCATACCCGCTTGGCGCCTTCCCGGTCGCCCGCATCCCAAACCGCCCGCCCGTACTCAGCGCACGCATACACCAGGCCCAGCCCGCAACCGCGGGCTGCCGCTGCCTGGCGGAAATACATGGCCTCCGACGCCAGCTTGGGATCGAGTTGCGGCGTCGATGCGCGATCCGTCGCCTGAGAGACGTTCCAGCATTGCAGCGCAGCCGTCACCCCCGCACCCTGGCATTGCTCAAGCTCCTCGATTACGCTGGGGCCGGATTTGTTTTGCGACGACTTTGCCTCAATCAGCTCCAACAACTCACTGGATGGTTGCGGCACAACCGGCAGACTCGCGGCCAATCTTGTTTCCCCGTCCAACCTTTTCAAGGCCGATACCCCTGAGCTATATCCTTGCTCGGCTGACTTCTGATACCAGATACGCGCCTGCGCCGGATCCCTCGGCACTCCGTACCCGTGCTCATACACGTTACCAAGCTGATACTGCGCCTCCTTATCGCCCTGCTCGGCCAATACACGATACTGCGCAGCGAGCTTTCCATACCAAAAATCAGACTGAGCTTTGTCTTTTGGGACACCCTGCCCCAATAAATAGGCAAACGCCAGATCGGACTCCGCGGAAAGGTCGCCTTGTTCCGCGAGCACACGATACTGCGCGGCGAGCTTTCCGTACCACACGTCGGACTGCGCCTTGTCCTTAGGAACCCCTTGGCCCAGCAAATACGCAACCGCTAGATTACGTTCTGCGGAAACATCCCCTTGATCAGCAGCTTTGCGGTACCAAGAAATAGCTTGACTCTGATCTTTCACAACACCATGAGCGCCACTGGCGCACGCCCAACCTAGAAGAGACTCGGCCGGAGCATACCCCTGACCTGCAGCCTTGCGAATCCAGAAAACATATTGGCTGTCGTCTTTACCAATGCCGGTGCCGGACGCAAAGCGCCCCGCTAGCGCGACCTGGGCCTGCGCGTTTCCGGCACTTGCGCGCTGCTGTAAGGTCGCGAGATCAAGCTTCGTGAGGTCTTCTGGCGCCTGTGCAGCACAAGTTTTTGCGCCCAAACCTGCGCCGAGCAAGGCAATGAAAACCCACGCGATCCTGAAGCACCAAGGTGTTCCACCCGCGTACGGAATGGCTGAGAGCCAGAAGCCATACCTCTTATCACTACACTTCATAAAAGACGCTCCTGCCAGGGTAGTTCCGCTTCTAGCGGTTTGACACAACGAAAGCCGCTGACCACGCCTGTGATCGGGCGGCGGCACGGCTGCGTTGCGGAACAACTCGTGCGGTGCCGTTCAATATGGCAATCGTCAGCAACAAGGCGCTCGGAATATTCCTCATGCTTCGCTCCTAAAATGGATCACTTAGTTTCTTCTTGCTAGGCGCTACCGCTGCTGAGCACAGTTCCACGGTATGATTCAAGGCCTTGGCAATTCGGTTTGCCGACTCCTGATCGGGGAACGTGATCATCGCGTAACTACCCAAATAATCCGATCGATTCGAGGGCTTATCGTGTTTATACTTCTTGCCGTCTTTCGACTCCTCCACGTCAACATGCACCTGCACGGTGTTACTCGGTATCCGCATATCGAGCTTAAAAGGAGCCCGCGCTTCGGGATTATCGACCGGAGACACTGATAGACTGCCCACATCCTTTAAAGGAATGCTGTAAGTGGTGGTATCCCGCTCATAGAAATACTCACTGAGTGCCGTGACCTTTACTTCAGCGATGCCTGCCACCACGAACCGAAGCATGCAGCTCGATGCATCCGCCGTTACGTTGGAGATCGTTTCATGAGGCCTTCCTCCCGGCAGCGCCTCAAACCTGCTCAATTCCGCCAAGTTGTCTTGGATAAACTTCATCGTCACCGCGAGCGTCGGCGAATTATCCGCCGGATTCGGCGGTGGCGGCACGGCCTGCTGTGAATAGGCAATCGTAGACACCCAAAGAACAAGCGTGGCGGGTAAAATTTGGCTCCCCATGGATGACGCCATATTAGAAGAGCTCCTTTTTCTGCGCGCCGCCGCAGAGCTCGACAGCGTGCAAGAGCGCCTTCGCGGTCCGGTCCGCAGCGTCTGCGTCATCGAAAACAACTACCCAAACTTTTGCCGTTGTCTTCTCTGTCACTATGGGTGCAACGGGGTGCTTCTTATCCGTCTTAAAGAGACGATCGGGATGGGTGCTTATTGTTTCGATGCTGAGTGTCCCGGTGGTCACGCGGAGCTCCGGCGGATCGGGCTCCAAACGATAGTGAGAGTTGGGATCGTTCGTGCTCACAGCGGCCACTTCGATCTTGCTCACGCTGCGAAGCGGAACGACGTGCCTGATATTACCGCTTTCAATTTCCATATCCTCGGTCAAGGAACACGCCGATGCGTCTGCCGTGTAGTGGAACTTGTATTGCGCGCGACCCATTTGGAACGAAGCGCTTCCATCGGTCGGATAGGCGGTGAAGCTGACCGGGGTGATGTTGTTGAGCTTCTCTTCGATGTACTTCATGGTGTCGGCAAGCGACGGCCCATTGTCGGCGGTCGCCCACCCGGAATCCGCGGGTTTCGGCGGCGGAGCGACTGCCTGCTGACCCGATGGCAGCGACCGCATAAGCATCAGCGCAAGAGCAACGAAACGGACGAACATGTTGGCAATCTCCTTACGTCAACGTCGAAATTTAGAAGAGCTCTTTACTCCCGGCACCGCAGAGCTCGGAGGCGTGAGTCAGCGCCTTAGCCACACGGTCGGCTGCGTCTGCGTCATCGAAGACGATTGAATAGTCCTTCAACAGAAAATCCTTTTCCTCGACTCTTTGGATCATCTGCTGCGGATGCGTTTTGTCCACCTTCTGCGACGTGTCAGGTACCGTCACAACACTCGCAGTATGTACTTGGACAGATGGCTTCGAGAAATGAATGTTAAGCGCAGGAAGATCCGGATCGTTTTGTCTCCCCTGCAAACTCTCCCTGTTTAGAGCGTTGACGCTTGTCATGTCAATCCGCGAAATATCACCCAGAGGCAGCTTGAAAGAATGAGAGTCCTGATCCTGCTTAAAATCAAGCCGCAAGACGCATGAAGCCGAGTCTCCGGCGGCTTGAAAACTACTTTGAGTGTAATCGGCACAAACGATACCACCCGTTGCGGCGGATGTATAAAAGGCAGCGCAGTAATGTAATTGGCCGATACCTTCTATCTTTGTTTTCAGATACTGCAGAGTGACCTCAAGCGATGGACCAGCCGCGGCAGGCGGCGGCTCAGCCGGCCGAGGTGGCGGCGGGACTGCCTGTTGGCCTGATGTCACCGCTGGCACAAGCATCAGCGCAAGAGCAACGAAACGGACGAACATGTTGGCAATCTCCTTAGGACAAAGTCGAAATTTAGAAGAGCTCTTTGTTGCCGCCTCCGCAGAGCTCTGAGGCGTGAGTCAGTGCCTTCGCCACACGGGCGGCCTCGTCCGCGTCGTCGAAGACGATGCCATAACCCTTCAAAAGAGAATTCTCTTCTTGGACTTTTTGGATCATCTGCTGGGGATGATGTTTGTCCACCTTCTGCGAAGTGTCCGGAACCATCACAACTTTCGCGATATGTCTATGGAGCGATGGCTTCGAGAAATGAATGGCCAACTGAGGAAGATCCGGGTCGGCCTTTACAGAATCGTTTCCGCGCAGAGCGTTGATGCTTGTCAGTTCAATCTTCGAGATATCCCCTAGCGGGAGCCTGTCAGAAAAAGACCAATGTAACTCGTCATTCTTAGAGTCGAACTGTAATGTGCATGAAGTCGAGTCGACAGCGACCATAAAACTTTGGGTGGTTTGCGCACAAGCGGCGACGGTTCCATCTGATGTGTAGGGGATATAGCCGGAGCAGTAATGTAATTCGCCGATACCTTCTATCTTTTCCTTCAGATACTGCATAGTGGCCTCAAGCGACGGACCAGCGGCGGCAGGCGGCGGCTCAGCCGGCCGCGGTGGTGGCGGGACTGCCTGCTGTCCTGAAATCAGCGACGGGACGAGCATCAACGCAAGAACAACGGAGCGGAGGAACATGATGGACAATCTCCTTACGTCAAGCTGAAAATCTAGAATGGGTCTTTGTTGCCGCCGCCGCACAGTTCAACTGCGTGCGTCAATGCCTTGGCAACACGGTCAGCGAGCTGGGCATCGCTAAAGCTAAGGAGGTCGTATTGGCTATGCGATTTCCTTACCTTCAGCACGGTTATCGCCGGTGTAGTGGATTCGATAACGAGATAAGGCAAGACCGAAGGACGAGCTAGGTCCTGCTCAGAACCCAACACGAGATCTTGAACGTCGCGCAACGCAAATTCCGCAGAGCTCTCTCCTTTGAACTCTCCATCAACCCAAAACTTCAAATGATAGGCGATGTGGCACTCGGCCGGTTCAGCCATGGCATCGGCGATCTCTTCCGCCAAAGTCTGCTTCAAGTAGCTATCGTCTTGCGTGTTATGAATGACGCGGACTCGGGAAATTTTGCCCATTTCGTTCAGCTTGTCCTGAATAAACTGCATCGTCACCTCTAGCGTCGGCCCACTGTCCGCAGGCTTCGGCGGAGGCGGGACAGCCTGCTGGCTTGGTGCTGGCGATGGCATGAGCATCAGGGCAAGAACAATGGAACGGAGGAACATGGTGGTCAATCTCCTTACGTCAAGCTGGAAAATCTAGAACGGGTCTTTGTTGCCGCCGCCGCAGAGTTCGATAGCGTGGGTCATGGCCTTTGCCACGCGATCGGCAAGGTCATCATCCTGAAACACCAGATAATTCGAGACATTGTGTGGACGATGGATAAGCAGGATCCAGGTCTGAGGCGTCGAAGCGGTATAGGCCATATTTGAAGAGCCGCCCCGCTGCTGCATCGCGTCGCTATACTGCTCCATCTTCTCAATTTGAACCGACTCCGCCTCCTTGAGGGAGATTCCGAAGTCTCCGTCCTGCGTGACTTGATGCTGCGGCCCTCTCTCTTCCTTCAGGTGATACGAGATGCTGCAAGCGCCCGCATTACCAACCACTGAGGTAACCCTCTCCGTCCACGGTTCGTAAAACGAAACTCCGGTGCTCGAGTTCGTAAGAGACTGTTTGAAGCTGATGGGCCCTAGATCGTTCAACTTGTCCTGAATGAATTTCAATGTCACCTCCAGCGATGGTCCGCTATCGGCGGGCTTTGGTGGCGGCGGCACAGCCTGTTGCGGTATCGAGTGCTCGGTCGCAACCAGGAAAAGCGCGCCCAGCAAAAGAGTACGGCGGATGACGTTCATTCATTTTTCCTTAGAAGAGCTCTTTGCTGGTACCGGCACCACACAGCTCGACGGCATGCAAAAGCGCCTTGGCTGTCCTGTCCGCGTCCTCTTCGTTGTCGAAGTAATAGGCAGTAACTTTTCCTGTGCTTGGAGGAATGGACTGCTCCGGGGTCTTGTCTTTCCCGCGATGTTTGTTGACAGGGGCCGACGGTGGAGCTGGCTCAAAACGGATGGTAGGCTTATTGGCAACGATATTCAGATTGTAAAAGCGTGGTTGAACGTCTTCGCTCCCCCCCAGGGAAACAGAGATTGACCGTACATCCTGGAGCATGACTGTCGTGATGAATTCTGGTTGATGATTACTCGAAGCTTTGGTCTGAAGCGTGCAAGCCGCGGGATCGGCTGTCACGTCAGTGATTTTGATGGTCGGAATTTGAGCGCTTCCATCGCTCATGATTCTAACCTGACTAAGTTCTCCAATAGCCATAAGCTTCGTCTTGATGTAATTGAGTGTGTCCGGCAGCGATGGGCCGTTGTCAGTGGGTTTGGGTGATGGGGCAGCCTGAGTAGGCGGCGGCTCAGCCGGCCGCGGTGGTGGGGGCACTACCTGCTGAGGTGATAGCGACGGAACAACTGACTGCTGGGGCGTGGGTGATGGGAACGAATCTTTGTTGCCGCCGCCACATAGCTCGATGGCATGAACGAAAGCCTTTGCCAGCCGGTCGGCAGTGTCCTCATTGCGCACATTCAATGCCGCAAGATTGGTCTTGTACCCGATCTCCCGGTTGTTGCCCAACACGATCTTCGCTATACCGGAATCGCTGCCGCGCAGGTAGGTCGCCTCGATCGTCGCTCCGGGCGGATGCAGCAGAAGTGCCGCCTTCAGTTCATCGACGGAATGCACTGGCTGGCCTGCTATCTCCGTCACCACATCTCCATCCTTCAAACCTGCAACCGCTGCCGGAGAGTCCTTGTCGATGATGCGGGTCAGCAATACTCCCTGCCCGTTTGCTGGCGACTTATAAGAGATTCGCGTTCCGATCGTTCCGGGAGAACTTTCATCGCCGTCCGTTCCCTCAATGAAGCGATGCGGTTCCGTCGGATATAGCCGTATCTTCAGGAAATCGGGCGTATACGTTGGAACTCCCCCGTCAGGAATCTTGCTGCGGTAATCCGCCTCAATCGCCTGTGCACTGGTTACATCTAGCTTCTCCACCTCTCCGAGTTGGATGTGGAAGGAGTACCCATGCGAAAACATGCCGGGCTCCCCGCTGTAGGTGGAAATTACCCGGTAGCGCAGATAGATGGAGCAGTGGCCCTCCATTCTCACATCGGTGAAGGTCCCCGTATTCGTGTCGCCCCATGTGGCTCCGGAGTTGGTGACCGACGTCGCCCACTTCAGATCGCCCTGCGCGATCAGCTTGTCATGGATGAGCTTCACGGTATCTTCCAGAGATGGACCGTTGTCGCCTGGTCTGGGAGGTGGCGCGACGGGTTGTTGAGCGCCGGCTGCCGGTAACGGAAACAGCATGGCGAGGGTGAGCAGTCGGGCGTATTTCATGAGGTCTCCGAACGTTGAACCATTCATCAGAACGGGTCCTTGTTGCCGCCGCCACATAGCTCAACAGCATGAGTCAGCGCCTGAGCTACGCGGTTAGCGTCGCCCTCTTCTCGAAACGCCCACGTCATTTGCATGCGGTCCATCAACTGCAGCGGCGCGCACGCTACTTCCTTCTTGTTGGCGTCGAAGCAGGTTGTGCGGCCGGTGACCTGTCCAATAGACAAAATAAATATCGGGGGCGTAACCCGTGCCGACCAAAGAGGGTGGCCTTCTTCTGCCAATTCAGCGTTCCACCAGGCCTCTCCAGAGGTGACCTTCACACTCTTGACATTCTTCAGAGGCATATCCGTTCCAAATTTATTTAACCCGCCGTTGTAGGTGGTCTCCAAAGTGAACAAAAATCTGCACTGTTCGGCCGAATAGGTTGAAATGACTGACAGCATCGAACGCTCCGCTGAGACGTCATCTTGACCGTCTGCGTGGAGGATGGTTCCGTAATTCACCCGCCCCTCTTCGTTCAACTTGTCCTGAATGAACTTCAAGGTCGCCTCCAGCGATGGTCCGCTATCCACCGGCCTCGGCGGAGGCGCCACAGCCTGCTGCGGAATGGCGAAGGTCGTCACCATGCCTAGGAACGCAGCGAAAACAACATAGATATAAGAACGCATGATCCTCCTCTCTTCAAAACGGCTCGTCCGATTTCTTAGCCGGCGGCACCGCGGCCGAACACAACTCCACGGCATGCTGCATCGCCTTGGCGATACGGTTGCCCATGTCTTCATCGTTCAGATAAATCATCACAAGATTTGCCTTGCCACTCGACTCATGCCGTACATGCTTCTTCCCTGATTCAATAATCACCTGGTGCGTTGTGACAGCGTATTTGGGAACATCCAGAAACAGCAGGTACACAGGAGGTCCGTAATCAACCTCCACGGGGTTGACTCTTATTTGTGCGACTTCTCTCAGAGGAACCGTGACTGTCACAGAATTCGATTCAATCCCTCCTTGTCCGTATAGGTCCGGGTTCGTATAGCGAAGCGTACAAACGGAAGGATCGGCAACAACATCCGTGAGCTCTTCCTTCATCACGAAATTGCCCTCCTGATCTTTGGGGTGATAACTCACCACTCCGATAGCGCTCAGCTTCTCCTGAATAAACTTCATCGTCACCGCCAGCGTCGGCGAACTATCCGCCGGATTCGGCGGAGGAGGCACAGCCTGTTGAGAAATCGCGTTGGGAAGGAATACTGAAGAAAGCAGGCTCAAAAATATAATCCGGCGCAGGTGTTTCAACATGTTCTCCTTAGTTCCAGAAAATGTGCGGCCAGTTCTTTGCGTAAACGATCCTCACGGCTGCGGCGCGAACGCAGTTTGCGTCACGCTGCTTTCCGCCGCCTGCGCCTGCTGGCTCTGCGCCTGCAGCGCCGCCTCCACATCCGTCCCATCGCTCGGCACATCCGGCCCCGGCATCGGGGGCGGCGCAATCGCCGAGTTCGGCGCGCCCGGCAACCCGCCCTTACCCTGCTGGTCGTGCATCGTCTGCAACCCCGAATCCAACTGCGCCCGGAAGTTGTTCTGCATCTCCTGCAAATCGTTCAGCGAGATCGTTACCTGCAACCCTGCTGGGCAATCCGCCTTGCGGCTGCTCACCACGCTCAGGTTCGCCGCCGGCGAATCGCCTGCCGGAGGAGCCACCAACTGCAGCACATTCCCCACCGAAAGCCCGCAGCTCTGCTGGTCCGTGGTCACCACGTTCAGCGGCTCGCTCACCACAAACACATGCCCCGCCGTCATCACCTGCGGCAGATCCGTCAGCGTCGAAGCCTGCGCCGGCTGCGCCGCCGCTGCATTCTCATACGCCAACTGCTGCTGCACCTCTTCCGCAATCGCCTGCTTCACCTCAGGAGTGATTGGGGTGTCCACCGGAGCATACGCATCGTCGCTCGGCTCCATGCTCCCATCGGAAGCCAACACCGGTTCGTCTGGGTTCTGAGCGTTATCGCCAGGGTCCTGCTCCTGATATCCGGCCGCCAGCGTGTTCCCCAGGAAGTAGTCCGCCAGCCACACCGCTCCGCTCGCATACGCCAGCGACGGCGAAAAGTACCCGCCGTAATAGCCCAGCCACGGCTGCCCGTCCCATCCCCACGCATAAGCCCGCGGACGGTCCCAGCCGTAGTACGCCCATCCATAAAACGCCGGCGCATACGTGTACCGCGGCACGTAGTGGTCCATCGCCACGCCGTGATAGCTGTAGGTCGTGTAAATACTCGTCCGCCTGAACCCACCGGCTATGAACCTGCGCTCCGTATAAGGGTTGCCGCCGATCACCACCGTCTTCTGCACGTACCCGGCATGCGGCCCGAAGCCTACTACGCGACTGTGATCCGGCCGCTCCGTCACAATCATCCGCCCATGCGGCCCGCGCGTAATGTCCAGCGTTCCTGTATGCAGGTGCGCCAGCCGCCCATTCTCCCGGAACGTCGCTACCTCGCCCGGCTTGCGAAACTCAGCTAGCCGTCCATTCGGTCGCACGTCAAAGCTCCGGCCGCCCGAAGCCGCCACGGCCACATGCCCATTCGGCTGGACCGTCACCTTCCCCGCCGGAATCGCATGCTTGTTGATCCCGGTCAGCCCGCTGCGGTTCGCGTTCAACTGCCCCACCACCTCATGCGACCCCGTCGGCGTCAGCGTCGCCGCTCCCGTCGGACTCTTCCCCGCGACCGCTGTACCCGAAACCGTGTAAATCGGCCGCGCCACAACCCCGCCACTACCAGCGCTCACACTATTCCTGCCGTTCCCCGGAAGCACACCGTTGCCCAGCGTACCTTTTGCCGGAGTCGGGTTTGCCACCCCATTGCTGATCGGACGTGAACCGTAGGAACTCCCACTGCTTACCGGCGCGGACGTTGTGGCCATAGGATGTGGCGTGTATGTCGTAACCCCATTCGCGCTACGTACCGGCGCGCTCGAATTACCCGCCCCATTACCGGTCGACGTCGAAGCGCCCGGCGTATACGTATGCGGGGTATATGTTGTCGTTCCGTTCGAGCTTGGGGTCGGGCGAGAGTTGTTGCCGCTTGAGCCCGAAGCACCCCCACCAGGCGTATAGGTGCGAGCAGTGGAATTGGTGCTGCCGCTGCTTCCGTAATTGGGGGCTGAGGGCCGGGTACTGGACGTCCCTCCGTTCGATGTTCCGTAGTTGACGGTATTGTTGTTCCGGGGTGCCGGTTCTGAACGCTCCGAGTTATTCGGAGCGGGTCGGGGCACCGGAGGCGGTGTAGAGGTTTGGCGAGGCGGCGGGGCAGATGTAGTCGTCTTCTTAGACGACTCGTTTGTTGTCTGACCGAATGCCAAGATCGGTACCAGAAGAAAAGCAAGAGTACACGCCAAACTCGCCTTTGCATGGCTCGTCAGATCCATGATTCGCTACCCCATCTCTGAGACTGTTGGCACTGAGTATGCCAGAAGCACACATCTAAAAAGCTTCTTTCTATCCATAATCAGCGTTATTTCTTCCTCACGCATCTCCCAAATGGGGGAAGGCACGCCTGTTGTTGTGGTCAAATGCAGGTAGACACCGACGGACACACGACCAATGATTTCAGTCGAATCATTCTCCGAGCTTCTTGCTGTGCTCTACTCCGCGCCCCTCCAACCTGAACGGTGGGAGCGGTTCCTCAATCTGCTTTGCGACCACACGATGTCCCGCAGCAGCTTCCTGCTGTGCGCCGACAGCCGCGCCGGACTCTCCATTAGGTCGCAGGGCGGTCTCCCCTTTCCAGAAACAAGCCTGAACGCCTATGCAGCCCGCTATGCGAAGACAGACCCTTTTCTGCTTCCGTTGGTTCGCTCCGGCAGGACCGGGGTAATCGATTGCGAGGAGCTGTTGCCACGCGAGGAGCTCGTGCGTTCCGATCAGTATCGCTACCTGAACGAACCATCCGGCGTCCGCTATCCGGCGCTGGTGGCCCTTACCCTGACTGTCAGGCGATTTGAAGCGATCAGCTTCTGGCGCACCGAAGACGAGGGCTACATGGATGCCGAATCGACGCGCCTCCTCGAGTTGCTCGTCCCGCATATCCAGTCGGCAATGGAGATTCGCCAGGCTCTGGGCACAGCGGATGCCCGGGCAACCGGAGCCGAGGCGATGGCGGATGCAAGCGCAACGCCGACTTTTTTACTCGGTCACGACGACGAGGTCCTTCATGCAAACTCAGCGGCACGCGAACTTCTCGACGAGGCTGACGGCCTTCTCGCCAAGGACGGAGTTTTATCCGCGGCGCAGCCCGCCATGCGGAAACCGCTGCGCGCCCTTCTCGATCGAGCACGCGCCGCAGCCAAGCCATTGTCGCTCGAACGTACCTCGGGCCGCAGGCCATTGCATCTGCTCGCATCGCCCGTTCAAGGATATGGAAGGGGCGGAGTCCTGCTCCTCGCGACGGACCCCGAAAAACCAGTAGTCCTGCGCGACGACGTGTTGCGCGAGCACTTCAAATTCACAGGTGCCGAAACGGAAGTTGCGAATGGTCTCCTGACGGGATACCCGCTCGAAGCCATCGCAGCGCTGCGGAAGGTCAAGATCGGCACAGTGCGGGATCAAGTCAAGTCGATGCTGGCGAAGACGGGAACAGGTAAACAGGCCGAGATGATCAGGCTTCTGCTCACGCTGCCAAGGATGACCTGACAACGATAAGGAACCGGAAGGCGGCTTGTCGTCAGTAAATCCGGTCGACAGAAGGCGGTCGGCGAGTTTTGTAACAGCCTCGGAACGTCTTCTGGCACGCGGCCGGCGAGCAGCGGACGGGAGCAGACGGAAACGGGTGCAGGGAGAAACCGAACGGGTGTTTCCCTGCCGCGCGATGAGCGCGCAAAGAAAAGGCGGAGAGGCCGCAGGTTCGCAGCTCTCTCCAATACATCTAGTTTGCGCGGCTTCCTTGACCGTTGGTGCTGGCTTGACGTGCTAGTCAGGGTCAGCGCGGCTTGTTGCGCTGACCTCGTTTGGATTTATCGTGGGTCTCTGCTGCCTTCGACGCCCTGGCCTGGGCGTCGTCCAGATGTGGCACTTCCCAACCCGTCATGCCCTGCAACACGCGGTCTGCATGCTTGATCGTGTTCACGTGTCCATAGTGCGTCTCGATCATGTGAACGGACGTTCCCATCTGCTCGGCAAGGAAGTACACGTCCACGCCTTCCTGCAAACGTAATGTGGCGTAGGTATGGCGGAAGCAATAGGTGGAGCGAGGCACGCCCTGCGTGCCTTCGCGCAAATTCGCCTTGTCAAGAAGATCGGCAATGAGGGAGATGTAGAGAGTCTTCGCGGGCTTCCCCGCGATGTTGGTGAAGACTCGATCCTCTTGCTCAGTGGCTTTCGAGATCACGCGGATGCGTTCCAGATACTCTCCGACGCTCTTGGGAGCAACCAGTTTGCGGGATTTGCCCTTGCCCTGCACAAACAACACGAAGATCTCGCGGCCTTCGCGATCCTTTGCGGGCATAATGTCACGCCAGCGTAGGTTTTTCATCTCAGAGGGTCTCATCCCTGTATTGCAGGCAATGAGAATCATGTTGTATGTGACGGTGCGATACCAGATGCTGGCAGGCTTGTCTGCCTCTGCAATCCATTTCCTCCCGACCGTATGGAGCTTGCGGTACTCCTCCAGAGTGAATTCATCCCGGCGCATGGATTTGAGTTTCGGACGTTCATCAAAACGCTGGCTTGCAGGGACGTAGCGCTTCTTGATGGCGTAGTTCATCACCGCACCGAAGATGGACATCTCAAAGCGGATAGTGGAATCGCTGATAAAGGGAACCGTCCGCTCCTCGGACGGTTTGACTTCGATTGGCTTCAAAACCCGGATGCCAAGGGAGTGTTGCGTCTTGGTGCGACGTTCGGCTTCTTGGTCGGCGAAAGCCTGGGCCATCTCTTCGCTAACCTCGCGGACGCCATTGCGCCGGTTGCGTCCCGCACCGTTTTCTCTTCGCCATGCCGGGTAGCCGCCCCACAGCTCATCCCCGATCAAATGTACCTGGGTGGAGCCTACGTATTTGTCCAAGCTGCCTTCGATGATGGCGCGGACCTTTTTAGGTCGCGCCGCGCTGATCTCTCCGCGATTTGCGCGAGCTTCCTGCGTCAGCAGGTACTCTCTTCCGACCTCGCGGAAGGGATGATTAAACACAGGAACATCGTGCTTTAGGCGGAAGCGGATATCTGCGTCCTGGTCGAAGGCGCGCTCGCGCGCCACGTCGATATCGGTTGTCTTGAGGGAAACTGTCTTGTAGCGGTCGGCCTTAGGAATCTTCATCCGGCAGTACCACATCCGGTGGTCTACGTCGCCGCGCCGGAAGAGGACCAATCCCGGCTTGAGTTCCGATTTGTCCGTGACGAATGCCATGTTCGCCTCTTACCGTTTAGACTCGTTTTGTGCAGATTCTGTGTAGATTTTTTCTGCATCTTGTTGAACCTGCGTATCTGTGCAGGCTTTGTACAGATGATACCAGAATAGTAAGTTGCTTGTTTTTATTTATTTACGATATAGTTGTCATCCTGAGCGAAGCCGAAGGCCCCGCCATGCCGCCCGTACCAGCAAACCGTCGACCCATTTCAGGCAAGAATCCAACCTCTCCGGTAACAGTTATAAGTCGATACACCCCGGCGCCTTTATCCCGACCGCAACAAAAAATCTTAGTATTATTTCGGAATCCGTTTATATATCCCCACGGAAGACAACGCAAAGCCACCCTCAAAGCGTCATTACCGCTGCAATACGCCCCGTTTTCTGCCTAAATGGGGCACTCTAATTGTTCCTCCACTACAACTAAAGCTCTATTCCACCGCTTTGTGCATCTCAATACGCTAGTAACAAGCAGCTCAGGTTACTTTTTGGAGTACGGCATCGCCTATGCAGAACGAGCTGTTGGACATCATCATTATCGGCTGCCTGGTGCTGCTTTTTGCATCCACCTACAGGAAGCGAGCTACTCCCATGGTTCGCTCCTGGACCTTGGGCTGGCTCCTGATCCTCGTCCACTTCACCGCTCTTCTCTTTCACCCATCCAGTCCCCTCCTCGCAAACCTTCTCACGATCACCAGCCTTGCCTCCCTTGTTGCCTGTGGCATCGTCTTTCTCCT
>Ga0302315_10001155_pt1 | contig 27719 bp, 16 predicted proteins | sample III_Palsa_N3_1_FD_200532 | JGI IMG/M metagenome (GOLD analysis project Ga0302315, IMG submission 200532) | Peat permafrost microbial communities from Stordalen Mire near Abisko, Sweden - III_Palsa_N3_1 | ecosystem: Environmental > Terrestrial > Soil > Palsa > Peat permafrost | place: Sweden...
TTATATTTACAATATCCTGCTGGTCGTTGCTGGCTGTAATTTTAACCAGGTGAGAAGGTATTGTATCAGTTAACGGTACAGCCTGTACCACCACATCATGATAAATACGGTTTACACCTAACGGCTGCGGCAACTGCCCGCTAAGCAGTTGCGGGCCCTTAACGGTTTCCGTTGCGCTAACGAATATGCGTGTGTTGTTTTCCGGGGTGATCCACGGGCCGCCAGCTGGCCATCCATTGCAGATATTTATACCCATTTGCAACCCAAGCCTGTGTGCTTCGCTAACAGCGAAACGAAAAAGTTCGCGCCATTCGGGGCTCATGAATGGTGCACCCTGCGGAATACTACCCGATTCGCTGGGGTACAATAAAAAGCCGCCAAAACCCTTGGCTTTCAGTTCTTCCAGATGATGCGTTATTGCAGGCTTATCTACATAGCCATTAAACCACCAGAAAAATACCCAGGGTTTAGCTTGATTACCCGGGTTTAAGAAATCCTGTTCAGAAGCAGCAATTCCCCGGCTTTTTTTAGTTTGAGCAAAACTTATGGAGATCAGTAAACTCAATACAGTGAAGAGTAAACAAAATTTTGCCCGTTTCGTATATTTTATCATATAGCTTATTTATTCTTCAAATCAAATACTTTTATTATAAATCAATGGGGTTTGCTGCTCATCATTCAGCAAGTCTCCAACTTTCAGCGCCTCAACTTGTGCGTCGCTTAAAATATTTTGTATGCCATTAAAAGTGTTGCCATCCGGCATATAGGCGCAGGTCATCGCCCTGCGTGAGCCCGGAGTCATATTCGCATGTGCGCCGTGGATGGTAAGGCCGTTGTGAAAAGAACAGCTTCCTGCTTTCATGGCAGCTGCAACTGATTTTGATAATTTAAATTCAGGGTAAAATGTGAATATAGAGTCCATATTTTTACCGATCCCCGGATTTTCAAACCCGGTTTTTTTATGCGAACCAGGGATAAAAAAGAGGCAGCCGTTTTCTAGAGTTGCATCATCCAAAGCAACCCATATAGATAAGGCATTACGATCAGAAAATGACCAGAAGGGGGTATCCAGGTGCCACGAAGTAGGGTTTCCCCATGGGCGTTTTATGAGCGCCTGATCATGCCATATCCTGATGCCGTCAACTTGCGCCAGTTTAGCTGCCATTTCGCCTATCTTTGGGTTAAACATTATCTCTTTCATTTTTTCATTTGTTTGCCACAGATTGATCAGCTGGTCAAAAACCTTAGCTAAGTATTCAGCATCTTTATTGATACCGTCATCTTCACCGGTTTTACCTGCTTTGCCCGGAATCTTTTGCCCGTTCCGCTCTTTTAAAGCATCGGTGACAGCAGCCCGCCAGGCTTCAAGTTCTACCTTGTCAAGAAAGTCTTCTATAATAACGTAGCCGTTCTTTTGATAAAAATCAATTTGAGCCGGTGTAATTTCTGTATTCATTAATTTATCTTTAGGGTAAACGATAATAATTGGTTACTACAAAACTATTCAACAATGAGTTATTTACACTTTACCAAAAACAACAATTATTTGCATTTTTTGATATTTAATTAAGGGGAATTCCCGACACTATTAAAAGGAATATGTTATTGAGGGCAATTACTAAGCCTGTTAACTATATTAATTATATATCGATTATTCACTTGAAAAGACCTACTTTAAAGCTGGATGCCCAATAATATTGAATTCTTCTAAAAAGCAAATATTTGTATTATTTGACAATAAAGCTGAGAATAACTTTTTTATTAATTATTAATGGTTCCGAAATTCATTTTATTAAAATTGAGAATATCAATTCATCATGTCACAGAGAATATTTTAATATTTTCTGTGACATGTTGAATTATTTATTCCATCAAATTAATCTTAAGTGAACAAATTAATAACCGGGATTTTGAACTAAACTGCCACCGCTTGAGTTAACTTCTTGCAATGCAAGAGGGATCAGGTACATATTGTTATTCCAAACCCTATTCAATAAAGTGTCTCTTTGATAGTTAAACGTACCATTTGTATTCCTGGTAATGCTGAGGCCTTGTATAGGCACTATATCTGTTTGGGGCGCTATTTGCCATCTTCTTGTATCATAATACCTGTGTCCTTCAAAGGCAAGTTCAACACGCCGTTCATGAACTATTGCATTAAAAAGAGCCGTGCCCGTTGCAGTTATATCGGGCATGTTTACCCGCTCTCTCACTTTATTAATATACAATAGCGCATTTGCTTCGTTTCCTAATTCATACTGCGCTTCAGCATAATTCAGATAAATTTCGGCGAGCCTGAAGAAATTCCATGGATAGGTATAGGGAGTGCTACCTGATATGGGTAAGGTCTGATCGATGAATTTGTACTGGATATAGCCCGTAGGAGAAGCATCGTTACCTGTAAAGTCAAGGCCGCCAGGATAGATCTGGATAGTACGCCCCTTAAAAGTGGCGCCATTATACAGAACTGATGCATAAAATCTCGGATCGCGGTTTACATATGGATTGGTGGCATCATAAGTGTTTCTCGGATCAGGGTTTCTAACACCGTTGACAACCGGGATCACCCCATTGGTCATTTCAAATTCATCAACAAGATTTTGTGATGGATCCCTTTGATCTAAACCACCGCTTCCAACTGGTGCGCTATAGTAACCGACATTTTGAGATACATCGGTCGAGTAATACTTGGCAAAAATGACTTCATTGTTCTGCCCGCCGATAAAAAGACCGTGAAAATCAGTGGACAAGGAATAGTGGTTACTGTCGATTATTGTCTTTGCCGCATCAGAGGCGTCCTGCCATCTTTGGGCAATGTTAGTTGGGTTATTCAAAGCACTGGCATAATATAGCAATACCCGCGATTTTAGCGCCCTGGCGGCATCTCCTGACGCCCGCCCAAGGTTCGCACCCGTCTGCTGACTTGGCAAAACTGCAATAGCAGCATTCAAATCGTTTAAAATATAAGCCACGCATTCATCGTAAGTATTGCGTTTTACGCCGGTGAGCGTTTCATTTATAGTATAAGCCTGGGTAATAATCGGCACACCCCCATAATTCCATATCAATTTAGCGTAAACGAATGCACGTAAGAACTGAACTTCGGCGGTCATCTGGGCCCTTACAGCAGGGGTTACCGGTACTCCCCCTATCTTTTGAAAAAAGATATTAAAGTTACGTATGGCGCTATAACCAGTGTTCCAGTAGTCATAATAAGCAGATATACTGCCTACCGTACTTGATGTTAACGCTCCTTTGGCAACAATCTGGTATCCTGCAAGATCGTATTGACTATAGCAGTCGTCGCCAAAGTATTGGATGTCATTAGTAAAGCCATCCTGTAGCGCGTTGTATTGCGCATTGATAAATAATTGCGGAAGCGTTGGATCAGACCATACAGCATCTTCCGATATCCTGTCTGTAGGCGTAATATCCAGTATGTTTTTCTTGCACGAGCCCAATAGTGCACATGCAATTATGATTAATGTTATTTTTTTCATGATGGTAATTTTAAAGAGTTACACTTAAGCCCAAATTCAATGTACGTAACTGGTCTAAGCCCCATCCCCATCCGGTTTGCTCAGGGCTAAGGTTAATATCCCTGAAATCATCATGGATGAAGAACAGGTTTGAACCGCTTACGAAAACACGGGCGCTCTTGAATCCAGCTTTGGTTAATAATTCGCTTGAAAAATTATAGCTGAGTTCAGTTGTTTTTAGTTTCAGGAAAGCCATGCTGGCATATCTCCAGGTCGTATTAGTAGTTCCGTTAGTAAAGTTCTGTCCGGGCGCAGGATTTGTTCCATTCGGGTTTGTCGGCGACCAAACATTATTAGCCATGGCAGATGGAAAATCGCCCCATCCCACCGGATCGAACGGAAGAACACTGTATTTTTCGCCGTAGGCTTCGGCCTGGCCCTGGAACCCCAGGATAAGTTCAACCCTTTTGTAATCAAATCTGAAATTAGCGCCATATACAATTCTTGGAGTTGGACTATAGGGTTGGCGAACTTCGTCTAAGGAATTAATGACACCATCATGATTCACATCCACGTAAATCAAATCACCCGGAACTGTTCCTGCCTGGTGCGGTGAAGCATCTATTTGTGCCTGGGTTTTATATATACCGGCCGTCTCAAAAAGCGATACCGTTCCTAATGACATACCTGTTTGCCGTTGATAAGAAGGTATTCCAGGGGTCTCGTCTATAAACAAAACGGTGTTCTTGGCATAAGTGAAGTTACCATTAATAGAGTATTTAAAGTCACCTATATGACTAGCATGTGTCAGGTTAATTTCATAACCTTCGTTTTTGATGCGACCGATATTTTCATCCGGTACCGTAAGCCCTGTATAAGCTGGTACCGATGCTTGCGGTGGTTCCAGTACGTTACTTCTCTTTGTAAGGAAAACATCCAGCTCGAAATTTAAAATACCGTTTAATATATCTCCTTCCAAACCGATATCGGTAGTTTTTGCAACTTCCCAGGTAATATTTGGATTCGGCGCATTTTCTTGTGCTAAACCCTGATTAGTTTGCCCGTTGAAGGCATAATTATTACCATAGGTATAAGATGTCAGGTATTGATAAGGAGCAACCTGGTCATTCCCCAATTCAGCGTAAGAAGCGCGAAGTTTTAAATTGTCGACCCATTTTACGTCCTGCATGAAGTTTTCCTTGTTAATATTCCAATTGCCTGAAACGCCAGGGAAGAAACCCCATTGTTTTCCGGGCGGAAATATATCCGAGCCATCATAACGAAATTGAAATTGCAGGTTATACTTGTCATCATAGGTATATAGCGCCCTGCCGAATAAATTCTCACGGCCCGTAGCGGTAGCTGAGCCGGTATTGGCTTGGTTTAACTTGTTAGCATCGCCTGCAAAAAGCTCAACGAGAGACTGGCTTGCGTAGTTTGTCCTTGATGCATATAGATCGGTAGTGCTTTCAGTACTCTGTTCAAATCCTACAAAAGCATCAATGGTGTGCTTTTGGCTAAAGGTTCTATTGTATTGCACCCTTATATTTGAAGTAACTATATTGCTTTCGTCGTTAGCAACGGCCAGGGTTGGTGTTGCCGTATTGGCGTCTTGCACCTTTGTGTAGACCTGGGTAGTGGGATCATATAAATCGTAATAAGTCACACCCATCCAGTTTTTGGTGTAGTCATTACCAAAATCATAAGCAAAGTTTCCCAGCAAAGAAAGTCCCTCAACCCCAGGTACCGTATACTCTGCTGACACTTTACTGGTGAAGTTTCCCTTGTCCTGGTTAATATAGCCATAGTTCGGATCACGGGCCATGGAAAGAGCGCTGAAACCTGTACGCCCAGATCCATAATCACCATTCGGATAAATTCCGACTGCAGTTGGCAGGCCAAGAAATATGTGGGCCCAGTTGATCTGACTTATTTCACTTCCCTGTTTTATGCCGCCAACATCTAATGATACTTTCAAATCCTTGTTAATCTGGGCATCAATATTGGATCTGAAATGATATTGATTGCTGTAGGTAAAACCATCAATAAATGGGGAGTTGTCGCCTAAGTAGCCAGCTGATATAAAATATTTGGAAGCAGGGGTACCACCTGAAACGGAAACATCTCCGCGTGTTTGATCAAACCATTTTTTAAAGATCAGATCCTGCCAGTTGGTGTTGGGATAATTTAACGGATCACTACCATCCTTAAACGCCTGTATGGCTGCAGCGGTATATGGTAGCGGCAAACCTTTGAGTTGTTGTTCAAGGTTGGACATGGTGGCAAATGTGTATGCGTCCGCTGATTCCGGTACCCTTTCCTGCTGAACTAGCGACTGATTAACCGTTGCGGTAATTGTTGGCTTGCCTTCTGTACCACGTTTTGTAGTTACCAATATTACCCCATTTGCAGCGCGGGAACCGTAAATTGCGGCGGATCCATCTTTCAAAACAGATATTGATGCAACATCATTTGGCGAAACCAATTGAAGCTGGTCATAATCACGAACTATTCCATCAATTACGATAAGTGGCGACGCATCTCCCGTGGTACTTATTCCGCGGATAAAGATCGATACACTTTTGCCCGAGGGCTGGTTATAGCCCCCGAGTTCGCCGCCACGATCATTAATGATAACACCAGGTATACGTCCCGCAAGGCCGGCAGAAAGATCGGCGTCAGGACTTAGGGCAACATCTTTAGCTTTAACGGTGGTAATCGCGCCGGAAACTGTTGATTTGTTTTGTGTTCCGTAACCTACAACCACAACCTCCTTTAAATTATTGTCGCTTGGTTTAAGTGTTACATTAACTGTTGAGCTACCATGCACTTTTATTTCCTGTGTTTGATAACTTATAAAACTAAATACAAGCGTGCCGGTTTCATCAGGTATTGTTATTGAATAATCGCCTGATGGATTTGTAGCAACCCCTAAACTTGAACCCTTAAGCTTCACGGTAACTCCCGACAAAGGCTTTCCGGTATCATCAGAGACATTTCCTTTAATTACAATTGAGGCATGTGAATTATCGTTTGCCAGAGGGTCGGTTTCCTTTTGGATGATAACTACCTTATCGTCTTTTTCAACGTAATCCAGGTTTGTATTTGCCAAAACTGCTTTTAAAACCGCCCCAACCGTTGTATTTTTTTTGTTTATTACAATAGCTGTGTATGGGTTTACAAGGTCTTCATTATAAGTGAAGCGGACATTGGAATTTTGTTCAATAATGGTTAGAATTTCCTTTAGGCTTTTATTATCCGCCTGAATAGAAATTTTAGTTTGATCTAAAGTTTGGCCGACAGAGCTACTGGCAAAAAGAAGTTGGGTGCCGAGTGCAATTATAGTGACCACGTAAAATGTAAATTTCATGATGCGTAGAATTACCAGCATAATGTTATAGGTATATTTTTCCATACCTTTGAAAGTGATTAGGTGAATAATTTTGTTTACTGAATCTCAATGAATACCAGTTAGTGATTGACGTTACAGCGCTGATAATTCATTACCTACACCGGTATGGAAATCTATTTCATACCGGTTTTTTTTTGTATGTATATCTTATTTCATATTCTTCTCGGATTTAAGGTTAATAAAGATTTATTGGTTATGATTTTCTGTCAGAAGTATATCCTGACCGTTTATGGTATATGATAAATTATTTGCCCTGCATATAGAAAATAGTAAGTCATCAAGCTTATCCGTAATTTCAAATTCAGAACTGAAATGGATCTTTTTTATACTATTACTGCCAAATCGTATATGAACATTAAATGATTTTTCAAGAATCAGCGCAACGTTTCCCAGGCTTTCATTACTAAACTTATATTTCCCTTGAACCCAGGCAGTAAAGTCTTCAGCATTCAGGTGCTTTGGAAATGGGTCGCCATCAATATTATGTTTATTTATGGTTATCTGCTCATCAGGTAAAAGAATAACCGGCTTAGTATCCATCTTATCACTTCTCTTTAGGCCTGTTACCGAAACTTTGCCCCTTATTACTGTTATCTGAATTTCATGGGTAAGCTTATCCGCATGAATATTAAAAGCCGTACCCAAAACATAGGTATGCGTTCCTAAGGCTTCAACAACAAACATTTTATGACTATCATGTTTAATATCGAAGAACCCTTCCCCTTCCAGTAAACTAACTTCCCTTTTCGACCCGCTGAAAGTTTCAGGAAACCTTAGCCTGCTTGATCCATTTAAGGTGATCGTAGATCCATCGCTTAATAATATCTTCTTCATGCCGCCTTTCGGAACATCTATTTCTTTAAATGCAATCTGGGCGATCATATTCCTGTTATTATTTCGGTTTTTAACTATAAACCAACTCAAGCAGCACATGATCAAAACAGATGCAGCTGCGGATAAAAACCTCAGATTAAAGATGCGGACCCTTTTGTAATTTATTCTTTCATCAATCTGACTTTTAATGTCGATACCCATATCCTCACTTTCAGGGTCCGATAAATTTTGCCCGGAGTTAAGGTTCAATGATTCAAACCAGGCTTCCAAAATAGTTTTTTCGGCTTCTGTACAAGTGCCCTCGTGGTATCTCTTCAAAAGCTTTTCAAATTCTTTCTTATTCATATGATATAGTTAAGTCAAAAAAATACGCTGCTGGTAGTAGGGGAATTATTAAAAAAAATACAGCACATTGATTATCAATACAATAAACTTTAAACAATGCACTTTACTTCCTGCCGGATACATAGATCTTGTTTGTAATGAAAAATTGGGAAGGCGAATTATTTTTTACGGTAGGTTTATTTTGTGATAAATTTCAAACGGAAATCCTTTAGCACATTATTGATCTGTTTTTTTACCGTTTTGTCAGATATCATGAGTTTTTCGGATATCATTTTATGCGACATGTTTTCTTTTCTGCTTAAAATAAATACTTCACGCATTTTAGGCGGCAAATTATCAATTTCCTTATCAATCAACAGGCTCAGTTCATCTGCTTCGAACTGTTCATTCATTGCTGGGCTATGCTGATTGAAAAAGCGTGTTACAGAATCAAGGTAATGGCTTTTGTTTGTATTTTCGCGTATATAATTAAAGCCTCGGTATTTGGCAGCATTAAATAAATAAGATTTTAAAGAAACAATATCTTCTGAATTATCCCTGCGTACCCAAAGCGAAATAAATATTTCCTGTAATATATCTTTTGCATCATCGCTGCTTTCAATTACTTTGCTCAAGTATAAAAAAAGCATTTTCCAATAGCGGTTATAAATCTGATCAAAAGCATGTTTATCGCTTTTATTTAAAAGACTAAGCAGCTTATCGTCAGGACAATTTAAGTAGTTGTTTTCGCTCATAATTATAAATTAATCGGTATACAGACTTATTTATTATATCCAAACAAAGGCTTATTGCGGATATTCAGGAAATCCGGGCTTTATAATAGTTATTATTAATATAAAATCTTAAATTCTCACATTAGATACATCATTAAACTAATTATACAAAACAATATTTATGGTTTATATAAATAGTTCAAAAGCACCTTAACAGCTTTTTTTAGCTTTGGCAATGTTTATATTGTTATTTTCGGCAAATTGGTTTTCTTCGCGGTTTTATCTTTAATCAACAACCATAGTTGTCATGATCAAACAAGTATCGGTCTAATATCTTTTAGGTGCAACCTGTGCTATGCTTTCCTTTACTGTGCTATGCTGCTTATAAAATTCAAAACGATGATCTGTACCGAATAATTCAACTTTATATCTTATTTTATTCGCGAAAAACTCAATATGAGACGGTTAATCTGGGTACTTATTTAATATTTTATAAATAAAGAACAATAATTGGTTCCAACAAACATAAACAATAATTAGCCATTTACATTTTACCAAATCGGGAATTATTTGCACTTTTTGATATTTTAGTTAATTTACATCAGCTGGGATAATTATTGAACGGTCAAAATTATCTAACTTTCTTTCTTTATAAATTAAATAGTTTATTAGCCTTTAAAAATGGTTTGTGTTGGCCAGGAACGGTATGATTTAACATATTAATCAAAAAAAAATTGAGCCTTAGTATGCTAAGTTCAATGGTGTATATGATTTGTTATAACTGAAATATTTAAATAAACTTTATACAACATTAAAATATATTCATATATGAATAATTATTGCAAATATCTTAATGTGGGCAATGCGGAGCGGGAATGGGGGTTTTTTGTGACTACTGTTGGCTTTGCCAGGGTCGATCCAAATAAAAACTACCCTAACAACCGTGAGCATCCTTCCGAATATTCTTTTACCTGGGATAAGGGACGAATTCTGGATGGATATTACATTGTATTTATAACCAAAGGCGAAGGCATCCTTGAATCAGCAAAAACCAAAGCAAAAACCATTAAAGAGGGGACTTGCTTTTTTCTCTTTCCCGGCATTTGGCACAGGTATAAGCCGCATCCTCAATCGGGATGGGAGGAGTATTGGTTAGGATTTAATGGAAAATACCCCGACGAACTCATGAACAAAGGAATATTCTCACCAGAGGCCCCGTTTATAGAAGTGGGGATGAATGAAGAAATATTACATCTGTTTCACACCCTCATAAAAACTGTTTCGGCCACTGAATTAGGTTATCGGCAAATCATCACCGGTATAACTTTGCAAATTTTAGGCATGTTAAACTCAGTTTCCAAATTTCATACGGAAGCAGCCGACAGCCAAACAAAACTGATTTCCAAAGCTAAATTCCTCTTGCAGGAATCGCTCGGAAAACCCATTAACCTTGAAGAAATGGCAAGAGAATTGCCTATGGGCTATTCAAAGTTCAGGAAGGTATTTAAAAAAACTACCGGGCTTTCTCCCAATCAATATCACCTTGACCTGCGATTGGTTAAAGCAAAAGAATTATTAATTTCTACCAATTTAACAATCAACCAGGTGGCTTATCAAACTGGCTTTGATTCTTTATTTTATTTTTCCAGGTTATTTAAACAAAAAAATGGCGTATCGCCAAGGGAATTCAGGAATAAGAATATATGAGTAACAAAAGTCGAAAAAACAGAGATGCTTATCCTAGGGTTTGGATAAGTGAAATAAATATAAATTACTAACAATGAGGTATTTACCTATTTAAAGTTGCCATAACTTTAGGGTTTTTGCCACCCCTACTTGCCAATGCATAATTTAATTATTAATTGATTTTCAACTATTTACATGGATTGAGTAACGAATGAGTAACAAGTAGAAATACAACAAAAAAATTGTTAATAACTAATCATATTAATACATCTTCATAAAACGGATAATCAACATAAGTTCACCAAATCTTTTGTTATTGAAAAACCTTGCTTACTTCTTATGTCCTGGTTCTTTGTAAGTAAAAACAATTACAGCGCCTTCACCCAAAATCACCTGGTCGCCTTCCTCCAACCGATGGCCTATCTGGGTCGAGATCAGTTTGTTCAGCGCATCGCCCGATCCTGAGCGCACTTTCACTTTGTTAAAGGGTGGTACGCCACCTTCATCGGCATACAGCATAAAGTTGCCGGTGTCATTGTTCCACTCGATATGCCCATGCTGCCGGCTGATATATTTATTGATCTCATTACTGACCTCGCCAGGGAATGCAATTTGATTAAGCCTGAAAAACCCATCTGCCGTTTGCACACTTTTATCCCGCCCGATGTTGATTTTCCCGTCCGTGGACTCTATCCGGTAAGTTTTCTTTTCGGCTTCGCCGCTTAAAATCCGGATAAAAGCCATTGCGGACTTCTTGATCGTATTGTCCTTTGTACGGATAAACAATCCTGCTTCGGCTCCCCTCACGCGTATTGCTTCGGCAGGCAATTCAGCGAGGTGGCTGATATCGAGCGCCCAGGTGGCAGGCAGATCAAGGGCATAATCATCGGCAATTTTTTGTATTTCATTTTTAAGCCGCCCCGGCTCTTCAACGTATACCGCAGCTTCATAAACATGTTTTTCACTATCCGGTGCGGCAATGAACAAGTCTATACCTTTTATATTTTTCCCTTCGCCGCCCTCCGCTTTTTGCAGCTCCTGCTTAATCGCTTTTAAAATAGCAGCACGCGCTGCTTTAACATCAGCGGGTTGATTTTTTTCGTCGTTTTTAAATATGTTGAACATGCTTTTATAAGCTAATTTTGCGTTGTATCCGGTTGCTCCGCCGGCTTCGGCCCATCTGTTTGATCAGCCTGATCCGTTTCAGCGGTTTTTGCCAGAATTATACTTTTAATATAACCCATTTTCAGTAAATAAGGAATAACATCACGGCCGGCCATATGTACCGCATCCGACGAACCTTTGGTTTTTTCAATACGGATACATGTTACTGTATATCCCGTGCCATGCGGGTTTGGTGCAAAAAATACATACCAGCCGTCGTTTATGCTTTGCCCTTTCCATATGCGTTCCGGCGTACCGGTTTTACCCGCAACGGCGAGGTTAAGTACCGGTATCTTAGGTGCACTCTCTTCAATCATATATTGCTTTAACAGTGCCGCATAAGCCGGATCGGTTAGTTTTTCGGATATTTTTGTCCCAATAACTGTATCGTTTATTTTCAAGGCAAACCGGTTTTGCATCAATGTACCGTTATTGGCCACACCCGATGCCAGCCGGGCTACAGCTGCCGGCGTGGCAATCAACTCGCCCTGCCCCCAGGCCATTCCTGAAATACCTTTTGCCCGCGTACGGTGAATGTTGTTCGGATCATACGGCGGCTTGGTGTTGAATTCCGTTTTGCGCCAAAGCTCGCGCCATTTTTCCTGCTGACCGGCATCGGTATTATTGGGTTTCTTTTCATAAAAATACCCACCCACACCATGTAAAAACATACCCACCTTCAGGTATAAGGCAGCCATATCTTCCTGCAGGTGCTGCTGGTTAGCCAGCTTGATAAAATATACGTTGTTTGAACGCACGATAGCGCGTTCAAGCGTGATCGTCCCGGTTTCATCGGGCTCGATACCTTTGGTTCGTATCCGTTCTTCGGTACTAACGTGGTAAGTCACTTTAGCAGCATCCGCGCCTAACTTATTGAAGGCCGCCGTAGCTGTCAATACCTTGGCGGTCGAACCCGGTTGGGTAGCATAAGTAAAGCCAAGGTCGCTGGTTGTTACCCATTGCGACAGCTTATTCTGGTCGGGCACGCTCATCGTCAGCAGGTCCCAGTTATGCACAGGCGGCAGCGGGTATTGGGTGGATACCAGGACATCACCTGTTGAGGAATCCATGATCACTACCGAAACCCGTTTATAATTCACCGCCGTGTCCGCAGCTATCGCCTTTTCAATACTGGTTTGCAAGCTTGCATCCACCGTTAGCTGCACATCGCGGTTTTTATTTTTAAAGGCAGTTACAGCACCGCTGTTTATCCCCGCCAGCAGCAAGGGCGCGATAGCGCTGTAATCTTTTTTACCCACGGTCATTTCCTTTACGCCACGGGGCAAAAAACGGTCTTCCTGGTAATGCGATGCTTTTACGGTATAATTTGATATGGTCATTTTAAAACCCCGAAGCTCCGCGGCGTGCTCATATTCGGCGAAGTACCCGTTGGTGCCGCCGTCGAACACCATGGTATTAGCATCGCCCGTCCAAAAGAATAGCTGGTCCTGAAAAGGATAATACCGCGTTAAACGTTTGTGCATTGCTGAATCAAGATCATAATTAGCCGCACCGGCATCATTCAATTTGTCTCTTTGTTTATCGATCAGTTGCGGGTTACTGGTGGCCAAAACCACGCCTTTGCGGTCATAAATTGTTCCGGCCTCCAGTTTATTCATCAGGATAGCGATGCGGGGATTATAGCTAAACATGCGCGCACCGCTTTTATCGGCCACCAGTGCGGGCTTAACCACCCATTTTTCATTATCAAACAGGTAGCTGGATATATTAACTGTTAACAATATCAACCCAATGGATGCAGCGAGCAACGCAGGTACCAGGTTTTTATCCTGCTGTTTGGTAATATAGGCCATTTGCACAGGCGTTCCTTTAACCTTTGAGACAGATAACAGGAAACCGGCAGCAATAAAATTCGCCACTAACGATGATCCCCCATAGCTCTCAAACGGCAAGGCCACACCCGATAAGGGCAAGGCTCCTGTTGAGCCGCCGGCGATGAGCAGGAACTGTACAAACGTACATATCCCAATGCCCGCGCATAAATAAAATAAAAATGGCGTCCCAGTTTGCCGGCCAATGATGATTGACCGGTGCAAATACAATAGGAACATCAAAAAAATACAAACAATACCCGCCCAGCCAAAATTTTCGCCGATGGAGGGCAATATCATATCGGTATGGGCTTCGGGAATGGTTTTAGCGAAAGATTCGCCTACCCCCTGCCCGGCAACGCCGCCGCCTGACATAGCCCACAAGCCGTTCGCTACCTGGTCGCCGCCATAAACTTCGTTATTCCAGGGATCTTGCCAGATAGCTTTCCGCTCGATCAATCGTTCTACCGGCCCCGGAAACAGCTTTGCCAGGTGCGGCACTTTATCCAGCGTCATAAATGCCGCAATCACTACCACCGCCATGATGGCCGATTCACTCAGGCGCTTACGGGCAGAAGCCCATAGGATGAACAAAAAAGCTACCGACAAAGCCGCCGAAAGCCATACATTTTTAAATATCCACGTCACCAGCACATAGAATACGACTGCCATGAACATGGCCATAAAATCGCCCCGCGAAAACGAAAAAAGGATGATAAAGGTGAAACAGATGATCATTGCCGGCCCCAAGTCGCCCAAAATCAAAAAGAGCATTAGGGTTGCGCCGATAGCAAGTATAGCAAAATAAAAAAAGGACCAGCGTTTGCGCCAGCTGGTATATTCGCTGATAAACCGCTCATTCATGGAGAAAAAACCAGCCAGGAACAAGATGACCAGGTACTTCACAATTTCGCTGGGCTGAAAGATAAACAGGTTTACTTTAACGCCGCTTCCTTCGGGGCCTGTGCCAAACCGGATAGTTAAAAGCAGCAGGGCCAATGCAGTGGCGATCCAGGGCCAGCCGTTTGCCGCTTTATCATTGTTTTTAAAGACGAAGAACCTGTAAAAACCCGAATCGGTGTTAAAGCGGCGCAGGTTAAAAAACAGGATGACTATCATACCGATGAAACCTATCGCCAGGTAAACAAGGGAGTCTTTGGCGAAAAAGCGATCACGTAAAGGGTCTTGTAAGCTTAGCAGGGTCAAAAAGGAAATGCCTGTAAGTAGCATTACCATGGGCAGGATGAGTTGGTCGGTTTCGGGAAAACGAAAACTTAATACAAGATGGGTGATTAAAAACCCTGCTAAAAAACCGGCAATAACTATCCAATACCAATATTCAAATTCATGGGGAGTGCGGATAATAATAGATTTTTCCTTACGGATATTGTTAAAATCTTTGGTTGACAGCAGCCGGATGGTATGCGGCACACGATGAAAATCAAAAGTAGCATCATCATCCAGGTTTTCGGTGCCCTGTGTTTTTCCGAACTGGTAACCGGGTTGCAGAGGCAGCAGTTCAAACGCACGACCTTCCGGGAGGTTGCTAAAAGAGTATCTCCCATTTGCGTCCGTCCGCGCAAACGCTACCAGCGATTGCAGGTGCATTTTTTGGGCTGAATCAGGCATAAATGTTTTGGTGAACGACGGATTTTTCTGAATAACGTTTTTTGTCAAATCAACCTCCTCATCGCTGAACAGGCTGTCCTGCGGCAGTATCAGCTGCAACCGCACCAATACACCGCTCACTGGCTGCAGTTTGTCAAGGATGGCCCCGTTGATAGCCGGCCCCCCCATACCGATATCGGCTGTAGCCGGAAATGGCGGCGGCGATTTTCGCTCCTGCTCAAATCGCGTTGAATCATCGCCTGTGTAACCGAGTGTTGCCCTTGAAACTGCTACACGCTGCTTAAACGATTGTCCGCCTTCGGCAAAAGCATCGTCGGCATTAACGTTAAACTGTTTTTTGTTCAGCTCGCCGATATTGTCAAATTTTGTTCCGGTGCTGATGCCCGACGTTATTGTTTTCTCTATCAGATCAATGTCCCGCTGGTCGTCAAAATAATATCCTTTTTGCAGCATCTGTGCCAGGCGCGTGGCCGGGCTTTTCGCATTCAGGTTAATCATCGTGCCATCTTTCATCCGTTTTTCCACATCTGCAAAACCGCCCTCCAGCACCATAAACAGGCGCACAAAAAGAAGCAGCAGCACAGCAGCTATCAATAAAAGAAACAGGCGTTCCTTTTTTCGCGAAGTGGTTATTGGCTGTTCTTTTCCCATAGCTTATCTGGTCTTTGGAAGAGAATCGGCCCGGAATGCAGGGGTATTCGGGCCGCCGCTGATATATTTTTTTCCGGAAAAGGTATAGGTGTTTAGCACCGGGATCTTGCAATCCCTGAAGCGGACATTTTTTAACTGCAAGGCTTGGTCGTGACCTGAAATAGCGACGTTAAAACTTTGAAACGACACACTATCAAATTGCACCAACTTCGTATTCGAGGCAAGTACAAACGCCGGGTGTTTAAACCCTGTATCACTTTGAAAGGTAATGTTTCCTTTGGCTTTGATGTACAGGCTGTCGCGGCCTATTACTACTGACTGGCTGATGATCACCGGGCTTTTGAATGCCGTATCGCTCAGCACCAATATTTTCCCCTTATTTTGGTCGATAGCCTTTTGAAGCTTGATCTCCTGCGGATTCCGTTGCCTGAGCATGTTTGCAACGGAATCTTTTTTTGGCGAAACGTAGTTGCCCAGGTTAATCCCGTAATTAGCATGCTGCCATAAACAAACTGCGGCAAGGCCAATAACCAGCACCAAAAGCAGTATGGCCCATCCCTTATAGCTTTTACCTGGGGCCCTTTCGGCAATGGCGCCTGTGGTTGATGCTTCGCGACGTTGCCCGGCAATAATTTTTTGTTTTTCCGGCTGGGCACTTTCCATCGGTTTGGTAACAGTATGGTGTTGTTTCTCCTTGTCGTTTTTAACCAGTACCACGGTGATATTATCCTTGCCGCCGCCATCGTTCGCCGCATTGATTAACTTTTTGCCTATGATTTTTACCGGATCGCCGCCGGTCATGGCATCAGTTATTGTCGCTTTGTTTACCACATCCGTAAGGCCGTCGCTGCATAACAGCAGCATATCGCCTGGTAAAAACGGCGACTGCCCGGTTTCAATCTCATCACCATTAATAATATTTACCTGGAAACCCAGCGCCTTGTCTATTTCATTGCGTTTGGGATGATTCATGGCCTCGCTTTCTGACAACCGGCCTGAATCTTCCAGGAACCCTACGAAAGATTGATCATGGGATATTTTAACCAGCGAGCCGTCCCTGAAAAGGTAAAGCCTGGTATCACCGAGATGGGCATAGTAGAACTGGTTCGAGGACAGGTCGGCCACAGCAAGCGTAACCACACATGCCATTTTGCTATGTTCTTTAAGAGCATGCCGTTCCTGCCATATCTTTTCGTTTGCCGCGGCGAAAGCACCGGTAAGCACAGGGATTGCCTCACCCGAAAAATTAACCAGCCGCTGCAAAATGGTTTCCCGCGCGATTGAAGCAGCAATTTCGCCACCCGTATATCCGCCTACGCCATCGATAACGCAGGCGATAATATAACGCCCATCCGGGCTTTGCTCCGCTATAAAGGCGTCCTCGTTGTTCTGCCGCTGGCGGCCCGGGTCGGTTATGCCAAAAATATTATCACTCATCTGGTTTACGTGGGGCTTTTATTTCAACAAAATGTGTTACCAGCAGCCAAACTGCCAAACCTAATAAACCGAATGATAACAACTGGAACATTCGTTTACGATTTAAAAATATTTATACCTACGATACCGTTCAGCAATATTTTCGAGTTGACCGGCAGCTCAACCCATTGCGCCGCGTTTACATCGCTTTTGGGCACGTCGTTTTCATTCAGAATGGTTTTTTCCCCAAATGAAGCCAGGTAAAACTTGCCGTCCGACCGGTTATATCTTATTTGCAAGTGGGGCGTATTCACCCAATCCGTCGGTACCCGGAAGATGTTCCGTTCTTCGCGTGTTTCATCATTGCCCGATACTACGATTTCGTTATCCAGCATCAAAAACTCCACTTTTTTTCCGGCAAACTGTTTTTCTGGTAAGATGGTCTCAAAACGTGCATAATATTTTTGACTGGGGTTAGCGGTCTTTTCCTCCTCCGTTTCCAGGCCTTCGTCATATGGCACCTCGTAATAGCCCTCGCTGTAATAATTAAAGCCTTTTAAAATATCCTGGCTGATGTCAAACGTTTGCGCGATGCCGGTTTGGCGGGGGATAAATGTCACTTTCAGGTTTTCTTCTTTTTGGTTATTGCCGGGCATCAGTTTACCGATAAAACCGATATCACCGGGCTCATAATCGGGGTGCGAAACAAGGCGGAAAACCCATTTTGAACTCGATGGTTTAACGGTTTTCCCGGCCGCCCGGTATTGCTTCAGCGTTTCATAAAACCTTTTAACGGTTTCATTAACGATAAGCCCAAAGATGCCCTGCCGGTTATTTAAAAAAGAAGTGTAATCTGCAGTGTTAAAACTGATAATATATTCGTGGTAAAAAACTACCCTGTCGGCAAAGGACAGCTCGCGGATTGACTCGTTGAACTTGGATATCATATAGTTATATACATCGTCGGGCGTGAGGCTTTGCTGTTTTTTTCGGGCCGGCGATTGCTCATCGGTTAAAAACCAACCTTGTATGCCCAGGCGCTGCCATAAAGAAGCTTTTTGATCCATTTAATTTTGAGTAGGTTGAACGTTTAAAATTAACATATTCTACTGATTATTATCCGGTTGCTTTACCGTACTGGTGTCCTGGGGTGTACTGGTGCTGTCTGCCTTCTTTTGGCTTTCAGCCTTTTGCCGTTCGTCATTTATCACATCGTTAATGGTTTGCTGCGTTGCCGAATCGGTTGCTTTTTCTTTCGCGCGATAATCATGTATTACAACCTGTTTTGGCGTATCAGGGTTTTTTTTCGTTGTGTCGGCAACGATGGTTTTAACCGGCGCCAGCGGGTGATTTTGGTTAAGCAACAGATAAGCGCAGGTAATCAGCGATAAAGCAAATATGCACATCAAAGCAAAAAATAAGGGCTTCGAAATATACATTTTATCGCTGTCCGGGTGATTGCCGCTGGCGGGCTGCTTGTGATTTGCTTCAGCTTTATCCGGAAGCTGATCGATAGTAACCGCAGGCTGCTCGGTTGAAAGGCTGCCGTCAAATAATGCTTCCTGCAGCGCCATCCCGCTGGGATAACGTTTCTCGGGGTCTTTTTCCAGGCAGGTGCTTATCAACTGTAATAGCCATTGGGGAACTCGCATTTCCAGATCGCGTTTTTGTTCCGGCCAGCCTGCCGGCACATTGTTTTTGCGCAGCGCCAGCACATCGGGTACAGGAGATTCCATATGGGCGATCATTACCGCGTTGCGTGCTGTCTCGCCGCTATCATGCAATGGGAAGGGCACCTGGCCGGCCAGCAGTTCGTACAAAATAATGCCATAGCTGTAAATATCTGTCGCCATATACATGGCACCGGTATTTTGTTCCGGCGCCATAAATTCAATGGCCCCGGCGTGGCGTATACTGGTGCGGCGTTGTTCGTCGGACATGATAGCAAGCCCAAAATCCAGCAACACATAATTCCCCGAATGAATATTGTATTTTACGTTATTGCTTTTAATATCGCCGTGTTTCACTCCCACCATGTGGCAGTGCGAAAGCGCATTGGCCAAATGATCGGCAAGTTTTAAAACTTCTTTTATGGTGAAAACCGGATCGTGAGGTGGTTTTAGCAGGTCTTCCAGGTCGGGCCCCTCAATAAACTCCATTTCAATATAAGGGAACGATCCGCTTTCGGTTAGCCCCGAAGCAAGGATCTTTACAACGTTAGGATTTGGCTGCTCATTAACTTTTTTAAGCTTGTTTACTTCATTCTGAAAAGTGCGGAAATTTTTGTCGTCATTATCCTCGGTATGTATCGGCGTAGGCAACAATTTAACGGCGCTGATGATAGGCCCCATCCGGCGCCCTTTATAAACCGAACCCTGCCCACCGGTACGCAACGCGCCCATGTTCTCCAAACCTTTCGTGATCGTAAATACTTTACTCATTGTTATTTCCTGCAGCCAATATTAAATAAAAAATTGCCGACCTTTTTTACCTTCTAATTAATACTAACGCAACAGTTAAAGATATGTTCATTAGATGAAGAAGCAATTACTAACATTCATAAAAAAGAAATACATCTTCTAACTGTTTTGTACACATCTGAAACCAACATGTTCCATACCACTATCCTCTGTACTTTTCATTCTTCGGGCTACTCTAAAACCCGAACAATAACTATCGTTACATAAAAATGAGCCGCCACGCATTACCCGCTTAATGGCGTAAGGTTCCCGCGGGTCAAAACTTTTTGCAGGCACTTAGGGGTCTGTCGGCAAGCTGTATGCTGGCACCAGAACCGGAAGTTACATGACCGTTGAAAAGCTTCAAGGTTAAAACGAGTTCGTGGTATCTCCCTTGAAATATGTTCCGAAATGACTCGAAAGCTGGTTTAAACGAATATTATTGTATGCCTGCCTTAACTGCAGCCACTGGGGCGAGAAGAAGAACTTTTTAAAATTTTCGCCATGTTCATGCCCCGGCATAATACTAATATAAGTGCTCATATTGGCAGCACTGCTGGCCACCCATTCCAGTTCCTGTTTATCATAGATCTGCTCGGCATGAAACAACTGATCCAGCCATGCAAGCCGCACAACGCAATACTTAACCGGGCATCCTTTATCAGACGGTTGAAGCCCAATATGTTCGATATCTTTACCTATAGCTATTGCCGACCAACCGTTATGCTCCTGGTAGATTTAATGAATTAGGTAGCTGGTCAGTTAGCCTTGTCATATAGTTTTTTGTTATCTTATTACCGGTTTCATCCTGGTAATCATTTAATAGGTGATAGAATCGCCAAGAGCTGTCCAGGTGGTTTCTTTTGGCACAAAGACGTGAATACTAAAAAAACCAAGTAGTGAGAATTTCTCATTTTCTTAATTTATAAAGTCTCAGGACACATGATATGTGGTGGCCGGCAATTTCTAATTTAAATCCTTGTTTACAGCGGCAATTGCCAAGCCCTCCATAACCTTGTAGCCTGCCAGGTTTGGATGCACACCATCCTTTGAATATTCCGCTCTCAAATCTTTTTTATCATCAACCAAAGCTGTGTAATAATCCACATAAATAATATGTTTAGCCTTAGCGTAATCACTTATCCATGTGTTTAAGGCAAGTATGCTCAGCAATAAAAAAATAAAGAATTTTGCTGCTTTAATGATAAAATAAGAGAAACCATTTTTTAGGGCGCTGATATACATACTTAGTTTAATTTATAGCGGTATGCCCATTTTTAAATAGCATGCCAACTTAAAACTGGTTAAAATAACGCCATTCAGCAGTATGACCCTTTCCGATAAAATATACTGCGCGGGGGCGATACACCCCGTTCAGCATGGAGCGACAATTACGCTTAAACAAATGCGTAATTTTTTCGTTATTTTGGTTGATTCTTAAAATAGTCAAGCCTCCCATGCAACTAACCGACGGAGAAGATCTATATAACACCGTGCTCCATGCGCCCATAGGTATTTGCATACTCCATGCGGATAGCCTCGTTGCCGAGATTGTTAATGATAAATTCCTGGAAGTAGCCGGCAAACCTTACGAAGCCTTATTCGGCAGGTACTATTGGGATGCGTTTGCAGAAGCCCAGCCTTTTTACGAAGCAGCGCTGGCAGGTGTGGTTCAGACCGGCGAGGCTTATTACGCGGATGAGGTCGAATGGATGCTGATCCGGCATGGCCGGGAGGAAGTGATCTTCGTCACCTTTGTTTATGCCCCGGTGAAAGACAAGTCCGGTAAAATAAGCAAAGTGGCCGTTTGGGTGCTAGAAAATACCAGGCAGGTTAATGAACGGCGAGCGGTTACCGCCAATGAGGAGCGCCTCAGGGCCTTGGTTACTGCTACGTCCGATGTTATCTATAGCCTGAGCGCGGATTGGCAGGTGATGCGCCAACTGGATGGACGTGGCTTTTTGAAAGATACCCATGAGCCGATAACTGAGTGGCGCGCTCAGAACGTTCACCCGGATGACATGGAAAAGGTCAACGCTGCAATCAATGAGGCCATCCGGGGGAAAAAAATATTTCAGCTGGAGCACAAGGTATTACGGGCCGACGGGTCTCCGGGATGGACGTTTTCTCGGGCAGTCCCTATTTTGGACGTTCAGGGCGGCATCGTTGAATGGTTCGGCGTGGCCAGCGATATTACCGAACGTAAGGAAATGGAAGAAGCCCTTCGGGAAGCAAAAGAGCGGTCTGAACAACAAAAAAGATTGTATGAAACCATTACCTCCGGCACCCCTGATCTGATGTACGTGTTTGGCCTGGATTACCGCTTCACCTATGCGAACAGCGCATTGCTGTCTATGTGGGGCAAGACCGACGAAGATGCCATTGGCAAAAGCCTGCTGGAAAATGGCTATGAGCCCTGGCATGCTGAAATGCATGAACGGGAGATCGACCAGATAAAAGCGACCAAACGAACTATACGCGGTGAGGTAGCTTTTCCGCATGCCACATTAGGCAAACGAATCTATGATTATATTTTGACGCCGGTATTCGATGAACATGGCGAGGTAGAAGCAGTGGCCGGCATCACCCGGGATATCACCGAACGCAAACAAGGGGAAGAATCGTTGGCGCGCAGTTCGGAAGAATTACAGGCGATCAATGAGGAAATGGCCACTTCTAATGAAGAGCTGGTTATCACTAATGACGAACTTCTGCAGATCCAGCAGCAGTTGGAGGAAGAAACCAGCGAAAAGCAAGCCGCTATTGACCGCCTGGAAACCAGTGAGCAGCAGGTACGCAGTATAGTTGCCGCCGCACCGTTCCCGATCGGCGTTTATACCGGCCGGGAGATGCGCATCCTGATGGCTAACCAAGCCATTTTGGATGTCTGGGGCAAGGGCAGCGAAGTGATCGGCAAGACCTACCATGAAGTATTGCCTGAACTGGCCGGTCAGGATATTTACCAGCAACTGGATAACGTGTTTATAACCGGTGAGCCGTTCCATGCCCGTAACCAGCGGGTAGATCTTATGGTAGATGGGCGATTACAGTCCTTTTACTTTAATTACAGCTTTACACCACTGCATGATGCAGACGGCCAAGTTTACGGGGTCATGAACACGGCAGCGGAACTCACCGACCTGGTACTTGCCAAGCAGCAGGTGGAACAAAGCGAAGAGAACCTGAAGGCTATGATCGCGCAGGCGCCGGTGGCCATGTGTATCCTGTCTGGCCCGGATCATGTGATCACGGTCGCCAACCAGCTAATCGCGGAACTTTGGGGCAAGCCTCAGGCCGATATAATGAACAAGCCGGTTTTCGACGCGCTACCGGACGCCCGCGGGCAGGGACTGGAGGAAGTGATGAAGAATGTTTACCAAAGCGGAGAAACGTTTTATGCCAGCGAACTGCCGGTATCGCTGGTTCGTCACGGGCAGCCGGAAGTAGTTTACCAGAATTTCGTTTACCAGGCCTATCGCGATGGCGCCGGTCTCATTAGAGGTGTAATTGCTATCACCATTGATGTGACCGAGCAGGTGTTGGCCCGAAAAACGATCGAACAAAGCGAGGCCGAACTTCGCGAGATCCAGCGCCGGCTGGAAGCTGAATTGGACACCAGCAAACAGGTACAAAGGCAGAAAGATGATTTTATCGGCATGGCCAGTCATGAATTGAAGACCCCCCTAACTTCTCTGACCGCTATTGTCCAGGTGGCCAATACTAAGTTAAAGCAAAGCGAGGATAATTTCCTGGCTGGCGCGATGGATAAAGCTAATCAGCAAGTCAAACGTATGACAACGATGATCAACGGCTTCCTGAATGTTTCCCGGTTAGAATCGGGTAAGATCCACTTAGAGAAACAGGATTTTGATTTGGAACTGCTGATCTCAGATGTAATTGAAGAAGCCAGTCTGACGGCCAGTGCGCATGTGATCCATTTCGTCCGGTGTGCGCAAAGACCAGTAAACGCCGACCGTGATAAGATTGGCTCGGTGATCTCCAATTTTATCAGTAACGCAGTCAAATATTCACCAAAAGGAAAAAATATCAAAATCGCATGTACAACGAAAGATGACCGGGTGATCGTCAGCGTTAAAGATGAAGGCATGGGCATTAAGCCCGATGACCTCGACAAGATTTTCGACCGCTATTACCGGGTGGAAACTACCCATACGCGGCATATTGCCGGCTTTGGGATCGGTCTGTACCTGAGTTCGGAAATCATTGAACGCCACGGTGGAAAGGTTTGGGCGGAAAGTGAAAGCGGCGTGGGTTCTACTTTTTACTTTAGCCTATCGCTTACCGGTACCGGTAGTGATTAATTTAACAGATAGTGATTGGAGATCAGCAGGATCAGCTTATCGTTATCCTTCGCTTCATCCATATTCTCGGTTAATAGCATTTTGGCCTGATCATAGCCCAGTTTATTTTCGGCGATCAATAAGGTGCGGTAAACAGCCACCTCGATATATTTAATAACATGCAGATAAAAGATCATAGCCACATAGCAGGTAAAGAGTTGACTTGAGTTCTGCCGATTGCCAAATAGGTTTCCGGCATAATGGCTTTTATCAAGCTAACAGCTATTAAATGCATTCAGAATCCGGCACAATGGCACAGTTCTCCGTTGTGAGAGAAAGAATTAATTGATTTGACGGGTGAAATCAAGCGACTGACAAATAGTATAGCAATTATTAAAGAGCATTAGAAGAGGGTTTTCCAGTCTACGATCTGTATTTAACGAAATAAATTCTATAATCTGGAAAATGGTCGCATTAAAACAATTCACAATATATTGATTTTCAATTAATTGACCAACTGGCCATTTCTTTGTAGTCGTGCTGGAAAGTTTCCAACATGCGTACAAAATTTATTTTAAGCATTTTTATCTTCTTTTTTTCATTAAAGGCCTATGGTCAAAGCTGTACATTAAGTGTAAGTCTAACTTCGGCGGCCAATACCATATGTTCAGGCAATAGCGTACAGCTAACAGCGACACCCACGAACGGTCTTGCCCCATATATTTATATTTGGAGCACAGGAGAAACAACCCCTTCAATCAATGTAAATAAGGCAGGTACTTACTTCGTTTCGGTAAGTGACAATACACCCGGGTGTCAACCAGTAAAAAAAAGTATTACTATTTCCGTATCGGAAACCCCGGATCAGCCTACGGTTCAATCACAAACCATTTGCCCAAATAGTTCGGCAACACTTGCTGCTACAGCACCCGGCGGCGCATATCAATGGTACGATGCGGCAACGGGTGGCAATTTCCTGGGCACAGGCGCTACGTATACTACTCCCTTGCTCACCCAGGCAACAATATTTTATGTTGAAACGACCCTGAATGTTTGTACAAGTGCCCGCACAGCGGTTACAGTAAACATTACAGGGAACCCCGTAGTTCATGGCGCCACAGTATGCTATGGTACACAGGCCTCTCTTTCGGCCACGGGTGGTGAAAGCTACACCTGGTATGCCACCGCTTCAGTTACCACACCACTTGGCACAGGCCCTAACTTCACTACGCCACCTTTAATAAAAACAACTGTTTATTATGTAGCGGCTGTAATCAATGGTTGCCAGGGGACATTAATACCTGTAACGGCGGTAGTAGGCCCTTCACCAGTGCCTCCTACATCATCAAATACAATGGTCTGTTATGGAATGGCAGCTACCCTGCACGCGAGTATACAGTACGGCGAAATTGACTGGTTTGATGTGCCGGCAGGTGGTGAACCATTAATTACCAGCCCCGACTTTACTACGCCTCCGCTAACTGTTACGACAACTTATTATGTGCAGAGTTCGGCAAACGGCTGCGAAAGCGGCCGAACACCAGTGACTATTACCGTTGAACCATTGCCGGCCACGCCGGTTGTGCAAAACGCTGCCATTTGTGCCGGCTCGGCAGCGGTGCTTACAGCAACATCCCCTGGAAATATATGCCAATGGCTTGATGCTGGTACCGGCAATATACTTGCGATAGGCAACACATTTAATACCCCAATTTTAAATAGTTCAATTACTTATTATGTTCGCGCGGTTAACGGCAGTTGTGTAAGCGCAACGGTGCCTGTAATTGTTAATGTGAACCTGCCACCGCAAGCGCCCACCGCGGCGGGTATCTTAACGTGTTCAGGCAGTTCGGCTACTTTAACTGCAACTTTGCCGGGTGGAACCTATCAATGGTACGACTCGCCGACCAGCGGCAATCTTTTGGAAACAGGCAATAGCTACACTACGCTTCCCTTAACCAAAAATGCAATTTATTATGTGCAAACTACAGTATCGGGGTGCATCAGCCCCCGAACGGCGGTTGCCGTGGGTGTGCTGCCTGCCCTGCAAACGCCCTCGGCAGCAAGTACAATTGTGTGCGCCGGCAGCGTATCCGTTCTCACCGCTTTGGGCCCTGGCGGGGAATATTCCTGGTATGATAGTGCAACTGGTGGTAATCTTTTGTTTATGGGCAAGATTTTTGTAACCAAGCCACTTTTAGCAACAACAAATTTTTATATAGAGACGACTGTTAACGGTTGTGTGAGTGAGCGCGGCATGGTGACTGCCAGCGTTATATCCTATCCTTCGACCCCAATTGTAAACAGCACTACCATATGTCCGGGCTCGTCAGCAGTGCTAACGGCAAACGCATCCGCAAATGGTGTGTTAAGTTGGTACGATTCTGCTACCGGAGGTAATTTACTAGCTACGGGAAATACCTTTAAAACCCCGCCATTGTCACTATCCACAACTTACTATGTTGAAAACACAGCCGGCAGTTGCGCCAGTTTGCGTGTGCCTGTAAGTGTTTCTGTTTACAATGTGCCAACCACTCAATTTTTATATCAAACCGAAATAATTTTTACATCCGATAAAAATCAATCCCCCTCTATTAATAATACTTACGGAGGAACCTTTAGTGCAACACCGTCAGGGCTGGTTTTTGTAAATAACAAAACGGGGCAAATAAATACAAGCGCCAGTACCCCGGGCAAATACACAATAACATTTACGAGCAATGATCCATGCGGCAGCACTTTTAGCTCAAACATCATAATAGCCCCGCCTATAAGCAATGGCTTTGAATATGGCGGCCCTTTCTGCCAGGCCGGTAACAACCCTTTACCAGCTTTACCGGCCGGTACAAATGCCGGCGCTTTTAGTGCCAAACCCACGGGGCTGGTTTTTGTAAGCGACGCTACAGGGCAAATAAATTTAGCCGCAAGTAAAGCTGGCACTTATACAGTTATTGCAACGGTTACACTTGCCACAGGCGGTGCTTTTGTTGATTCTTCACAGGTAATTATCGACCCGCAAGCGATAGTTAGCACGGGCCTAAACCAGGTTTTACCCATAGGGGCGCCTGTACAACTTGCCGGAAGCATTACCGGCGGAACAACCGGCGGAACATGGTCGGGGGGATCGGGTACTTTCTCAAACCCGAACCTGTTGAATGCGGTTTATACACCGTCGCCCAAAGAAACCATTGTTAAGCTGGTACTAATGTCTAATGACCCGCCGGGTGTATGCGGCCCGCAGTCGGATACGGTTACCGTTAATTTTGGTATACGGCCACCGGCGCCCACCGCATTAGGCGCCACTGTTTGTGCAGGCGGCAATGCAAATTTAAACGCGGTAGCGCCCGGAGGCATGTATCAATGGTATGATGCAGCCACGGGCGGGAAATTGCTTTCAACAGGGCCGGTTTATTTAACGCCGCCGCTTGCTTCAGATACCACCTATTATGTGCAAACAACCCTAAACGGGATAATAAGCGCCCGCACTGGTGTTGCCGTTATTGTAAACCCGATGCCGATAGCTCCAATAGTAGCGACACAACCGGTTTGCTCAGGCAACCAGGCGTCGCTCACCGCAACCGGTAATACCGCAGGCTCCTATCAATGGTATGATCAGGCCACTGGCGGCAACCTGCTGTCGGTAAATAATACATTTTTAACACCCCCATTAACAGCAAATACCACTTACTATGTACAGTCGACAACCAATGGCTGCAGCGGGACAAGGACTCAAGTAGATTTGACTGTTGTAGCCAGCCCCGCAATAACCAGCCCGGCAGCCGGCGTTATTTGCAGTGG
>Ga0302315_10001156_pt1 | contig 27660 bp, 15 predicted proteins | sample III_Palsa_N3_1_FD_200532 | JGI IMG/M metagenome (GOLD analysis project Ga0302315, IMG submission 200532) | Peat permafrost microbial communities from Stordalen Mire near Abisko, Sweden - III_Palsa_N3_1 | ecosystem: Environmental > Terrestrial > Soil > Palsa > Peat permafrost | place: Sweden...
ATTTACCAGGTGTTGTATAGGGTTGGCAAAAAAGAGGTTGAAAAAAATATTTACAGCGAAGCTAATGAGCAAGCGGGCTTACAGCACTGGAATTACCGTATACCTGCAAATGCTGGTGGCGATATTGCACTTAACCGTATTTACGTATTAAATAACCAGGTTGTTAAAAATTATAAAACTGTTTACATCTATAAACCGGAAACCGGGCAGCCGGAAATAATTATTGAAAAATACCGTAAAATTATGGCACCGGGCGCCGAAGAAACTTTTACGCTATCGGTTAAAACAAAAGATGTAAACACCGCTGCCGAACTGATGACAACGCTGTATGATGCTTCGCTGGATAAGTTGAACGAACATACATGGAACATACCCAACCAGCGCGAATATCACCCCGCCCCAGGGACCGAATGGCCATATTCGCTTTATTCACAAAAAGAAGCTGGTAGCTTCAACCAAAATACACGGGTATTAATGAGGGAGATTAACCCCCGGCAATATGGTTACTTTTCTGAATTAGACGGCAAAGTTGCCGGCTTAAGTGTAACCGATGCGCATGGCCTGAATGAAGTTGTTGTGATAGGTTACGGAGAACAGCGCAGAGTAGACCTCGCCGGGAGCATAAGTACCGTAATGATCCGGGGAGCAAGCAGTCTTTCCGACTATAAGGAACCATTAACTATACTTGATGGAGAAATTTATACCGGTGGCCTTGATAAGCTTAGCCCTTCGACCATAACACAAATTATGATTTTAAAAGGCGCTGATGCTTCGGCAATATATGGTGCAAGGGCCGCCGGGGGCGTATTGATTATCAGCACAAAGGGGCCTATAGTATTACCAGAAACCCCGGCCCCTGTAGTTAAGATACGAAAGAATTTTAATGAGACAGCATTCTTCTTTCCGCAGGTACATGCCGGTGCCGATGGTTATTACTCATTCAGCTTCACGATGCCTGAGTCGGCCACCGAATGGAACTGGAAAGTTTTGACGCATACCAAAAAAGCGCAATTCGCCTATCTTGAGCGTAAACTGCAAACCCAGTTAAACCTGATGGTACAGCCCAACATGCCCCGGCTTTTATACCAGGGCGATAAACTAAAGCTCCAAAGCAGGATCACGAATCTGGATACCATAAACATTGCCGGAAACATTACCTGTAAAATTGAAGATGCCGTTACGGGCGAAGATATTACGTCGATGTTATTAAACAATAACCAACAGGCTTTTAGTATCGATAAAAAAAGCTCAGGTACTGCTTCCTTCCAATTAAATGTACCAGCAGAACAATTAAACCCACTGAAAATTGTTATCACGGCATCAGCACCCGGCGCTGCCGATGCAGAGGAACATATCATCCCGGTTCTGTCATCAAAAATATTGGTAAGGCAAAGTCTCCCGGTTAAATTTGATAAGCAGGCGGTTATAATTATACCATCTGTAAAGTTCCCCGCAGACGCCCAAATATTTGGTATCGGCATGTCTATCGGGCAAAAACCCCAGGCAACGCTCATCAACGCTTTGCCGTGGCTGGCAAATTATTCTTATGACTGTGCCGAACAAACCTTTAATAAGCTCAACGCGCTGGCAACTGCCCTAAAATTGATGCAAAAAGACACATTGGCCCAAAAAATGTTTGCACAGGCATCACGCACTATCGAAAAAGAAAAACCCAAAGATAACCCACTGCCAAATGAAATGGCCGCTGAAGTAACCCCATGGCTAAGCCTTGGCACACAGGCGGAAACTCAGCAACAACAACTGTTTAAGATCCTCGACACAGCGACCTCCAAAAACAGCATTGAAAAGTATCTGGAGCGCTTATACAAACTGCAACAACCCGATGGCGGTTTAACCTGGTTCGAAGGAGGGAAAAGCAATGAATATATATCTGCTTATGTGCTGGCCGGTTTTGGCCGCTTAAAACAGCAGGGCTGGAAGTTGGGTCTGGACCCAAACATCCGTTTTCAGCAATTTATTAACGACTTATACAAATATAACGAAGACCAGGTATTAAAATCGGACGTCAATAATTATGACGCGTACCAGGTTTATGCTTTGTCGTACTGGCTGAATGATCAGAATGCAGCCAAAACATTAACCGGACATGTTAACATGTTACTGAATGCAACATGGGGGAATCCGGATAAGGGTTCTTTGGGGGGACAAGCATTGCTTATCATCAATACATTTAGGTACAATACTGTGGGCAGCACACTTTATCAAAAGGCCCAACAACAGTTAGAAAATATACGCCAGTTGGCTATACAAGATAAGCAGAATGGATTGCGCTGGAAGGAGATATCGGATGGTGAAGAACTGAATACCTCTTCTGAAGAAACCATGGCTTTGTTGGCTGAAGCTTTCGAACTCAGTACTAAATACCCGCAAATGAATGCCGGTATGGTAAAATGGCTGCTCACCACCCGGCAGGACCAGCATTGGCAAACTACCAAAGCTACCGCCGCAGCTATTGATATGCTGCAAAAAGAAAAAGGCAGCGTCATAGGCGAAGACCAATCATTTTCAACTGAGATCGCCGGGCAGCATTTATACGTTTCGGACGATTTACTAAATGGAGTTCCTTCAACCTTTGTTGCCGCCAAACAATTACCGAAAGCAATAATACTACAACAGCAGGGAATAAACACAAGCGGCGCACTCACCTGGTATTACTTTACCAAACCGGAAAGTTTGGATACGCTTAACAAAGCAGTTCATATTAGTAAACAATTTTATAGTTATGATAAAAACAAAGGTTGGATTCTGCTTACAAACGGCATTCATTTAAAAAAAGGAGATAAAATACGTGTTAAACTAACCATTGAAACTTCGTCAAGGTTAAAATTTGTACACATTAGCGACCCGCGCGCGGCCGCGTTTGAACCTGCTGACAATAACAGTGGTTATCAATACAATGATGGGTTGATTTATTACCAGTCGGTAAAGGATACCGGCCTCGAAATATTTACTGAATCTGTTCCGCGAGGTATTTCCGAGATCTATTATGAGATGATCGTTACTATGGAGGGGCAGTTTACCAGCGGACCCGCAACGCTGCAATGTATGTATCAGCCATCAGTTACCGCTTACAGTAGTGGAGAGATGATAGTAACTAATTAAAAATCAACTGAATAATATTCATTTTTGAATGATGCAATTCAATATAGTTCTTAAAATCCCCCAACCGTATTAAACGTTTGTTGAAAAATTTGAAGAATTATAGGAATTTTAGATAAATGTGTAACATCATTGTAAATGAGTAATAATAGAAAAGGGAAGAAAACTTGTTTCTTCCCTTTTGTGATCCTGCCGATACAAGTCTCGAACTAATTTTTTGAAGGTTTGAAATCGCTCGCAACGTTATGAGATTCTACTATCGCCCATGATTGTCCACAGCACCTTAAGTGGAAATCGAACCTTGAAAATGCGGTTAAAACCCACCACTGTTCATAAAAACAAACCAAATTTTGAAACAGTATAAAAATTAAAAAAGTAAAAGTTGAACCACTTTTAGCTGCATACTAACAGTTTACTTATGAAATTTTTATGGGTATAAAAAAAGGAAACAACCAAAGTGGTTGTTTCCTTAAGTGATCCCGCTGGGATTCGAACCTATATAGTAAATACTCTTGTTTTTCAACGCGTTAGAATGACTTACCCTCAATAGGGTACCGAAAGTAGTATCTATGATTGGTTTGTAGGAGTTTGAAGTCGTTTAAAGAACAATTAATTATACTCAAATATAATATTTCAGATTAATAATATCAATAACAATCCCAATAACTTTCAATACTTTTCTCGCCACATTCCCGGCAAACATAGAAATAGATATTACCCAGGTCACCTATCATAATATGATGTGGCGACCAATTATCCGGTACCGGGTCTATTACACCTTCTTCAATATCGTCGCTGGATAATTGAAAAAAGAACCTCTTTGTTTTACCGCAGCTGCAGGCCGGGTGATGGGTCGACTGGGCAAAGCTCGGATAACCAGCAATTTTTGTTCTTTGCTCGGCCCCGAATTTTTACATAAAATATTCAGCCAAATCCCCACCGAATAGCGCTTCTATATCATTTATTGCTTCACCGTAATCTTCATCCATCGGGTAGTCAGCGACTTTAACCGGCTTTAAAAAGCAATCCGGTACTTTTCCTTCCATATCAGCCATAGGCTCAGGTATAAGAAATAAGCGGCTTTCTCCCGTATTGGTCATATACTAAACAAACATTTTATGATCCGCCGCGTAGCTGTTGGAATACGCTTCGTGACACTGCCTATTTGGGCACCTGAAAAGCTGGAACAGGTTTTTGCCGGCAGGGAGGTAATGCTCAGGGAAATCCTTTTTATAGAGTTGCAGTACAAAATTTAGGGGCGTTTCGCAAGCATCGCAGCAAGGATAGGTCGCAACCCCACGAGGTTGGGCAGGCCGCCAAATTAGCTTTCAAACTGGCTTAATGGCTTTAATGAAGTCTGCGGATTTAATAGTGTCGCCAGCTTTTTATATTTTTTAAAATATCCTGTATATAGGTGGTTTGTACAAGTTGTTCAGGCGTTAAATTAACTTTCCGTCCTTCCGGTTTCTTTCCCGATGTTCCAAACAATTGATCAAAAAGACCTATATAGTTATATCAAATGATTGTCCGAAAGTAAACATTCCGGACAAAATTCTAAATAAATATCAATATCCGACCCCCGTTCGGGTCGGATATTATTCCTTTTCAACAAGGCCACATTTGCTTTATAATACAAATCATTATGACAGCAAAAAGTGAACAACATCAATCTAGACAGCCTATCCAGCGCGACCAATTGATTACGATAGGCGACCTGCTCGAATTTAAAACAAGCCTGCTCCAGGAAGTCAGCACCCTGTTACAGCCTCTGTTGAAGCATGGTGCTAAAGAACCGGCAAAACGTTGGTTGAAAGCTGATGAGATACGCGAAATGCTACGCATCTCTTCGGGTAAGTTACAGTACCTACGGGACACAGGTGTTATCCCATTTACCAAACTCGGCGGCATCACCTACTATGATTATAATGAGATCGCAGCACTCATGGAATGTAGTAAATATGAAAATGGCTGAGACGGGAAAGCGTAAGGCCAACCGGGTCACAGAGGTCAAATTAGCCTCCCTAAAAAGCAATCGAAATAAAATAAAGGCAAGGCAAAAAGGCTTTGGTTTTAACGTGCCTCCGGAACCGGAATTCGTAGCCATCTACTTCGACCAGCAGGGCCAGGCAGCCGAAGCGGAACGCTTCCACCGGCACTACCAGGATGAGCAATGGAAAACCGTAAAGGGTGTCAAAATCCGCAATTGGAAAGTGTTGGCAGCAGACTGGATATATGACCGCAGGCAGGAGCAAAAGCGGGCATTGAGATTATTAAAGTTTAATTCATAAGCAGACAACCGGAAAGAACTGAGGAGCGTCCGCAAGGACGCAAAACGCCGCGTCAGCGCGTTTAGCGAGATGTATTTTTGATTACATCAAAAAGAATCTCGCCCTAAAGGGACGACCAATTAACGGTTTTCCAAAGGCTCCGAAGTCGCCTTTGGATAGTAATAAATAAAAACAGATGGGCAGAAAGCAAGCGCAAAATGCAGCCGATAATTTAACCGAAATCATCATGCTCAGGCTGACCAAAGCCACATGGGACAAACTCGAAAACATCCGCTCCAACAGCGATTGCCAGACTATCCCGGAAGTGGTACGAAGAATTATTGACAAAGAAAAAATCATCTTTTTTCACAAGGACGCTTCAATGGACGCGCCCATGGAAATACTGATCGGTATCCAAAAAGAGCTCCGGGCCATCGGCATCAACATCAACCAAGTCACCCGGAATTTTAACAGCATGGCTGGTGAGCGGCAGCGCTGGTTTCAGATCAAACGGGCCGCTCAGTATTACAGCCAGGTCGATACCAAAGTAAGTCTGCTGCTAACACTTATCTCCCAACTGGCAAAAAAATGGTTGCAAAAATAATTACCGGCAAAACCATTCGCGGTATTCTCAATTACAACGAGAACAAGCTGAAGCAGGGGCAGGCCCAATTTATTGCCGCCGGGAATTACGGCCTGGAGCATGAGCAGCTCAGTTTTTATCAAAAGCTCAACCGCCTGGAACATTTACAGGAAAAGAACAGCCGGGTAAAAACCAATGCCGTGCATATTTCGCTCAACTTCGATCCGTCTGAAAAACCGACCAAAACCCAGCTTTCCGAGGTCGGAGCCAGGTACCTGGAAAAGATCGGATTCGGCGATCAGCCCTATCTCATCTACCAGCACCTGGATGCAGGCCACCCGCATATCCATATCGTGACCACCAACGTGCAGGGCAATGGCCAGGCGATCAGCCTGCACAATATCGGCTGGCTCAGATCCGAGCCGGCGCGAAAGGAGCTTGAACTGGAGTATGGCCTGGTACAGGCCGAAAGCCGCTCCCAAAAACAACAACAAACACTCAAGCCGTTCACCATAGAAAAGTTGCGATACGGACAAACCGAAACCAAACGCGCGATCACTAACATCGTCAATACGATCATTAAGCAATACAACTTTACTTCATTGCCCGAACTGAACGCGATACTGAAGCAATACAATGTAGTTGCAGACAGGGGCGGCGAAGATAGCCGTATGTTTCAAAAGAATGGCTTACAATACAGCGCAACAGATGAACAGGGCAATAAGCTGGGCGTCGCCATCAAAGCCAGCGCTATATACAACAAACCGACCTTAAAGAACCTGGAGCAACAGTTTCAAAAGAACGGGCAAAGCCGCAAGCTGTACCGCGAAATGCTCAAAGGGCGCATCGATAAGGTGCTGGCCAGCCACCCCAGGTTCAGCCGGAACGACCTATATCATTTACTGAAAAAAGAAACTATCAAAGTGTTGTACCGCGAGAATAAGGAGGGCCTGGTTTACGGTATCACCTTTATTGATCAGTTCCGCAAATCGGTTTTTAATGGCAGCGATTTGGGGAGGGAATATTCGGCCAAAGCGTTGACGGCGCGTATGGTGAAAGAAGATCAATACCAGCACCAGGAATTGAAGCAAAGCAATGATTACCGGCCTGCAACCATTCATCACCACGAACCACTAAAGCAAACCAACAACATTTTAAGCGACCTATTGCAAACGCGGCGGCTGGACGATCACTTGCCGGGACAACTACAAAGAAAGCGGAAACGCAAAAAGAAAAAAGGACAACAACAACGAAATTATTGAGTTATGCAAACAGGAGAGAACGAACACGGCTTGCGCCGCATCATCGACTATATCAGGCTTTTGAGCCTGGCGGTATTATTTATACATAGCTATAGTACCTGTTATGGTGCCTTTGCAGCCTGGCACCTGGTCGCGCCCTTGAGCGACCGTATTATCGCCAACTTTTTTAAAATGACCATATTCAAAAGCGCCCTAAGTGCCAAAGCATTTTCCTTATTGTTGTTGGCCGCTTCGCTCATCGGCGCCAGGGGGCGCAAGGAAGAAAAGATCAGGTTGCGGCATGCCCTGTCCTATATCGGCATTGGCCTGTTGCTGTTTTTCGGCAGCGGGCTGCTGTTAGGGTTACAAACGTCCATCACGTTCGTAGCAGCTATTTATATCGGCGTTACCGGCCTAGGTTATTTGCTGATGTTGACGGGTGGCACCTATCTTTCCCGCCTGCTTCAGCTGAAGTTCAGGCACGACATTTTTAATAAAGCCAACGAAACGTTTCCGCAAGAGGAACGGTTATTAGAAAATGAATACTCGGTTAACTTGCCTGCGCAATACCAGTTAAAGGGCAAGATCCGCAAAAGCTGGATCAATATCATTAACCCCTTCAGGGGACTAACTGTGTTAGGCAGTCCAGGCGCGGGTAAATCCTATTTTGTGATAAGACATATCATCGACCAGCATATTCGTAAGGGTTTTAGCCTGTTCATTTATGATTTTAAGTACCCGGATTTAACCAGGATCGCCTACAATACCTTACTGAGTAACCGGGATGCCTATAACGTAAAACCGCAATTTTATGTCATTAATTTTGATGACCTGTCCCGTTCGCACCGCTGCAATCCCTTGGAGCCGGGCACCATGGAAGATATATCCGATGCAATGGAAGCGGCCCGTACCATTATGATGGGGCTGAACCGTGAATGGATCAGGAAGCAGGGTGACTTTTTCGTGGAATCGCCAATCATGTATGTGACCGCTATCATCTGGTACCTGAAAAAATATCAGGATGGTAAATATTGTACCCTGCCGCATGTGGTGGAACTGATGCAGGTGGAATATGCCAAACTGTTCGCGGTACTAAAGCAGGAGCGGGAGATCGACGCGCTCATCAATCCTTTTATCTCGGCTTTTGAAAACGATGCCATGGACCAACTGGAAGGGCAGATTTCCGGTGCGGGTATTGCCATGGCTAAATTGTCCTCACCGCAACTGTATTATGTGCTGTCGGGCAACGATTTTACGCTTGACCTGAATAACCCGCAGCAGCCTAAACTGATCAGCCTGGGCAATAATCCGCAAAAGCAGCAGGTCTATGGCGCGGTGCTGTCTTTATACATCACCAAGATGATCAAGCTAGTCAACAAACCTGGCCAGTTAAAATCCAGCCTCATCTTTGACGAGTTCCCCACGATCTATTTTAACGGCATTGATACGCTAATGGCGACCGCGCGTTCCAATAAGGTAGCAACGACTTTGGCTGTGCAGGATTACAGCCAGCTGCGGCGCGATTATGGCAAGGAGCAGGCGGACGTGGTGGTGAATATTTCGGGGAATGTGATAAGCGGGCAGGTATCGGGTGATACGGCTAAAGCCTTATCGGAGCGTTTTGGTAAGATCATGCAGGACCGGCAAAGCACTTCGGTTAATTCCAGCGATACTTCCGTCAGCTATTCCGGTCAATTGGATGCAGCCATTCCCTTATCTACTATAGCCTCCTTATCATCCGGCGAATTTGTAGGCATGATCGCCGATAACCCGGATCAAAAGATCACCTTAAAGGCGTTTCACGCTGAAATCATTAATGACCACGAGGCCATCAAAAAAGAAGAAGCCCAATACCGGACCCTGCCCACCTTAAGGGTGATAACGCCGGAACTGGTCAGGAATAATTACCTGAAGATCAAAATGGATATTGAAGATTTGATCTTAAATGAACTATAGTACCATTAATTCGAAATAATTTTTATTTATATTAATACCTTGATTTTGTGAAATTTACGGAATGAAAACCTTTCAATTGCTACATTACATACTTGTGTACTGTTTATAATTCTTCAAAATGTCTTTCCATAAATATTCCTTAAGTAAGAAGACATTCTTATAATTATGGCTTTAGGAATTGCCATTGCTGATTACTGCTTTCCGTATAGGCAGATTGTACAATTGCTGCTCCCTGATCGGTGCCATTAACAGTTAACGCCTTGCCTGAATTTACCACGAACATGCTGTAATAACCCGTTGCTGCTGAAGAAAAATAGACAAGTTCATTCCCGGCACTGTTATAATCCCAAAGAATGAGAGCTGCATTGTTGTCGCCTGAATTACCGCTTAAGTTAATTGATTTTGAGCTTCCCACATTTAGAAGCTTATATAAACCGCCACCCAGTCCGGTAAGCGCCCAGTGCTGGCCGATGGTATTGCTATATGTCTCAATATTTAAGGGGGTGTTATTATCGACGCCATCAGCATTCAAAGCCAGGCTACTACTTCGGGATACGATTTTATAACTACCATCAGGCACTGTGATCATCGCAGCTTCGGGAGTTACCGATTGCACGGTAACAGCGCTTATGCATTGCATCGCATATTGCTCCCCAGCCGGGGTTGGGTCGCGCCAATCATTATTGGTTATATTGTAGTCGGTACGTCTATTATTCCATGAGGCAATGCACTGCCGTACCAGCCATGGGTTATATTTAGCACCTAGATTGTTTTCGCTGGCTAGTTTGGCTATCGCTCTTACACATCCGTCTGCCTCCTCGTTCATCACGCCAAATTTGGTTACAATATGATCGGCAGCCAATATAGCATCATCATAATATTGCTTATTATTGGTTAGCTTATATAGAGATGTAGCTGCGTTGATAAATGAACCGCAGTTATATGCGTTATCTGATGGCTGTAACATCCCTGTAGTAGTTAATGCTTCATTAACAACACCCGTGGTATCATTAAAAAGGCTGTTGCGCACCCAACCATATATTAATTTACATTTATTGAGGTAACTGGTATCGCCCGTAGATTCATAAAGGAAACAGCCTGCTATTATAGAAGGATCATTACTGAGAGCCGCTTTTGACAATTTATCCTGGTTCTCCCAAATGCCGCCACCTGTGACATTATCCCATCCTCTGGTCCAGGCCATCTTCCAATTTTGGGCGGCAATATTTAAAAACACAGGGTTAGCGGTTATCTGATAACCCCGAATAAAAGGTATAATGGCCCAGGCTACATCGTCGTTCCAACTATCCCAACTCCAGTCGGTACCATTATTGGTTATAAAAGTATTGAGCAGATCACTGACTAATTGCTTTCGGTCGCCGCTCTTAGTTCTATCGTATGCATCTTCCAGGGCTGTTATCATGAACCCCTGACCCCACATGTACGCCGTTGAGCGATCAACAAGCCCATTGGTAATAAAAGTGTTGCCACCCGATCTCACCACAAAGGCACCTACAAAACCATCATAAGCCGCATTTGCGTTTGCGAGGGGGTTAATGGCGTTTGTTGTAACTTTTGTGGTATCGCTGTTCTTAGTACCATTATTATTTTGGCTCACTCCGGTCTTTTTGCAGGAAGTAAATATTAATGGAATAAATAACAGCAGTGTTAATGAAGCGCAGATAAGCTTGCCTTTTTTCAAGTCCATTTTTTTAATGTTGGGTTTAATAAATCATTATAAAAACACAGTTGTAGTTTGTCGACAAGATTGCGATCGATGAACATGGACTAGATACTTGGGGCACCAGGTCTTTTATTCACTAGGTTTCATCGGAGGTTTATATTCTTTAATAGCCACTTGAGGTTGTAATACATCATGGTCAGTTTCAACTACAACATTCTTTGATAAATTAAAGGTTGCAGATTGCCGGATATCACGGCAAGACACCCCTAATTTAACTACGTAGCGCCCCGCATCACTTATCCATTGAGATTTGTCGGTATGGTAAGAAGCCAGGTCAGTCGCCGTGATACGGAATGTAAACTTTTGAAATTCCCCGGGTTGCAGCAATCTTGTTTTATCAAACGCTTTAAGCTCCTGCAGGGGTTTATCTATCGATCCGGAAGGTGCGCTGATATAAAGCTGTACAACTTCTTTGCCCGCAACTTTGCCGGTATTTTTAACCGTTGCTGTTACGATCAAAGAACTGGTAAGATTTTTGGTGTTAAGCTTTAACCCGGTAACTGAAAAGTCACTGTAAGATAAACCATAGCCAAATTCATACAAAGGTTTCACGTTAAAACTGTCATAATAACGGTAACCAACGTAAATGCCTTCCTGGTATACAACCTGGTCAGGTTTTCCCGCCGGGGTACCCGGGAAGTTTTTTGCCGAAGGTACATCAGCATAGTTTGCAGGAAATGTATCAGGTAGTTTACCGGAAGGATTAACCTTTCCGCTTAAAATGTCAGCAATGGCATAACCGGCCTCCTGTCCGGGTTGCCAGGCCAGCAAAATAGCATCAACATCATCCTTCCACTGGCTTACATCAATTACACCGCCTATGTTTAATACTACAACAACCTTTTTGTGCCCGGCGTGAAACCGTCTTGCTATTTTCTTGATCTGTTGTATTTCATTTACCGTTAGGTTGTAATTACCGTCCAGTTTACGATCTTCCCCTTCGCCGGCATTCCTGCCTATTGTTATTAACGCCAGATCGCTGCTTGCGGCGCTTTCATCAATGTCTTTATCGGCCGCGATCATTTCCGGCAGTATACCAGGCGGCCTTACGCCGGTAATGCCCGGCAGCATCAGTTCTTTATTATTTCTGAAATATTCAGCGTAAACGTTGGATAGTTTCAAATCGATCCGATAACCGGCATCAAATAAACCTCTGTCGCCTGTTACGACATAAGCTTTGTTTACATCGCCACTGCCGTAACCTCCGGCTATAGGGTTGTAAAACGAATCGCCAAATGCAGCAATCGTTTTTATAGATTTGGCAAAAGGCAAGGTATGCGCCTCGTTTTTTAACAAGACCATGCCTTCAGTTGCAGCTTCGCGCGCAATTTGCGCATGTGCTTTCAGATCAGGTTTATTGCTGTAATTATAATGTTTGAAGGTTGGAGATTTAACAATAATATTGAGCATATGCTCAACATTGGTGTCCAATACTTTTTCGCTTAGTGAATTATTTTTCACCGCGTCAATCAAAGCTTGTACCTGGTTAGGCCTTCCCGGCATAAGCAGGTCATTGCCGGCTTGCATTTGCGCGATCCAGTCATGTCCACCAAACCAGTCGGTCATTACAAAACCTTTGTACTTCCATTCGTCACGCAAAACGGTTGTCAATAGATCGCGTCTTTCGGAAGTATAGGTCCCGTTGACTTTATTATAAGATGACATCACCGTCCACGGATTTGAACCAGCGATAGCTATACGGAAATTCTTCAGATAAATTTCACGTAATGCTCTTTCACTCACAATGGAATTTACACTTCCCCGGCTTGTTTCCTGGTTATTAGCAATAAAATGCTTGATAGAGGTCCCTACACCGTTTGATTGTATACCGTTAATCATGGCGGCGGCGATTTCACCGGCAACCAGCGGATCTTCTGAATAATATTCGAAGTTGCGGCCGTTTAATGGATTGCGATGGATGTTAATGCCTGGGGCCAGTAAAATATCTACGCCATATTCTTTTACCTCGTTACCCATTGCCTTGCCAACTGCGGTAACCATCGCGGTATTCCAGGTTGATGCCAATAATGAGCCGACAGGGAAGCCAGTGGCATAATAAGTATTTACGGTATCTCCCTTGCGCGTTGCCGCTATCCTTATTCCAGCCGGGCCATCAGCAAATACCATAGATGGGATACCTAAGCGAGGTATAGCAACCGTATTGCCGGCCGCACCGGACACTTTTATTTCTGTTTCACCAATGGCGGTGCCGTCAGGCATTTTACTTTGCTTTCTTCTGCTTTGTGCCCCAACTAGCAACATCGCTTTTTCTTCAAGCGTCATGGCTGCGATCACTTCATTAATTGGGTTAAGGCCCAATTGCGGCAGGGGTCTTAGGTTGGTTTGTGCTTTAAGCGATATACTGTAACTCCCTAGCAAGAAAACTAATAATATATTTAGATGTGTCTTCATTAAAATTAAATAAACGATAACGTATTGTAAATTCTCGATACAGCCATCTATTCCGCTAAATATATTAGATTATTTAGCGGAAATATGCTATATAGCCAATAAAAGCTATAGTATATAGCGAACATATCGTTATTTATTTAACGATTTCATGTCATAATTGATTCCAACAATAAATATTTAGTTACTGCCTTTATTAATATTTGCAAATAGTCTTATTACCTTATCTTATCGCACCTTTCGTAACGCCGTTTTCACCGAATGTTTCGATAGCGAACCAATATTTACAATCTTTATTTAGGCTTCTAATAGTTACACTCGTGTCGCCATACACTTGATACACGCGGTTTAAATGATCTTTTTGAATACCAAATCTGATATTGTATCCAATGGCATTTGCTGCCTTGTCCCAAGTCAGGGTAACATTTCGCTGATCATCTTTGTCTCTGGCAACGTTAAGCCATTTTACTTTTGAGGGTTTTTTACCTGTGCCCATTCCAAATACCCGAAAACCTGAAATAGCAAAAGTGCCGTCCGGTACGCGATAATTGGTTACCTTAAGATAACGCGCTTTAATGGGTGTTTTAAATACGTGATACTGATGGGTTAAATCTTCCTGATTAGTTGTCTCATCAGCCAATTTTTTCCAAGTCTTTTTATCATTAGAATATTGTAAAAGGTATTGCTGCGCCAATATACCATCACGTCCGAAAAGCTGCGTATTATTTTCGGCAAAATTGATTTGTACAGCCTTGACCGTTGCTATTTCACCTAAATCAACGCCAAGCCATTCGCCCTTGTTACCTGTTTTTGCGCTCCAATAGTCACGAATTTCTTCGTCAAATGCCAATGCTATCGGATGATCATCCAGGCTTGAGGAGGCTTCTCCAAGTTTTTTATAGGAAAGAAGCATCCATCCAGGGAACAATTCGCTTACATCTGTAATTTTATGATCGGGCATAATCATCGGGTAATCGCCGAATTCCGTGTGTGTAACCATGTTTCCAGCCGAATCAAAGGTTACCGGGAATAAACCTAATCGGCGCTCGAAGATATCCTTCACCGAAATGGTCATAGTTGATATATGCCAATAATTACCATACTTATCCTGAAAGGTCGCGCTGTGTCCGGCACCGTCTATAAAACCCTCGGGTTTGGAGGAAAACGGGCTGACGTCCGCATAAGTGAATGGACCAAGCGGATTGTCAGAAATATAATAGCCGTCTGCATAACTTTTATACTGGGTTCCCGGTGCAGAATATTGATAATAATATTTTCCGTTGTATTTGGTCATCCAAGGCGCTTCAGTCCAGGGGTTTTCCGTACTTGTATTATAATCTCCAGGTCTTTCCCATCCGCGCACCAATGGATCTCCCTTTATGCAATGAACTGGCTTACCAATAGGGTTTAATTTGTTTTTTGTATCCAGTTCAACAGCATCCAAATAATCGTTATTTGTACAACCGTAATAGAAATAAACCTTGCCATCAGTGTCCTGAAACATGTCTGGATCGCCTACAGCTAAAGGAAAAGAATCATTGTATATTTCCCACTTTCCACTTTGGGGATCATCCGTTTTGTAAATGATATGGCTTGCCATTGCGAGGTAATAAACGCTGCCGTTTATTACCGTTACTGATGGTGCATCTTTCTCAAATGGCAGATCTTTAGTTGTAACAAAATTCCATTTGAGCAAATCTTTTGAGTACCAATAACCGCCGGATGCGGTCGCGAACAAATAATAATTGTTTTTATAGAGAATGATAACAGGATCGGCCGCTGTGCGGCGCGATGGTTTTGTCAATTGGAACCGGTAACTTATGTTTAATGGGTTGCAGAAGGTTTGCTGGCTTTTAGCTGCAATTGGTTGCAACAGAACGCAGAATAACAGAAAACCTATGTAATGTCGAAAGGTAATATTTTTTAATTGCATAAAAGTTAATTTATTTTGATGGTTTTTTTGAGTTCAATATTCTCTGATGAGCTTCCGATCAATAATGCGAAATTTCCTGCATCAAATCCAAAACGCCCCTCGCCGATTTTGTAGTAAGAAAAAGCAGATTCGTCAAGATCAATGGTCACCCGCCGGATTTCTCCCTTATTAAGAAATACCTTTTTGAATCCTTTGAGTTCTTCAACTGGCCGCATGACAGGGCAGGACAGTTGACCAACATACAGTTCTGCTACTTCAGCGCCGGCCAAATTACCTGTATTTTTGATATCGAAGCTTGCCTTCGCCATGATGTGGCGACCATGCTGATGTAAGGTTACCGTCAGGTTGGAATAGTTGAAAGTGGTATAGGAAAGCCCAAATCCGAAAGGAAACAGCGGTTCAACTTTTTTAGTTGTATAATACCGGTAACCTAAAAGCAATCCTTCTTTATATTGCACATGCTTATCATTATCGGTATCATAATAATTGTGGAAACAAGGGTTGTCTGACCATTTTTTTTCAAAGCTCACCGGCAGTTTTCCGCTTGGGTTTACTTTGCCCAGAAGAATTTCGGCGAGTGCCGTCCCACCTTCCTGGCCGGGATAAAATGCATGAATAAGCCCTTTTACCGACGGTAGCCATTTTTCCATGTAGACGCTACCGCCGGCATTGAGGATCACGATGGTATTTGGATTCGCCCGGGACACAACTTTGATCAGGCTATCCTGGTCAGCCGGAAGCTCAAATGGCCGATCCGCCCCTTCATGTTCAATGTGCGGATTGAATCCAACACATACGATAACTGCGTCAGCGGCAGCGGCGTTTGCAATAGCTTCATTAAAATTTTCATCTTTTGGCTCATACCAGGCAAAGCTAACCGATGCATCTCCGCCATTCTGGTAATATTCTAATTTAATGCGATATGTTTTTCCCGCCTGCAGCGGCAAAGTCACATTTTTCTCTATAGCCTGGTGGTCGCTCCAATAATCGATAACCAACTTGTCATCAATCCACAGCCGGTAGCCATCATCGCCTTTCACAGACATTTTATAGTCAGCAGTTTTTTTCGGGCGAATAACGCCAGTCCAGCGAGCCGAAAAATTGCCTTCAGCAATCCCAGCAATATCAGGCGCCTGGATCCACTCATGGTCGACAACTTTTTCCACTCTGACACCTTTGGGAGTGCCCGACAGATCCTTGTTCGCAAAATATTCGGCAGTTAAACCAACGGTGTCTGCATTACTGCCGGTATAAAAAACAGATTTTTGAGCCAGATAGCTCAGGCTGGGAATGCCTATAGCATAACTTATCTCCATGCCTTTGGCCAGCCGGTTAAGCCCCTGGAGCGTGCTCACATAATGATAGGGATCAGTTTGAGAACTTCCTCCGCCGGTGTTGAATATATCGGCGTTTGGCCCGATCACCGCAATTTTTTTTACTTTATCGTTGCGTAGTGGCAGTACATTCGCCTGATTTTTAAGTAATACGATACCAGCACGGGCAAGGTCTAATGCAACTTGCGCATTTTGAGGATCATCATTTGGAATGGAAGAAATTTGCTGATCCCGGTCGAAAAAACCGTTTCTAAAGCATAGCCTCAAAATTCGGCTTACTTTATCGTTCAGCGTTTTTTCGTTGATTTCTCCCTTAGCAAGCGCCAACATCAAAATCTTGGGCAGCATATGATCATTGCCCGGCATTTCAAGATCAGTACCTCCTTTAAAAGCGCCAAGGCCGTCATGAATGCTTCCCCAGTCGGACATAACTAAGCCTTTAAATTCCCATTGCCCTTTTAATATTTCGTTATTTAAATGATTATTCTCAGAAGTGTGGGTTCCGTTCAAAAGATTATAGCTGTTCATAACAGCGCCAACATATCCTTTTATCACTGCTGCCTTAAAAGCGCCCAGATATATTTCCTGCAATGTGCGTTCGTCAATATCAGAGCTTATATTATCCCTGTCATATTCCTCATTGTTGGCAGCGAAGTGTTTGACAGTTGCGACTACCCCCTGGCTTTGAACGCCCTTGATATAACTTACTGCATAGCTCCCGGCCAGGAATGGATCTTCGCCTGAATACTCAAAGTTCCGGCCGTCCATCGGCGCACGGGCAATATTCACGGCTGGGCCGAGCAAAAAGTTTACACCTCTTGAACGGCAATCCCTGCCCAGCGCCACGCCTAACCTATGTATTAATGTGGTATCCCAGGTGGCAGTTGACAAAACGCTTGCCGGATAAGCCGTACTTTTGCCTTCAGTCCTGGTACCAACGGGACCATCACTCATTTTAAACGATGGTACACGTAAGCGCGGAATCGCTTTGGTATACATCCAGTTCGTGCCACTGATATAGCTTAATTTTTCTTCAAGGGTCATACGGGACAGCAAGTCGGCAACGCGCGATTCAACAGGCGCTTTTGGATTTTTGTATACCTGTGCTTTTACTAGCGCGCAAGGTAACATTAGCGCAAAGATCAATGTTCTTTTCATTTGCTAGTCAATATAAGGTGCTAAGACTTTTTGCCAACGGTCATAACCGGCTTTATTTAAATGTATATAGTCAGGCTCGAAAAGAACCGAATCCGGTTGTTGTGTCCCCTGCTTAGAAATAATGGTGTTCAAATCAATAAATTGGCTATTAGGCTTGTCTTTAAGATAGGTCATAATTAACTCGTTAGCACGGTCGACTTCATCGTAATATTTTGCCCTGGCGGCACAACGCTTTATAGACATAAAATAAATTTGCCCTTCAGGCAACTTATAATGAATGAGCATCCAAAGCCTGGTAAACTCATCGGCAACGTGTTCTGCCGGAACGCCGGATGCTATATCATTATCACCGGCATAAATAAATATTTTTTTGGGGTGATAAGGAAATAATATATAAGAGGTATAAAAATCTACCAGTTGTTCAAGCTCACATCCGCCTACTCCTCGTCTTATAATAGGTTTATTCGGAAAGCGCTCTTCCAGATCAGCCCATTTTCTGATGGATGAGCTGCCGATAAACAATATGCCATTGCTGGGTGGAAAGTGTAGGCTATCCTGCTTTTTAAATGCACGTATTTCATCAGCAAAGGGGAAACCTTGCTGTGCAAACAAATGCGTGGTTATAAACAGGGCTACAAAAAGTAAAACTAATTTAGTTCTCATTTATAATTTCTTAAGATAGTTGCTTGATTTCGTTAAAGACTTACTCGACCTCAATATAAACTTTGTGCTTTCCCTGAATAGTAGATGCTAACGAGTGGTTTTTTTGGTCCTTTCCATCAATAGTAAATGTTTTTACAGTGCTGCCCTTTCCCTTTACCGTAATGTTTAGTGTTGAATTACGGTAAGACAGATCATTAAGCTCGATTTGTCCAATGCCTTCAGGTAAATATGGCATAAACCCCAACGCATTTTCATTAAAACGCAATCCGATTACTCCATTCAAAATCATCGATATATATGCGGTAGCTGACCATGTTTGCAGTCGGCATGACTCCCAATGATTAAGAGTGGCACTGCCGCCCGTCTGCCAGCCGCCATCTGGTTTACCTGAATACGGATTATATATCTCCCTAAAATCATAGTTACCCTTGTCCTCATCGAGTGCAAGATGTGTTAATGCGTATAACTCATTAGTGAAGGCGTCATAATCAGCAGCGGCTATGGCCGCTTTAGCAAAAAAGCCATTAACCATAGGCCAGATAATGTTATTATGCCTGCCTGGCTTATCATGTGAGAACCTCGGAAAATCGGGGTAAATTGAAGTAATACCATATTTTGACACCGTCGCCCGGTTAATTATCTGTTTAGCCTGCGATTTGTCTGCGATGCCGAAAATTACCGCGAATGAGATTCCAAGTCCTTCCTGTGAGTTATTGACGTGGCCATTCTGATCAATCAGGTAGTCGAACGTATTCGTATTCTGATCGTATAAATGTTTTATTATATTATTTTTCAGTGCTGTTGATTTTTGCTGATAATCCGCAATTACTGCTTTATCTACATTTAGACTTTTGGCCATTTCAATTAGAGCGAGGTAAGCTCCATAATAAATGGAATTAGTGCTGAGACACTTGATATATCTTGAACCTTTATGTTCTGTTACTCCCGAAGAATAATTTGTTGGCTCGTAAATAGGTTCAGGATAACCTGCAATTCCATCATTAAAAACAGAAGGGCCTCTAAACAAGCCGTATTCTTTATCAAATGTTTGCCGCTCTAACTGTTGCATGGTGCTGGCAGAGCATTGATAAGCTTGCTTTAAAAATACTTTATCGCCCGTCACTTTATAGTGATTGTATGCCGCCACAACCCAAATTATCTTATCCCAGTACTGTAGACCTATCGTATCTTTATTAACGGTAACACTCCACAAAGATTTATCAGCAATTTGCGGGCGTAACAAACTAACTCCGTTCCAGGAGTTTATTGCAATATCGCGGGTCCAATCTCCACCATAGTCTCCACCGGCTGCAAGTATGCCTCTTCTGGTATTAACATCAACCGTACCAACGGCCAGTTTAAAGGCATCACTTATTAAATTATTATCTGATTTTAACGTCTGCCCAAAAGTGTTTGCACTAGCAAACATAGACAGGATGATTAATATTTTTCTCATTTATAGGGCTGCAGTTTCAATGTCTTCTGCGGTAAATTTATTTTGTCGGATAAACAGCTTATTTAGTGAGTTATAGTTTGCATCACAGAATATTCATTATTGTTGCTTTTTGGGGACTATAACTTTGTACGCTATCAATTAATAGCATAGGATTAGTTCAATTCCTGTTATTATAATGAATGAGCTGCAGTGATTAACGACTAATAGGATGGAGAATCAAAGCAGTAGCAGGTATATTTTAACAAAAATCGGCAATCATCTTTAAGGCAATCTGACCATTATAAAGGCGAAACCGGGCCTAAACATCTTCCAAACTGGTATAACACATGATTTCTCTATCACTACATAATTTATTTTCTTCTTTAACATTTATAAAAATGAAATGGATCTAATTGGTTATATGATGTCCTGTTAATATTTAAAGCATAAAAATATTATAGGTATACAGTACAAATTTGCATACAGATGACGTTAATTGGCTTATGTTGTTGATTGATCTCTAAAAAATCAAGTATTTAGGAAACGCAAATATTTGATTTACAAATATTTGAACAATTAAAAATCTAATTAAAAATTGTTGTTTACCGTGGCTTAGAGTTGATACCTGGTGGTGATTGGCGTTGAATATTTGTTTTTTTTCCTCTCGCAAACTCATTGACGGTCCAGGTGAAGTTTTACCGGCTCAAGAATTATGTTGCAATCCGGCCATTCACGCTGCAAATGGTCTACCATATAAACGTGAAACTGAAAGTTACGGATCAGGAGAAGACGATGGAGCGATTTTAAATGTTCCTGTGAACAGGGATGATTAGCGACTTTGAAGATTCCCTAATATTCAAATGCGCTGGCAATGTAATTTTCTGCGTAATCGTATTTTTAATATACTTGGGAACAGGGAGCAACAGATTAAAAATGTTATCAGCTATAGAAGCTACAGGTTGTGCTATAGCAGTAATTGGCGTGTTGTAATATTCAAAAAATTCGCAATCATCAAAGGTAATAATAGCAATATCGTAAGGAATTGCTAATCCTAACCTTTTTATTACTTTCAACCCTATTTTACAAAGGTTAGCGCTACCAAATAGGACTGCATTTATCATGTCAAATTTTTCAAAGAACTTCATTAAAGATTCCATTATCTGGTTTTCGTTTTGCGTAGCTATCACTTTCTTGATGTGACTTTTTAGTTTTTTCTCCTTCAATGCACTGTTATAGCCATCAATACGATCCTGTATTTGCGTTTCCGCGTTCGCGAAAGTTATTAAGGCAACACTTTTGTAACCCATATCAATCAGATGTCGGGTTGCATTAAACGCACTGCTTTTATTATCAATACCGACATAATTGCAGTCAATGCCATTTAGATAATGGTCAAACATAATAATTGGAAATTTATCTTTTACTAGTGCTGTTATAACCTCGCCTTTGACATTAATTGGTGCGGCGATTATACAAGCGTCAGCATGATTGTCACGCAGCGCTTCGATTAATTTTTTGCTGCCTACTAAATTTTTCATTGTGCTGTAAATGACACAAAATCCTTGCTCGTAGGCACGCTCTTCTATCGCTTTAGCCACATCGGCAAAGAAGGGGTTTGCAATATTATCCATAACCAAGCTAATGTTATTAACTTTACCGGTGCGAAGCCCTTTGGCTATCGGATTGGGTTTAAATCCAACCTCCTCTATGAACGCCATGACTTTGTTTGATAAAGCATCGCTAATTCGTTTTTCTTTGCCGCGTCCATTTAATACAAAAGACACTGTTGTTTTAGAAATATTTAATGCATTAGCAACATCTACTATTGATATTTTTTTATCCATACAATCCTGCAAAATCGATTTTTCGAACTTTAATTAAACATTTTTAGATTCTTTATTAATACTATAGACTGATGTGGTAAGAATACCTTGATTTCGGCAGCGAAAGCGTCATAATAGTTATTCATTATCTTAAGCAGCTGGGCCTTCAGATGTCCTTTTTGGATATGCTTGCAATTTTCGCCGTTGATAACATAGTTTTATAAAAATATTTGGCTGACATGCAAATGACCAGACAGCCAAGTATCATTGATGAAAATATAATCGTTCATCCTGCCCAGTTCATCCTGTCTAAATAAATTAAATCCTCGTTAATTTTATTGCTTATAACCCATAGTAGGCTACAAAAGAAAGGATAGAAAGTAGCATTTTGTCTTTTTCAATTATCGCCAGATCAAAATCCATATTGTTTTTATTTCACCTAATTAATTATCAATGATTTACGAAAAGTTTTTTAGATGAAAATCTAATTAATTTCCCCTTGTAGAAAACCATATTGCCCAGGATTTGCGGTTGCCTATATTTCTAAAGGAAATAATAAATATACCTTCGTTAATAGAATCAAACCGGTTATATCATGAAAACTATATTCTCAGTATCATTTCTGTTCCTTTTATCGTTTCATGCGAAAGCTAAGGCTTCTACGGATAGCCTTATCAGTGTATTGAAAGTTGAAATTCAAAAGAAAACAATATATGATAATCAGAAAAATCAGCGGATAAATTTGCTTAGGAAGGAGTTGTCCAACGTTTCTGCGGAAAATTATAAAACACAGTACGCACTGTGTTATCAATTATATCAAGAGTATAGAAATTTCGTGTTTGATTCAGCTCATGTGTATACTAAAAGACTTCTGAATTTAAGTATCAGGATGCATGACTTACCTAAAGAATATGAAAGCAGAATTATGTTAGGTACCATTCAGCTATCATGGGGTATGTTTAAGGAAACGTTTGAAACCTTAGACCAGTTGGATATCAAGTTAATGCCTGACAGCCTAAAAATGCGCTACTATGAATTAAAATCACGGGCGTATATTAATCAGGCACTTTATAATACAGACGAATTTTATTCGCCAACTAATATGTCAAAATCTATAACGGCTCTCGATTCTGCTATTATATTTTCAAAGCCGAATTCTTATGACAGATATAGGCACATGGCAGAATTGCTTAATATTCAAGGGAAAAATATTGAGGCAGCTTCGTATTATTACAAATTGTTGCAAAAAAAAACCCTTGATTATCATCAACGCGCTATGGTCGAACATGATTTAAGCATTTTCACTAACGGACAGGAAAAAATAGATTTGATTACGCTTTCTGCGATAAATGATATAAAATCGTCAACAAAAGAAACGCTTTCCAGCTTTTCACTTGGGCAAATTTTATTTAGCAAAGGAGATATAGAAGATTCTGAGTTGCTATTAAAAGAGGCGCTTAGCGAAGCTGAATTCTATGGTAACAAAATACATAAAACTGAGATTGTTGCTTTGCTGACTACTGTATCGGCTCAAAAATTGATAGATTCTGAGAACCAAAAAAATCATGTATTAAGTTACCTGATCGTTCTGCTTGCCATCTCGATATTGGGAACATTAATTATTGCCATTTTTTTTTATTTACGACTGCAGCGGGTAAAAGAACGCGAACGAATCGTGAAGGAGCGAAATAAACATTTGGATAAGATTAACAGAAGGCTTTTGGAGGACGCACATATCAAAGAAGAATATATCGGGTATTTTTTTAATGCGATTTCCAGTTATATTTTGAAACTCGAAAAGATAAAAAGAAATATAGAGAAAAAAGTAAGAGCGAAAAATTTTCAAGACCTATCGCAAATAGCCTTGGAAATTGATATAAAACAGGAAAGACATAATCTGTTTTTTACATTTGATAGCATCTTTTTAAAATTATTTCCAAATTTCATCAGCGCATTTAATGAACTGTTAAAACCTGAAGATCAAATTTGGCCTAAAGATAATGAGGTACTGACTACAAATCTTAGAATATTTGCGCTCACAAGGCTTGGCATTAAGGAAAACCAAACGATAGCGAACATCTTAGAGAACACAGTAAGTACAATTTACACTTACAAGTTCCGGATCAAGTCAAAATCAATCGTCCCTAACGATGAATTTGAAAACAAGATTATGGAAATCAACTTTGTGGATATAAATAGTTCACTGTAAACCCGATTAATTTTTATTGCAATTATAATTATAACTAAAAGTACACCGATGATGGCTGCATTGCTTTTCGCCAAATTCTCCCAGTCAAAATAAAGCCTTCGCTGAGCTTGGTTACTTATCTTCTGCTATTTGCTTTTCAACAGCAGCGCTTTTATTGCTGTGGTCGCCTTCAATGCAGCCTCTACCGTTTTTAAACGGTCGTGCCGTCTTTTTTGCTCGTGATTAACTCATTCGACACCCCCTAAACGGACCTACGTTCCACTTTTGCACGTCTTGTTGCCATAGTTGATCATCCTTTTTTTAGATGTGCCTGATAAACCCCCCTGCACTGTTTCAGAAATACTTAGCAACTTGCTGTCCGCTAATGCGCTTTATAATCCCCTGTCTTAAGGAAATAACCGAAGAGGCAAGACCTGAGGAAGAGGCATAATCCATGTTAATTAAGACATTTGACAGTATCGAATTGAATTTAATAAAAATATTTCTTTCATCGTGTCGCTTTGAATTTCCATCCAAAAGTTCAGTAAACCAACTCTGGTGATCATCGTTATGGAGATGAGCAAGAGATTTATCTTCTAAAAATCATTGACTGGAACGCCTATCAGCGGTAATCTTTATGTTATGTACTTGGATTTTTTAGCATTTGTAAGATCATAATATATTAATAATCAAGATTTTAAATACGGTTTTTTTTTGATTTTTTGGAGTCAGACCTATTGGCAGGATGATATATAAACCATTTCCTATTTTTTTGTACTGGCAATCTGGCACTTCATCAACGATCGACATTCTAATGGTCGGCCAAGTACGCTACCAATTTATTAACCAATTTATTAACCATTAAAAATTGATTTATGTATGTAAAAAATTTACTTAAAGTAAGTTTCTTCGCCATCATTTCTTTTTCTGCGTTATCCGCAATAGCGCGCAAGAAGATAATTGATAGTAAAGTTACAAACACAAGTAATAGCCGTGGCTTTTCTGTCGCAACTATTACAACAAACCCAGCCAGCACTCGGGCGGCGGCTGAAAAAAAACATTTATACAACCAACAAAGAGCTTTAGGCGACATCATTGTTAAAGGTGTTGTGGTTGATGAAAAAAACTCTCCTTTGTTGGGTGTTTCCGTTACGCTAAAAGGCACTAGTATTAAATCATCGACTGATGTTAATGGTCTTTTCCGCATTCAAGCCCCGCCAGATTCAATTTTGGTGTTCAGCTATGTTGGTTATATAACCAAAGAAGTGCATGCCACTGCAACTATGACCGTAACCCTGCAACCCGCCCAAAAAACTTTGAATGAAGTTGTTGTGGTTGGTTATGGTACACAGCTTAAAACCCATGTCACCGGGGCAATCGCTTCAGTCGGCACCGCGGAATTACAACAAAGCCCAGTAGCTAATTTAAGTAACGCGTTAGCCGGAAGGCTACCAGGACTAGTAACCCAACAAACCAGTGGTGAACCTGGAGCAGATGGCGCCACGCTCAATATTAGGGGTTATGGAACTACAAACAGTACCGCCCCGCTGGTAATTGTTGATGGTGTGCAAAGAGATTTTACCGGTTTGGATGCTAATGAAATTGCGAGTATAAGCATATTAAAAGATGCAGCTTCAACCGCAATATACGGCATACAAGGCGCAAATGGCGTCATCCTTGTTACTACCAGGAGAGGGAAGACCGGAGTTCCCGAGATCAGTGTGTCGGCACAAAATGGGTGGCAATCGCCTACAGCAATACCCCAATATGTTGATTCGTATACTGGCCTGGAACTTTACAAGGAGGGCTTAATAAACGATGGATTATTTGGTGATACAAGTGCTTATTCGAATACTATCCTCAACAAATATAAAGACAGAAGTTACCCGGCATATCAATACCTGTATCCAAATGTAAACTGGACAACAACCATGATAAAGCCTTTTTCTGATATGAGCCAGGGTAATTTAAATGTTACTGGTGGTAACGCATCTGCAAAATACTTTGTTTCCTTATCCTACCTTCAACAAAATGGCTTATATAATGATGAAAATAGCATAAGTCAATATGATGTACAAGCCGTAACCAATAAATATAATTTCAGGACCAACTTTGATATAAGTATCACCAAAAGGCTAACAATGGAGTTAAATTTAGGAGCAATCATATTCGATCAAAATTATCCCGGAACAAGCTCGGCGCAGATATTTAGTGCCATACAAAGAACACCGGCCTGGTATTTTCCTGTGACAAATCCGGATGGTTCCGTCGGTGCTGCACCCAATCAGCAGCCATCACCGTATGCCGATATAGTGTCAAGTGGCTTCGATCGTAATTTTTCTACTGAACTTCAATCTACGGCAGGTTTTAGATGGGACATGGGGGCGCTTCTCAAAGGTTTGAGCGCCCGCGTAAGGCTCTCTTTCGATAATAATAACTACAGGGATGTGGCGCAACCGTTGAGTTATAACTCTTATCAATATTCATTAAAACCGGGTGTGGCAGATACGGTTAGAGATTTGGTTACAAATGGCGTTTATAATCTTGTGAACCAGGGAAACGGAACACTGGGGTATAATGTGACCGCTAACGGCAGCCGTCGTACTGTGCTGGAAACTTACCTGAACTACGACAGGGATTTTGGAAAGAATACCATCAATTCGATGTTGATTTATAATCAGTCAAGTTATTTCGATGCGGTAAGCACTGGCAACTACGAGGGCGGTCTTCCATATAAAAACCAGGGTGTTTTAGGGCGTACCGCATACGCGTATGACGAGAAATATCTGGCAGAGATTGACTTTGGTTATAACGGATCGGAAAACTTTGCGCCTGGTCATAGATTCGGTTTTTTTCCGGCTGTTTCTGCTGGCTGGATAGTTTCAGACGAAAATTTTATCAAGAATAATAAAGACCTTGACTTTATCGATCAGCTTAAAATCAGGGGCTCTTATGGCTTAGTGGGTAATGATCAGGGACAAACCCGCTTTTTATACTTGAGTACCTGGACTACAACCGGTTATGGCTATACGTTTGGACAAAATGCAGATGGGGCCTCTTATTCAGGAGCGCAGGAAGGGCAGGCAGGCAACGTTGAGCTAACCTGGGAAAAAGCCAGAAAACTAAACATCGGAATGGATCTCGGTCTCTGGAAAAATGAACTTACACTCACAGCAGATGTGTTTGATGAACACCGGACAGATATATTAACAACAGCCTCACAACTTACACCCCAGTTCGCCGGCCTTGTAAGTTATCCTTCCGTAAATGCCGGAATTGTAAACAATGATGGTTATGAGCTTTCAGTCAGCCATAAACATAACTTTAATAGTAAGAATGGATATAGTATTTCGGTTAATTTTGATCATCAGCATAATAAAATAATATATGATGCAGTGCCGGATTATCCTGGCCGTGAATGGCAAAATCCTACCGGAACAAGTATTGGTGAATTGTATGGCTATACTTCTTTGGGGCTTTTTAAAAGCCAGGCTGATATTAACAACAGCCCATCGCAGACGGGCTTCGGCCCGGTTTTGCCCGGCGATATCAAATACAAAGACCTCAATGGCGATGGCGTCATCAACAGCACGGACGCAGGATATTTGCCCGGTAAGGTTCCCTACCCAACTTCTCAGTTTGGCGTTACTTTGGGATACCACTATGCGGCTTTCGATGTCAGCGTTCTGTTCCAGGGGGGCCTGGGTGGTTACGATATATTGCAGGGAAGTGGCATATTTCCATTTTCGGCGTTTGGATCTGCTCTTGTTCAAGTGGCAGATAACCATTGGGTGGCTTCTAATCCG
>Ga0302315_10001157_pt1 | contig 27649 bp, 35 predicted proteins | sample III_Palsa_N3_1_FD_200532 | JGI IMG/M metagenome (GOLD analysis project Ga0302315, IMG submission 200532) | Peat permafrost microbial communities from Stordalen Mire near Abisko, Sweden - III_Palsa_N3_1 | ecosystem: Environmental > Terrestrial > Soil > Palsa > Peat permafrost | place: Sweden...
TTTCGTCGTGGAACGTCAACTTCGAATGGCGTACCGTCGTACGCTTCGAAATGGGCATTCTGGTCGGGCTGTTGGAAGAAGCGCGCGCCGCACGTATGCGCGTTTCTTCGAGCGGCGAAAAGCGTGGCCAAGCCGGTCGCGCGCTCGACATTCAACGCAACCGCGTTGGTTTCTACGGCTTCAATGACGGCGCAGGCCGTACATACGGGTTCCTGAACGATCCGTCGTTGCCTGCCTATGTCACGTTGCCTGATGGCGCGACGTCGGGTACAACGACGTGGAACACCAAGACGTTCAACGACATCACGGCCGACATCCGGCTTGGTATGTACACGCTCGAAGTGCAGAGCATGGATACCATCGACGTTGAGAAAACGCCGATCACGATGGCGATTCCGATGGGCAAGAACCAGTTCCTGACCGTTACGCAGTCCGTTGGCGGCATTTCGGTTCGCCAGTGGATTCGTGACAACTATCCGAATCTGCGTATCGTGACGTGCCCGGAACTGACGGACGCTAACGGCGGCGCAACGGCGATGTACTTCTACGCCGAACGCATCGAAGACGGTTCCAGCGATGACGGCAAGGTATTCATTCAGGTCGTGCCGTCGAAGTTTCAGGCGCTTGGTGTGGAAAAGCGCGCTAAGTCGTACGTCGAAGATTACGCCAACGCAACGGCCGGTGTGATGTGCAAACGCCCGTATGCAGTGGTGCGTTTCACCGGTCTGTGATTCGTCGCTAAACCGGGGCTGTAGAATAAGGGGGTGTGTCTAACGGCGCACCCCCTTTTCAATTAACGGAAAACACATCATGTCAGGCAAACAGGTAGCACAAAAATCGACGGGTACCGTTCACGTTTTCAGCACGTTGGCGAACCCGCAAAAGTTCACGCGGTATTCGATGCCCGATCCGACCGACGCAACTCAGATGGGCCGGTTACCCGTCGTTGAACGCGAAGTTCTGATTCGTGGTGGCGCAGGCATCGCGACCAAGAATCTGATTACACCACAGGGTGCACACACCGCGATTACTGAAGATGAGTACGAAGCGGTTCGCGAACTGTCGCATTGGAAAGATTTCATTGCCAAGGGTTTTATCCGTGTTGAACGCAAGGCATACGACGTTGACAAGATGGTTGGCGACATGAACCCGCGCGATCCTAGCGGCCCGCTCACACCGGCCGATTATCAGACCGCCAAAAAAGACGGTTCTGAAGCGCTGCCGACCGAACTCGAAAAGACGGGTACGGGCTGGGTGGCGAACCAGTTGGCGAACCGTTAATAACGGAGTATAGGAAATGACGCAGCACACGTTTGACTACGCACTGTTTCAGGCACAATGCCCGGCATTCGCTAGTGACCCTAGTGAAACCGTCCTTACCGCCTATTACGCAATGGCTCAGACGTACGCCAACGACGGATATGACAACTGGTGCGGCGGTTTTAACGGTGCTGCGCTCGATTTGATTCTGAACTTGCTGACCGCACATATTGCGCAGATTCAGGCGCAGATTGCAGAAGGTATAGATAGCGTCATCGTGACTGGCAGCACTATCGATAAGGTCACGGTGTCATTGCTCGCACCACCGGTCAAGGACATGTTTCAGTACTGGCTTGCAACCACGCCGTACGGCAAGCAGGTTCTGGCGCTGGCGCGCGCGCGGTTCGCTGGTGGTTTCTATGTTGCCGTGGGTAACCCGGAACGTCACGGCTTTCGCAAGGTCGGCGGGCGGTTCCGCTAATGGCAACGATACACAGAGTACCGGGGAATGCATCCGGCGCGTTCACCAAGGCGCTTAAAGATTTGTCTGGTGCGAATGTTCGTATCGGCTGGTTTGAATCGTCACGATACCCGGACGACAACGCAACGCCCGTTGCCTACGTTGCAGCTATCAACGAATTGGGGCCGCACAAACGGCCCTTTCTTCAAACGACGGCAGATGCACGCGAGCAGGAATGGGCGGAACTGATGTTGCAGTTATCCCGGCGCGTCGTCACTGGCAAAATGACGACTGAAGACGCACTATCGGCAATCGGTCTGCAAGTGGGCGGTGACATTCAACACAAGCTTGCGGAAATATCGCGCGCAGGCGGTCTGTCGTTGATTACGCTGGTCGCACGCGCGTACCGTCGCGATGGCAAGAAAGTTACCGGCAAGACGATTGGGGAGATTGCAGCGCTTATCAAGAGTGACCCCGACAAGGCGCGCGAAGAAGCCCAGGGCATTGCAGATGCACCGTTGAATGATTCGGGCTACATGCGTGCAACCGTGTCATTTAGCGTCAACATGAATGAACCTGAAAAGGTCGACCAGACATGATTATCCCTGGCTCCAATCTACTCAAACTTGCGTTGTCCGTGCAAGGGTCGCAAACAGTAAACTGGTTTCAGTTCGCCTCACAGAAATCTGGTCCGACCGGCCTGAATGAGGTCACGTACAACGCGACGCAGACCGTTACGCTAGGTAGCGTCCAACCGGTGCCGCGAAACCGGTACGACGCCTATGGACTCGATCGTGAGGCAAAGTACGTCACATGGTTTGTGCCCAACGTTAATGCGCAGTCAGTCAGTCGCGGTCCTGACAAGTCGGGCGACGTCATTGAATACCCGGTCAACAAGGACGGCACGTTGATAGCTGGTGTATCGCGTCGTTATCAACTCGTTGGCGATACACCGTGGTTGAGTTCTGATAGTTGGACATACGTACTTGGTCAGGACATCGGGCCAGCAACGGGAAACACAACAAATGCTTGATTCGGCTATTCAGTTGCAGTTGCAAAATACGCTGGTCGCGGGGCTTGCGGCGCGCAGCGTCACTGCCGGTGTTATCCAGAACAATCAGCCCCGGCAATTCGTTGCGCCGTCGACACCCGCTATCTTTCATTCGTTGGGACCGCGCAAGCCTTGGGGGTGGCCCGCATACAAGGATGTGTCCAACGCGCCGAACTCTGGCTTTACAACGACCAAAACACAGGTGATGCATACACGGTTTCAGATCGCAGGGTGCGCACCAAACGCTAGTCCTGCGACACCGACCGCATTGACATCAACCGACCTTGCTGGCATTGCCAACAGCATAATGACCGACGAAACAAACCTTGCGGCATTCGTCGCCGCAGGTTTCAACGTGTTTCGAGTAATCGATTTAGGCGCTATCTGGTTCAAGGATGACACCGGCCAGAACGTTCTATGGGCACCGTTTGATATCATATTCACGCACAAAGACGTGTTCACAACACAGACTGGCGCGATTACTGACTTTGACGGCACGTTTGACCGCATCTAAACAGGAGAATGCCAAATGGCAATCAGATTTACGAAATTCATCGACATCAATTCGGTGGTCGGTGCTGCGGCACAAGTGCCCCAACGGCAATGGTGTGCCCGCATCTTCACAACAAGCGCGCTAGTTGGGCCTAGCGCAATTCCGCAATTCACCAGCGCGGCCGACGTTGGCGACTTCTTTGGAACGACTTCTGAAGAATATCAACGCGCCGTTGTGTACTTCGATTATGAATCGGTGCTTGGTAACGCGCCGGTCGCAATCCAGTACGCCCGTTGGGTCGAAGTCAATCAGCCCGCGACGATCTACGGCGAGGCAAGTATTGCGACGCTGGCGGCACTGAACGCGATTACGGCCGGTGTGTTGTCGCTCAAGTTCGGCGCGACTACTGTGAACCTGACCGGTCTGGATTTCGCGGCAGATGGAACGCTTGCTGCGATTGCCACGACGTTGCAAACGGCGCTTATTGCAGCAACGGCGCAATCGCCCAATGCTGAACTTACCGCATGCGTGGTCGCATTCAACGCGACGTCACAGGCGTTTGATTTCACCGCAAACCCGACCGTCACGGCAACAGAAACGTTTCAGGTGGTCACACCGGAAGGTGCAACAAGCGCGAATGACGTCGCCGCTGCGTTGGGCTGGTATGCGTCGCAAGGTGCGCTGGTCAACGGGGCATCGCTTCTTGAAACCCGAGTCGCTGGTTTCTCGCGCGTCACCGCACTGAACAACAACTGCGGTGAAATCATGTATACGGACGTGTCGGACCTGACGCTATCCGATGCAACTGCAGTTGGCGAGGCCAATGCGGCACTGAACGTAATGTTCATTTTCCGCGTGTTCGTCAGTCCGACCACATGGGTCGCATGGTCTGCTGCACTGATCGGTATTGCGGGCCTCGGTCTGGAGTACGAGGATATCAATGCCAATGGCGCGGGTGTTCGCCAGTACATTGAAATGTTGCCCGCTTCGATTCATGCTGCGATCAACTTTAATGCCGTCAACGGTACCATCAACTTTATGTACCGTCAGAACAGCGATTTCGGCGCGTCTATCAACGACAACCCCGGTACCGTGCAATCTGATGCGCTCGACGCGGCCCGCGTGAATTACTATGGTGTAACGCAGACGGCTGGCACGAACATCGCGTTTTATCAGCGCGGCAATCTGTGTGGCGGTGCAACTGCGCCGGTCACGTCGACGGTGTTCGCGAACGAGCAGTGGTTCAAGGACATGTGCGGCGCGAATCTCATGAACCTGCAACTTGGTGTCGGGCAGATTCCGGCCAACAAGCGCGGGCAGATCATGTGCGAAAGCGTGCTGGAAGGCAATGAAGCAACCAGCCTGACGCCTGCAACCGGCATTCAACTGGCACTTGCCAACGGCACCATTCAGGCAAACGGTCTGCTGTCGTTGACGCAGCAAATCTACATTACGCAGCAAACGAACGATTCGACGGCATGGCAACAGGTCCAGACGAACGGATACTGGAAAGGTAGCAACATTACGTCGGCCGTCAACAATGGGGTGACTGAATACACGTTGAACTACACAATTATCTATGTGAAAGACAACGTTATCAACACCATCACCGGTTCTCACCAACTGATCTAAGCGGGCATGCGCGGCGTACCGCGCATTTTGTCACAGTTACAAACTTTGGAGCAACAATCATGAATGGTGAAATTGGCGGGTTTGGTCTAGTCATCACGTTGCGGGCAACGACCACATACCCACTTGCGCTGCCTATTGAACAGTTCGCGGATGACGCGGACCCGTTCGATTTCCCCGATATCAACATCGCAGAAGTAGCGATGGGCCTGAATGGCGACATGATTTCGTGGTCAAAGGCCATCCCGTTGCCGTGCACACTGAGTGTCATCCCTGAATCTGATGACGACAACAACCTTGCAGTGTTGCTCGCCGCGAACCGTGTCGGCAAGAACAAGCAATCGGCGCTCGACCGTATCACGCTGGTCGGTCAGTATCCGTCCGGGGCAATCGTTACGCTCAGTACCGGCAAACTGCTTTCCGGTAGCATCAGCAACAGCATTTCGTCGGCTGGTCGTATGAAATCGAAGCAATACAAGTTCGCATTTCAGAACATCACGATTGCGCGTGCGGGTCTGACCGGGTAACTATCCGGCCGGATGCGATAATAGATGGGCCGCTTCGTGCGGCCCTTTTCATTAACAGGAATCCCATCATGATTCAACCAAAACTATTCGAAGACGGTCCGACGTCGCACGGTGGCGCGTCATTCATGCTGTCGAAGTTTCCCGCAACGGTCGGGCGTGAAATCATCATGCAATACCCGACCAGTGCATTGCCGAAAGTAGGCGACTACAGCACCAACGAAGCGCTGATGCTCAAGATCATGTCGCATGTTGCGGTTGCGATTGACGGTCGCGAAACGCCGCTAACGTTGTCGACGCAAGCGCTGGTCGACAACCACGTCAAGAATGCAGAGGATTTGTTACGGTTGGAATGGGCGATGATGAATTACAACTTCGCTTTTTTCGGCAACGGAAAGCTATCCGGTATCCTAGACCGCGTGATGACGCAGGCCGTCGCATTGATTCAGAAAACGTTGACGGACTTATCGCCTGCGTTACAAGCGAAGCAGGACGGGGCGGCGCAACCCTGATAGAACTGCGTACCGTGTACACGCTCGAAGATGCGATGAACATGCTAGAAGTCATCATGGTACGCAGGGCTAACGAATATCTTTCCGCACAAGAAGCAGAGCGCAAAGCACAGCAACAAAGATAACGGAGCAACCAAACCGTGAATATTCTTGATACCTACTTTTTTATGTTTGAGGCAGATGTCTCGAAGGTGAAAAAAGGCACCGACGAAGGCGACGTATCGCTGAAGAAGCTCAAAAAATCAGTGGATGACGTGGACCTGTCTGTCGATAAACTGGCATCGAACTTTGTGAATATGGCAAAGAATGCGGCCGGTGCGTTGGCGGGAGTGCTCGCACTTGGCGCAATCAAGGCGCTGGTCAACGACACAGCGGCGGCGACCGCCGCAACCGCGTTGCAGGCCCGCGCAATGAACATGTCCGTTGAATCGATGTCGGCTTATCAGGCGGCAACAATTTCAATGGGTGGCACCGCTGACCAGGCAGCAGCAACGCTTGGCAAGTTGCGCGATGGTTTCGTAGAAGTCGCACGGTTTGGTACCGTCGGTGTAAGTCCGATGACCATGGCATTTCAGCAATTGGGCGCGTCGGCACAGGTGATGCGAGAATCGATCAAAGACCCGACGCTTGCATTGTCTGCTATCGCGGATAACTTCTCGAAGTTGAATCGTACGCAACAGATTTTCCTTGGTCAGAAGTTGGGTCTTGACCAAGGAACCATCATGCTACTGGCACAGGGACGTCGCGCGTTTGACGAACTGATTGCCAAGGAACGTGAGCTACATGCGGTAACGCAGGAACAGGCCGACGCGTCGCTCAAGTATACGATTGCTCAGAAGGAACTTAGCCTGTCGTTTGAAGGGGTAAAACGTAGTATCGCGCAGGAGCTATTACCGGCGTTCACGTGGGTCGTGCAGGGTCTGGACAAAATGATTACGTGGATGTCTGAACACAAGGCCGTCGCAATCGCAACATTCGCCGCTATCGGGGCCGTGGTTGCTACCGTGCTTGTTCCGCCGCTGCTTGTTGCCGCTGGTGCCTTGTGGGCGCTTATAGCGCCTGTATTGCTTGCTGCTGCGCCTTTTATCGCGCTTGGACTGGCAATTGGGCTTGTGGTTGATGACATCGAAAAGTTTCGCAACGGTCAGGAGTCGCTGATTGGCGAAATTGTCTCGCGCTGGCCCATCATCGGTCGCATCGCGCGCAGCGTTGCTGAAATCGTGCAGATGTCATGGAAGCTCATCACTGACGCAATCAAGTGGGCAGCAAATGTGCTGCTCACGGAAGGCGCCGCCGCGTGGAACAAGTACAAAGGTGCATTGCAACCTATCGTTGACCTGTTCGAAAAAGGTGTTGGACTGGTTGAGAAATTCTGGCAATGGTTAGGCAAACTTGCCAGCGTGGCAATGCCAGCGTGGCTCGACAAACTTGGCAACTGGCTGGCTGGCGAAACGGGCGGCAAGTATGACAACATCCAGGGCGGTAGCAGTGCGCCGTCAACACCAGCCGCGACCGCACGTCTTGGTAACACCGGTACGGGGCGGCAGATTGCGACGTCGCTGCAAGGTATGGGATGGACGCGTGAGCAGGCGGCGGGCATTGCTGGTTCATTCATGCAGGAATCGGGCGGTAAGGCGGATGCGCTTAACTCATCGTCGGGCGCGTATGGTTTGGGCCAATGGTTGGGTTCGCGCCGCGCCGACTTCGAAAAATGGTCAGGTCATCCGCTCGAAGGGTCAAGCCTTGACGAACAGTTACGTTTCTTCAATTACGAAGTAACGCAAGGTAAAGAGCAATCGGCCGGCAAACGTCTGCGCGCTGCAACGACCGCAGAGGAAGCGGCCGACATTCATTCCAAGTATTACGAACGTCCCGGTTCGGCAGAAGCCAACAACGCCCGGCGCGAAGCATATGCAGCACAGATTTATGCCGGGCAGGCGCAGATCAACGCGGCCGATAGCAGTCCGCTCGCGCAACCCGGCGCAGGCGGTGCAACAACTAACGTTGGCGGTGCAAGGACAACACAGGTGACCGTGGGTGACATCAACGTGCACGCTGCTGACAACCCGCAAGCTACAGCAAAAGCCGTGCAAGATGCATTGAAGCAACACATCAATAACGCCGTCGACCAGCATACTGACGGCATCGCGGGGTAACCATGGGTTTCACGAACATCGTTGGTAACGCACAGGGTACATTAGGTGCAATTAACAACATTGCTCAGAGCGTGTTGTCGCTGTTTGGCGTGGACGTCGTTGGTATTTATGACAACGACACGTTTGAGCAATTGTTCCAGACTGCGCGGCCGATGAAAGCGAACATCAACCGTTCCGCAAAGATCATGGAGCATCCGATTGAAACCGGGTCGGTTGTACAGGACTTCATGATTATCCAGCCGGTCGACATCGAGCTATCTATGGTGCTTGCCAGCGATGGCGAATATCAGGCCGTGTATCAGGCTATTAAAGGCTATTTTCTGAGCGGTACACAAGTATCGATTCAGACTAAAGCCGATGTGTTTCCAGACATGTTGATTCAGGCGATGCCGCACGAAGAAAGCGCCGACATGTTTGACGCCATCCCGCTTGCCATCAAATTGCGACAAATCCAGATGGTCACGGTTCAGTATCAGGCGCTTACGGCCAGTAATGTGCAACAGCCACAGGACCAGTCAACTGTACAGACCGGCGCGCAGCAACCGCAACAATCGGCGCTGTATCAGATCGGTAGTTTTTTAGGGGGTATCTTCAATTGATGCCGATTAATTTGCAGGCGATTCCGAATCAGGAACCGACCTTTACCGCAGACGGCCAACAATACGATATCCGCGTCTGGTTCGATGGTGATGACATGATGTTCATGGATATCACCGTAAATGGTGCCGTGGTTGCATCATCGTGCCCGTGTCTCGTTGGTCAGATGGTCATCCCTTACGAATACCTCGAAGGTGACGGCGGAAACTTTTTCTGGACAACAGCCAGCGGCGGTAACCCGAACTATGAGAATTTTGGTGCGGGCGATGTGCTGCTATATGCGAGCAACGCGGAAATGGCAACGGGCCGCGCGACTATTGCCGCGAACGCGCAAACAATTACACTTGCATCCAATCAGGCGGCATGATGTTTGATGACCGTATCGTAAAGCTTGTGTTCACATGGGGCACTGAAAGCGCCACGATTGATACGTCAATGGGTGACCCCAAAGAGCCGCCGCTGATCGTCGCGACCGGTAGCAAGTTCGTTGACGTGACGCAGAACGAATGCTCGATTCAAATCGCCAACCTGTCACGGCAGTTACGCAATTCACTGGCAACTAACCTGACGCCGTTCGACTATAACCAGGCGCGCAAGTCTGTGCAGGTATGGGCAGGTCGCGTCAGTACAGGTATGTTCTTGCGTTATCAGGGTGACATCGTTACTGCGGTACCGTCACAACCGCCTGACATCATCATGAATATCCGGTCGCGCACCATGCAGTTTTACAAGAACGATCTTGTCGCGCAATCGTATGGCATCACCGCGCCGCTATCGCAGATATCGCAGAACATCGCGAATCAGATGGGGCTCAATCTGCAATTCGAAGCGACCGACCGCAACATCGCAAACTATGCATACAACGGCAGCACAGCAGGTCAGGTAACGAAGCTTCAATCACTTGGTGCAGTAGATGCGTATGTCGATGACAACACGCTGGTGTGCAAGGATAAGGGTATTGCGTTGACGAACACCGCATTCGTTTTGTCGCCTGATAGTGGCATGATTGGTCAGGTTGAATTGACGGAATACGGCATTCGTGTCAAATGTCTGTTGTCGCCGGGCGTCAAGTTAGGTGGCATTCTGACATTGCAGAGTGTACAAAATCCGTCACTGAACGGCAATTACACTATCTATCGAACGGGCTTCGAAATCGCTACACGTGACGTTGCGTTTTACGACATCATCGAAGCAACGAAGTATCCACAAATGTTCTGGACTAACAGCCTGCCGTCATGAGCACACCACTTATACCCGATAAACCGCCATCCATTGATGGTGACCTTGGCGGCGCGCTATCGTACATTTTCCGCAAGCTGATGATGAAAACGGACGGCCAGTTGCCTGCCCGCATCATCAGTTATAACCGCGCCACAAACCGCGCGATGGTTCAACCACTCATCAGCATGATTAGCACCAGTGCGCAACGCGTTGGACGCGCGCCTATCGCCGCCGTGCCGGTACTTGCTATTGGTGGTGGTGGTCTGTTCATCAACTTTCCGCTTGGTCCCGGCGATCTTGGATGGATTGAAGCGAGCGACCGCGACATTTCGCTATTCCTGCAAGGCGCACAAATGTCATCACCTAACGATGGTCGGATTCATTCGTTTGAGAATGGCCGGTTCATTCCCGACGTGTATGACAAATGGACATTTACGCTTGATGACGGGGCACTCGTAATCAGCACGCTTGACGGTTCAACGCGCATTGTCATGTCAGAAGGTAAAATTAACTTGATTGGTGCTGATATCCAGATCAACGGCATAACGGTTGAAATCAACGCATCTTCGTCAATCAGCATCAACACCGGAACGTTGGATGTAGACGCTACCGGGTTTGGCTCGATGTTCACCGGCAATGTGAATTTGCCGGTGGCGACAACAATCGCTACCGTGCCATTCCCGACGCACGTACACAGCGGTGTGCAAACAGGTTCGGGCGATACAGGCGGAGTCGTGGGAGCATGAACATGCTGATGTTATTTGCAGAGAACGAAAACCGTGACCCATTTATAGACCCTGAAACCGGAGATATGGCGATTGTCACTGGTGCCGCAGCGGTCGCACAGTTGAGCAAGTCGCGGGTCGAAGCGCAACGAAACGAAATGAAGTACGCGAACAACGAAGGAATGCCGATGTTTCAGACGGCATTTAACCAGTTGAATCCTTCACAGTTTGAAGCAGCGGCGCGCACCATCATTCTTGCCACAACGGATGTGACCGGCATCGAGTCGTTCACCATGTCGTCTGTGGATGGTGTATTGAGCTATACCGCAGTCATCACAACGGTCTATGACGAATCAGTAACTATCACGGGGATTGCGACGCAATGAGCGACGTCTACGATTACATCACTGAAACGGGCGTTATCTCGCCGGATACGTCCGACGTGTTGACCGACGTTCAGAGCGAATGGGAACTGGCGTTCGGTGTGAACATCAGCACCGATCCGAGTACATACGTTGGTGCACAGGTGACAGCAGAAACGAGCGCGCGCACTGCGGTTGTCAACACCAATGCGAAAGTCGCGAACCAGATCAACCCGAAGCTTGCGGGCGGTCTGTTCCTTGATGCGCTTTGCGCGCTGATGGGATTGACTCGCGCACCGGCAGCACCAACGCAAGTTACGAATGTGATGCTTACGGGTGTCATCAATACCAACATTCCGGCTGGTACGCGTGCATCGGTCGGGCAGAATGGTCCGGTGTTTGTTCTGACTACCGGCGTAACACTGGCAAGCAACGGTTCGGGCGGCGGTATTGCGTTTGGTCAGTTCGCTGCACAAGTGGCAGGCCCAACGGCCGTTGCAAGCCTCACGCTTGACTGGCCGGTCGACTCTATCCTTGGATGGGAAACCATCAGCAATGACCAGACTGGTGCGACCTATCCAAGCGGTCAGGCACCTAGCGTCACAACCGTCGGTACTAACAAGCAAACTGATGCATCGCTGCGTGCGCTGCGTAACAACACGCTTGCATTGCAGGGTATCAGCACGCCGCAAGCTCAGATTTCTGGTTTGTATAACATCCGTGATGCAAACAACAATCTGCTTGTTACGTCGGTAGCGTATCTGGAAAACGTTACAAGCGCCGTCGAAGTCATCAACGGCATCACGTTGCAACCGCACAGCATTTGGGCCTGCGTCGACGGTACTGCAACCGCGCAACAGATCGGTGCGACGTTGTTGCAGAACAAGACGGACGGTGCGGGCTGGAATGGCGCGCAGTCTGTCGATATCGTTGAACCCGCAAGCGGTCAGACATACGACGTTTTGTTCGATATCCCAACGTATGTATTTATCTACGGCGCGATGACAATCGTGCAAGGTACTTACACGGGGAACCTGCAAGCCGACGCAGCACAGGCCGTTGCGGATTACTTCGTTGGCAACGTTGATGGTTTCTCTGCGGTTGGCATCGGGCAGGATGTCAGTCCGTTTGAAATAGCCGCAGCAGTCGTACAAGAGTGCCCCGGTTGCCGTGTGCGTATCTGCAATATCGGCACGTCGCCGGGTTCGCTCACACCGGTTGATATCGCCATCGCGCAAGGTTCACGTGCACAGACCAACAACACCGCGTTCTCTATCACGGTCGTGACGTCATGAGCACCAGTATTGAAGATTTCGATTTCAGCGTCGATATCCTGTCTGCGCTGCTATGGCGTAACAACCAGTCCGCCAATCTGCAATCGATATTGCAGCAAAAGCAGGACTGGTATGCCGCGAATCATGAACAGTTCTGGACTGACTGGTGTACTAACGTTTTCAATCTGGAAACGGCCAATGAGTTCGGATTGTCTGTGTGGGCGCAGATTCTTGGCATTCCGTTATCGCTGATCGTTGCACCCAATACAGGACCGCAGTTCGGCTTTGATTTCCCCGAACTGTTGACTGACCGGGTTGATGCCAAGGCATCATGGGTAGCAACGGGTGCCGCGACGATTACAACAGGGCAGGCCGACCCCAACGGGGCTACGCAGGCTGTAGCGGTCACGATGACTGGCAGCGCCGCCAAGCACGTCGCAATGACTCCTATCGCTGCTGGAATCCCGGCCGGGTCTGTGGCGCTATCGTTTAAGGCCAAACTCATCAGTGGTACGCAGGGCACGTTGGCAAGCGATGTTGGCGGTACGACGTTAGGCAACTGGCCCACATTGAGTACATCAGCATGGACTACGGTAACCCTCACCGGTACGACGTCGACCGCGCATACTGCGTTTAATATCCTGTCGTCAACGACCAGTGCATGTGAAGTTGCGATATTCAATCCGCAACTCAAAGCGAACAACGTGGTTAGTAATGGTCGCATGAATTTCAATCAGGGTAACTTTGGCACGTCGCAAGCCGGGGTCGGTCTAACCATCGATCAAAAACGAATCCTGTTGCAGTTGCAGTATTACAAGCTTATCAGCCGTTGCACCGTGCCGGAAATCAATGCCCGCATCAAGGCGATTCTTGGTCAATACGGTAGCGTGTATGTGCTTGACGGCAACAATATGGAGTTCGTCACATACGTATTCGGGTTCACACCGAACAGTGCTTTACAATTTGTTCTTGAAAACTTTGACGTTCTGCCCCGCCCAGCAGCGGTTGGCGTGAAATATATCGTTTCAACTAGACCCGCGTTCGGGTTCGGTTCGTTCAATCAGAACTTTAACAACGGCACCTTTTGGGCGGAAAATTAAACATGAATCAACATTATTTCGATGTACCTTTTGGATTCGCTGGTGACGTTACGAGCATTCCCGACCCGCTGCAGGTAGGCGGAACTATCTCGATGACAGAGGGGTGGAATTTTAACTATCAGCGTGACCTTGCCACAGACCCGGCCGCGTTGCCGATTGACCGGTCAACAATGAACTGGCTACTGTTGCAGATTACAACGGCGTTGCAGGCGTTGCAGACTGAAACCGTACCTGAATTCATTCTTGCGTCACAGAATGGCGGTGTGGCAATTTCATATGGTCTTGGTGCAGAGGTTCTTTGGTCGGCAAGCGGTAATGCGCCGTTTCAAAAGTTCGTCAGTATTATTGCCGCCAATGCCAACACGCCATCGGCATCGGACGTGTTGGGTACAACGACCGGCTGGCAAGTCGTGTGCGATCCGATTGCGACGTCTGCACAGGCTAGTGCGGGCACTAACAACGCATCTATCATGACGCCTCTGCTTGTCGCACAGCAGACAGCGTTACGCGCCCTGTTGGCCGGATCGTCAACTCAGGTATTCAACGTCGGCCTGGCGACATCGGCAACACATGCCGTTGAATTTGGACAACTGACAGGGGTCATTGGGTCGACGCGCAATCTGGTATGTACGAATCTATCTGGTGCGGCAGGAACATCACTTGTCTATACAGCCGACGCGCTTATTGTCGGTTCTGCATTGGGCGGTCTGCAATACGCGCTCGCCAGTTTCAATCAGACAATGAATGGCGCAACAACTGGTATCGGTGGTTTGGATACCGGCGCACTCGCAGCATCGAGCTACTATGCGATTTATGCAGCGTGGAACCCGACCACACAAGCCGCGGGCATCTTTGCGCAACTTGAAACTGGCACACCGACAACGGTCTATAGCGGTAGCCATCTGCCAGCCGGATATACAGCAACGGCACTAATTGGGGAATGGATCACAAACCCTAGCGCACAATTCGTGCAAGCATTTCAACATGATCGGCATGTTACAACAACGTCCCTTGCGTCAAACACATTTACCGCAGCACTTACCAATGCATCAATTACGTTAAACGTGCCATACGGTGCAAAGAAAGCACAAATTGGTAGCACGCAAACGACCACAAGCGGCGCAACAAGCTATGAAGCTGTGTTGGCATCTAGTTCCCCTGTCGTGGGCGGTACAGCTACGCTTAACGCTAGTATTAGCACTGCTGCTGCTAGTCTTGAACTATATGCAGTGCCCGGCTATGTTGACATTCTCACACCGCGCACGTGTTTTGGAACATGGATAGTAGTTGGTGGCGCATCACCACAACTAGTGCTTGCAATTGCAGGATACGACATCTAAGGATAACCCATCATGCAAAATGAAACTTTGGCAGCAAGCGCCGCAAAGGTCACTGCCGTAACATCGGGGACGTTAGTAAGTATGGTTCCAAATTCTGGCGCTATCGGGGCGGCGGCGGGCATTCTTGCAGCGAGCTATTCGGCGTTGCAGATCATCAAATCGCTACCGTGGCTTACGGACTATTTCATTGCCTTGCGGTCAGGTCTGATTCATCACGATTGGCGTCACTGGCGCAGCATTTCACGGCGCAACGAAAAGGACGACGAGGAGCAACATGATCAGTCCGTTAAGCCGTAAGGTACTGGCACTTGTCGCGGCTGGGGCATCGGCCGTTGCTATCGCTACGCAATTCCTGTCAGAGAAAGAAGGCGCTGACAGGCTGGTTGCGTATCAGGATGATAATGGCGTGTGGACCGCATGTATGGGTATCACACGCGGTGTCAAGGCAACCAGCAGTTTCACACCGCAACAGTGCAAAGCTATGGATGCGGCAGCGGTGAACGAAGCGGCCGACGAAGTAAAGCGTATAGTAACGGTTCCGCTCACCGAACCCGAACGTGCTGCGGTCATTTCGTTTTGTGCGTATAACATCGGGCCGGGGAAGTGTTCGACCAGCACTTTCCTCAAAGAACTAAACGCAGGCGACCGTAAGGCAGCATGCGCACAAATCAATCGCTGGATTTACGACGGGGGCCGTGACTGCCGTATCAGGTCTAATGACTGTTACGGGCAGGTTATCAGACGTCAACAGGAAACCGCACTATGCCAAATGAACTAGAACTATGTAGCGTTGCCGCCATCGTTGGTGCGTTGATCGGCGGCGGTGTATCGTTTGCCATCACACACAAGATTGATGGCGCGGCGCTCGCGCATCAGAAGCAGTTGAACGCCGACGAAATCGCAAAAATCAACGCGGCATCTGCAAAGCAACTAGCCGACGCGCTTGCCAAGGGTCAGGCAGCAGAAGGTCGCGTTGCATCCCTTGAACAGCAATACGACACAGAGGTAGCAAATCATGCGAAAGACAATCTTGATTGGCGCGCTAAGTTGCTTGACGGTACTAACCGCGTGCGCGTCCACGTCACCGCCTGTCATCCTGCCAGCACCGCCAGCAAAGGCACCCCCGCCGCCAGCGCAACTGATGATTCCGCCGCCAGCGCAGACCTATCACCAGCAGTTGCTGCAAGCGCTTTCACAGTAGTCGACGGCGCAGACGATACAGCGTCGCGGTTGCGCGCTTTACAGGCATACGTGGTGGAGCTACAGAATGACGGATACATCAGCAAGTAATTTCGCCACCGTGGCGGATGCGACCGCAGCAATTCAGGCACATCCGCTATGCGCACAGTTCATGGCGACGTCGCAAAAGTACGTGGTGTTCTATCCAGCCGCGTACACGATACCGGGCGGTGCCGCAGTGGCAATCGGTAACAATCCGCTGGCAGCGCTGAATCTGCTTTATCAACGATTGCAGACGTTCTGGCAGTCTCAGACCTTGCAGGTAAGCGCCACCACATGACAAACTGCCCGCTCGATGCGGGCAGTTTCAATTAGTTCGCATAGATGGGATAAGCGACAACGGGGCACATGTAATTGGTATCGCTTGGTGCAATATCTATGTCATCGAACACATGCGCTGCCGCATCAACAGGATTGCCGTTTATAGCGTCAAGATGCCGCCACGAAATGGTACCGTGAATATCGTAATAGATAATAACAAAGCGGGTCATCGTGTCACCTTCAATGAGTCCAACAGTTTGCGGGCGTGTGCCACATAGTATTCGTAATCAATCCAGTCAGGTACAGCATCCGGCAGCGTCATCAAAGGCCATGCTCCGGTGCTGTCTGCAACCTGATTGCCATTCGTTTTGTAATGGATAGCGCCGGTATAGTCACGCCGGTATGCCCATCGGACAACCTTGCCAAGCACTTCATATGAACCCGGTTGTTGCTGGTCAAATGGTTCATGCTCGGTACCTTCATAGAGCCGTCTGACGGCACCCCCTTTAACCGTGCGCGATGACACGAACTTGCGGATATCGCGGCACCTGTAGATCGTTTCATCGAGCGGCGTCCCGTGTTGGACGTAGGCAATGACCGCATCCATGCAGATTTCCCGATGTGGCGCTTTCGATGATGAGGGACCGCTACCGACTTCCGCATGTACGAAAATACCTTTGCGCTTGACTTCGTCTTTATCGGTGATAGCAAAATAGTTGTTGACGTCGCGAAAGTAAATGCCTTTGTACACCTGGTGTTCCAGTTCCATATCAACAATGCGTTCCCACTCTTTCATGATGACATTGCGGCGCGGTATGAGCGGTATCGGGCACCGTGTCACGATACCGTCTGTGTTGGCCGAAACGACACTGATGCCGCTCAGTTCGAGCGCTTCGATAAGCATCAGCAACATCAACTGTCCGCTGATCGTTACTTGCATCAATAATTCGGGCGCATAAGCCATACTGTACTTGCTACCAAGCTTGCCGAACCATCCGTTCAACACAATCTTTTTGCTGTTACCTTCTTTCTTGCGACCAGCACGCTTCGCGGCGATACGCTCGACAAACACTGTCTTGTAAATAATCAACTGTCCTGGTCCGCACTGTTCCGGGTAAAGCTCCTGATTGATGATGACCTTTGGATAAAACGAACCGACATCGCTATCGCATATCTGATGCGTCGCGGTTGTTTCGTACCATACGCCGGACTCCTGAGAATGCAGACCGCCTGCGCCGAATTTATAAACGCTGGTGCCAATCTTGATGCGGATAGCCGCGATGTCCTTATGCATCTTGATACCGGATTTGATCTTGTTGCCGTCGCTATCCAGTTCGTCGGTTTCTTCTTCCTTGTGCATCACCGTAAAAGGCGACGTCGCGACAATGCGTAGCGCTTCCTGCAACTGTTCGGTCTGAAAGCTGATGTTTGACGGCACGCGATATGTGAACTGATAACCGCTAGGTCGTTGGATAGGTTCCGGCCGGAATCCAAGCTTGGCACGTGTGATTGCTTCGGATATCTGTGCATCTGACTTGCTGCGTACGTCAATGCCGATTTCATCGCTGATATGTTCGCGCAGCGGTATCCATTCTTTATCGCATGCGATTTCGTACAACCTTCGCGTAACTCGCAAATCATTGCCGCAATAGGTCGACAGACGAATGCGCTCGATGGGGCTGATATCTTGTGACGGGTCAATCGGCAAATCCTGAATCGTCGGGCAATGCGCGATGCCAGCATAGGCTTTAAGACTGATGCGCACACCGGGCAACACTTCCATGATGTCGATGTGATCCGTACATGTGGGCATCGATATGTTGTACGCGCGGTAAAACTCCCATGGTTTCGTGCCACGCGTGATTATCATATCGTTAGCATCTTTGAGTGCCTGATTGTCTGCGCCGGTCAATGCGAGCGCCAGAATAGGGCAATCGTAATTACCGCTGTTAAAACCAACAATCGTGTGTCGAGCGAGCATTAGCAGTACGCCCACGCGGTTTAACGGCTGGCCCGGAAACATAGCGAACTCGACGTATTCATCGGTCGGTAACAGAAACTTGCAGAGGAAGTAGTTACGGTACGTTTCCAGATCGAAAAAAGCGATGGGGCGTTTAGTCATTGTGGCAATCCATGAAAAACGCCCGCACGTCGCGGGCGTTCCGTTGTGACGATTTACAGGTTAGACCAGATAACCATTTTGCCGCAACATCGTATCATCCCAACCGTTACCGATAGCTTGCTGATATGACGTAAAGCCTGCTGCCAACGCTGCCGGTGTCAGTTGTGGACCCGCGACAGGTGGCGTCGGCGGTACGGGTGCGACAGGTGGCGTCGGCGGTACGGGTGCGACAGGTGGCGTCGGCGGTACGGGTGCAGGGGCCGGATAAAGCGCCGCAACCTCTGCGTCAGTCTTGACGTCCTGACCTTTGTACCGATAGCCCGGTGCTTGCGGGTGCACTATCCATCCATCAGCGGTTGCCGTCGCAATAGGATCATGGGCAACTGGCGCGGCAGGTGGCGTCGGCGGTACGGGTGCAGGCGGCAACGGAACCGCCCCTACGCTTGCCGGATTTGCACCGGGCACGCAACCGGGTGGCAAAGCACCAGCCGTGACACCTTTGAATGCTTCCGACGCTTTTGGACCGCTCACAATGCGCGGTCCGCCGCCGACCAGACACACCATGTTGGCGTTGACGTACACACCGGGCGTTTCCGCGCCGACATTGGCGTCAACAGTTCCGCAGACCGCAACATAATCGCCCGGTAGCACGCGCGTCTTGTCCTGCAATTGTTGCGTCGGGTCAAGCCCGATTTGCAGATCGAAGTTGCGCGGCGCGTATTGGCTCGAAAACACAACAACCCAATGCCCGGCCCAACCTTCTTTCAACTTGTTGTCTTGCCCCTTGGTGTCGAAGCCGTCGCCGTCCTTGATCTTGGTGGCGAATACGACGCCCTGAGTAATACCGGGCTTACCCGTCAACGGGTCGATTGGGCCGTTGAAAAACTGCGGATAACCGGCGCGACCCGCATCGAGAATCATCGCACGGAAGGTGTTGAACTCCGCGTTCAGCGCACCATTCGCCAGCACTTTCGGGAACGCCACGCCAAATGACCATTGCGTAGCGGGTTGGCCCTTATTAGGACCGCTTTTTATGACGCGCGGTTGCCCCTTGGAATCGGTGGTCGACCCATCCCATACCGAACCGAATACGATGCGACCAACGGGGCTTGTGAACTGAACCTTTGCCATTGTTTAATCCTTCTTCAAATGAGAAAAAGCTTTAACCGCTGCATTGCTGTCAAAGCGAACCAACTTTACTTCACCGCGCCGACGTTGCGCGTATTGCTCAATCAACTCTTTTGGCATCTTGTGAAGCGCCTGCAACGGCGTAATAGCCCGTGCAGGTTTGCGCAAGTCTGCGCCCATCAGGTCGCCCATCGTAAGTGCTGCCTGCTCTGCGTTTTCATCGAGCCACATCAACCGACCCTGACCCGATTCCAACGCATAGTGAGGTAGCACCGCACCCTTGCGGATGAGATATGAAGCCTGCGCCTGCAACCCGGTCAACCGTGCCTGCAAGATGGCTTGCGCCTGCTCAATACGTTGCATTTCATAATCAAGGGCATTTACCGGCAAATCATAAACGTCAGGTTCGCCAGCCACTTCAAGCGCTCGTCCTGTGGCAGCGTGCGCAACACTGCACGATGCCCGACCGGCGCAATCGTCACATTGCGGGCCTGACACAGCCCGCGCATAGTCACCCATCGCGATAGCAGCAGCGTGATGCAACGCATTGATATGGTCGCGGCATTCGCCAACAGTTGTACGAAACGTACGAACCGGACCGTCACGATGGTAGCAGCGCGGTTGTACGATGACGAATTCAACAACCGTATCATCTTCGTCAAACCCCGGTGCATAATCCAAAATCGCAGCTAGATAGCCCATCAACTGCCAGTTAGGAAAAACGTCAACGAAACGATAGCCCCCCTTAAAATCGACCAACCGAATGATATTCCCCCACTGCAAGTCATACAACGCGAACGCATCAGGCGTGCCGCCGCACTGAGCATGGATGCGTGGTGCGCAAAGTTGACGCTCGATGACCCATGCATCCATGCTGTTATCGAAGCCAAATACCGTGTCAAAATAAAACTGTGCGGCGTCGACCATTTCATCGTCAAGCACAACACCGTTCGACATCTTAGCGCCGCCCGATACCTCAAGACCCATGAACATCCAATGCGCCGCTTCGTGCATCGCGGTCCCTTCTTCACGCACCGTGTGGTCCGCCGCATTCTCTATGATCACCGCTTGTGGCGTACGGTTCATGCGTGAGAATGCGGCGCAGCGAACCCACGACGCGGCATGCGACAACCGCAAGGCGTATGGACTCGCGTCGGCCATCAGATTGCCCCTTTCGCTTGCAGGATTTGCACGACGTACGGGAAAGCTGCGGTGTGTTCGCGCATCAGCGCCAGTTGACCGTTACCGCCAGCATCCACAAAGCCAACATCACGCGCCGCGTCGGACGCATCCGTAATGCTGATGCGCTTGGCTTGCTGGTTAGCAACTACCCATTGCATCAACTTGGGGAAGTCGGCCACCGCCTGTTCGGCTGTTACCAGCACAGGCGGTGTAATACCAGCGGCCCCATTGGGCGAACCAGACGCCTGTACGTTTCCCTCAAGCGCCTTACGCAGTTCCGCCATGACCAGCAATTTAGTTTCGCCCGGCACGTCGAAGCGTTGCAACCAGACGCCGTTCGCGTCCTTTATCTTCGCGGGTACATTAATGCGTTCATCCCAAGGCAAACCAGTTGCGTCTAGCTCGCCTTGCGGGGCATTCGGCACAGGGGCAAGCGTACCAACCGCCGCTGTCAGGTATACATCCGTGTTGCTCGCCATTCCCGCTGGCGCTACGGGAGCGCTGCCAGTCGTCTGCGGTGATGCGCTCGCAACGTGTGCGCCGGGCACACCGTTTGGGGCGTCCATGAATTCCTTATATGCCGCCTGGAACTTCGCGTAATAGATGGTGAGCCATTCACCTTGCCCCGGTGACACCGAATATGATTTGACGGTTCCAGACATAATGCCTTCAAGCATCGGGTCGTCAATCTGCTGCGGCCCGGCAACGCGGAGCGCTTGTGTCTTGGCGTACGCAAGTGCCGCCTGCTTCTTGCTGATGGGGTCAAGCGAAGCAGAAGCAAGGGTATCCGCAGTACCGACAGTTGCGCCGCTCGCGTGTGCGACCGAGGCGTTTCCCGCGCCATACCGTGCGCGCAATTCCAGTTCGACCGACTTGATGAGATTCTTGTCGACACCCTTGCGCGAGCGCCACTCGCCGCCCGGCGTTTTCGTCCTGTTGCCGCTGTGGATACGCTCATCCCACGCCAGTCCGCTCGAATCAAACTCGACGCTTGCAGGGTTCGAAGGGGCCGCATTTGCCGGTGGCGTTGGGGCAGTCACCGTAGCGCCGGGCGGCAGTGCAGGGATGGATGACGCGAGCGCCGATGTTTGAGAAGTATCCGTCTGCGCCGCGTGGGCAGTCTGTGACGTTGCGGCATCCGCAGAAGACTGAGCAGACGCCGCAATCCCGTTTCCCGCTGCCGCGCTATTCAACAGACTGCCGAACGCAATAGCCGGGCTTTGCTCTGTGCCAGCGTCGGGGCTGTCGGCCGCGCCGATACGTTCAACGGCCTGTTTGATATGCTGCGGAACGTTGGCCGGTTGACCAAGGATGCTCACGCCAACCGCAAAGTGATTCGCAACAGCGTGGATTGCGTCCGCCGCGTTAATGTCGGTCGGGAACTGAAATACGAGATATGGCATTTTGCTAACCTCAATTGTGTTGATGGGGTGCTACAGGAACCGTATAATACACCGTTACTAACGGTTTGCAACTAGCGGAGAACGATTTGTCAAACTTGCGGGGATTTCAACAACGTTTGAAAGATGACGTCAACGGCGCGTACCTAGGCGGCAAACGCGCCGTCATGATGCAACTGGCGACCGGTGGCGGCAAGACGGTAATTATGGGGTCATTCGCCAAGGATCATATCGCAACCCCGTGGAACCATCAGTTTCCGGCCGGTTGCAGCATCGCGCACCGGGGCGAACTGTTAGGGCAGATGTCGATTCAACTGGCGCGTGAGGAAGTACCTCACGGCCTGATTGCGTCAGACAAGGTTATCAAAAGCATCGTCGCGGCCCATGTTGAGGAATTCGGGCGCACATTCTACAACGCCCGTTCGCCGTGGCGCGTTGCATCGGTCGACACCATCACCAAGCGTGATCTTGGACAATGGCCCGGTTCGGTTGGCATGGTACATATAGACGAAGGCCACCATGTATTGAAAGAAAACAAATGGGGTCGCGCGGCCGAACTATTCCCCAATGCCCGCTTTCTGTTGCCGACCGCAACGCCCATTCGTGCCGACCGCAAAGGGCTTGGCAGTCATGCCCATGGTATTGCCGATGCACTGGTTGAGGGGCCACCAATGCGCCAACTTATCAACGACGGCTACCTGACCGACTATAAGGTCTATTGCATCAAGCCAGATGACCTTGCAACTGATGGAATCGAAGTTAGCGCCAACGGCGAATTCAATCAGGACCAGGCGCGTGAAGCCGTCCATCAGTCCAAAAAGCTTGTCGGCAGTGTAGTCGATACCTATATCAAATACGCGCGCGGCAAGCTTGGTGTGACGTTCGCGCAGGACATCGAGGAAGCGCGCAAGATCACTGCGGAGTTTATCTCCAAGGGCATACCCGCCGCGATGCTCACAGGCGAAGACGATGAGGGGCACCGACGCAAGACGCTTCGTATGTTCCGCAACCGTGAGCTATGGCAACTGATCAACGTCGACCTGTTTGGCGAAGGGTTTGACCTACCCGCTATCGAATGCGTGTCGTTCGCACGCATGACCGCATCGTTTAGCCTGTATTCCCAAATGTGGGGTCGTGCACTTCGCTTGATGATTTCACAAATACTTGCAGGTGCATGGGATAGCTACACTGTGATGCAACGCCTGCAATTCATCAAGGATAGCGGCAAGCCATTTGCGTATATTTTCGACCACGTTGGCAACTTCTATTTTCACAAAGGTCCGCCTGACAAACCCCGCGTGTGGACTACCGATGCGGGCACCAAACGCAAGGCAGCGGTCGACGATGGCATACCGATGCGCGTATGTCTCAACCCCGAATGTGCCTTCCCCTATGAACGCATCTATCACTGTTGCCCTTACTGCGGAACGGAAGCCCCGCCACCGGCCGCACGCGGTGGTCCTGCACAGGTCGATGGTGACATTACTGAAATTGACCCGGCGTTGCTGGCGCAATACCGGCAGGAAATGGAACGCATTGATGTACCGGCAACCGCTGTATACGTGCCAGCAGGCGTACCGCGTGTAGCAGTCATCAAGTCGCACATGAACCGGCAGGCCGCGCAGCACCGGTTGCGTGAGACGATGATCTATTGGTATTCAACCTATGGTGACCTTGACGCACGTGTAGCGTATCGTCGGTTCTGGTTCGCATTCAATATCGACCATAATGCGGCAATGACGTTAGGACGTTCTGAAGCGTATGCATTACGCGAACGAATCGTCGCAAGTCTTGTTGATCGTGGTATCGTGGTGCCTGCAAACCTGACCGTAACTAACGAAATTGAGGCGTGACATGGATGAGAAAGTAACACCTGTAATCGGTCGCGAACAGGTTATCAAACACCTGATGCAACTACGCAAGACGCTAGTGCATTCGCTCAATCAGCCACGTATCGGACCGCGCCGGTTCAATGAGATACGTGAGCAACTGTTGCCGCTCGATGCACAGTTGCGCAAGCTTGGCATCGATGATTTGCCCGTGACGCCGCAAATGCAACCATCATTTGTCAAACAGTCGCGATATGAGCGACGCAAGCATCAACGCGATGGCAAATTCAACAGTTATGAATCACGTATCGCGGAGAAGCGTGCACGCAAACGTCAACTGGAGCTTGAAGATGCGAACAATTGACGAATGGGCGCGTGCATGGGGCGTCGATAGCCGTGCTGTAGACGCCCTTAAATTACTGATGGGTTTGCATCAAATGGACGCGCCTAAACTCAGTGACGACCCTCCCGGTAGCGAATCTCGCCAGCAATCCCTTGTACGCATCGAAGCGGCCAATAAGTGCGTACGTCTGTTCCGCAACAACAGCGGTGCATTCAAGGACGATGATGGGCGTGTCGTGCGATATGGGCTTGCTAATGAATCCAAACAGGCCAACGAAGTTCTGAAGTCACCCGACCTTATTGGCTGGCGACCCAAACTGATCGAACCGCAACATGTGGGCATGACGTTCGGACTGTGCACCATGCGTGAGATAAAGCATGAAGGATGGACGTTCAGCCCAAACGACAGGCATGAGGCAGCGCAGCTTAACTTTCTCAATCTGGCGATAGCTGACGGTTGCGACGCTGCATTTGCCACCGGCCCCGGAACCCTGTAATATCTGCAACACCAAACCGTAACTAATGGAGTGAATCGAGCATGGCAAACGAACGTATGAGCGCTAATGAGCGCACCGCACAACTGACATTGGTCGGTTACAAGATCGCCCGCACCAAAGGCATCCGCAAGGTGACGCGTGCCGCCGTGGCCCGTGAAACCGGCGTGAGTGATGGTCTGCTGAACCGGTACTTTGGGGGCCGTGAAGGTCTGCGCTTTGCCGTGTTGGAACATGCGGTTGCGGAGAATGACGCGAAAACACTAGCGGAAGCGAGCGAACATTACGAACTGCCCAAACCGCTCAAGAAAACGTTACGCGCCGAAATCGACCGGCTTGTAAGACACTGACCGGGCGTTGCGCATGGACCACAAGGGACGCTCGAAGCGTCCCTTTTCATTTTCTGCTTGCATAGATGGAAGTAACGGTTTTATACTCTGTTCCGTTGTCAACCCTAATGGAGCTTAAAATGTTACTTACCCTTGTGGTACTGGTTGCGGTCATGCTGATCGTCGCCTTGTTCGCATTTGCGTACCGGATGGACAAACATCGCGGCGTGATCCTGTTTGCAGTGCTGGCAGTGTGGTTGTATAACATGCAACCGGCAAGTGCGGCAACCATCAAGACGGTCACTGACGTGGATGGTGTCCGCTATTACGATGTCATGACAACCAACCCTAACGAGTCGTACAACGGTGTACAAGGTCGTGATCCACGCATCGACAAGCTTTATAAGTGGCTCGACCTGGAATGTCGGGGCGGTCACGGTGATGACTCGGACACACAGGCATTCTGCAACCTGCGCGATAAACTCGCCAAACAGTAAGGACATACCATCATGACTACCCCTGCACAAGAAGCCAAAGACTTTGCCGCTGCGAACGGCTTTACCATCAGCCCGCTTGACCGCCGTTACGTCGTGTCATATCCTGCCGCTCAATTCGACACATTCGTCGCGAACGTCGGCGGTTATCCGGCCGCGTTGAACGCTATGCGGAAATATATGGATGCGTTGCGTGACGCGGAAGTGGCGGCGTTTAACGATCAAACCCGACCATCCGTAGTGAGGCTGTTGGTCGCTGCCGGTAGCAAATCGCCGGAGTTGCCGGTATGTGCTCGTGAGTTGCCTCTGACATATACCGCACAGCAACAACCTATCAACATGAATAGCGTGGGAATTGCATTCATTGATGTCGAACAGACACTTGATGATGTGATTCGGGAACAACAGCGTCGCGTATTCGGTGCGATGGGTGTCAAGAAGGCCCAACCCGGCAGGTTTCGTATCGATGCGCCGGAAGGTGAGTATCTTGGCTTTCCTGATCGCGCTAGTGCTCTTAAGTATGTGCGCCGCAATCTGGCCGGTGTACGCGGCGTGAGCATCCTGCCTGTGGAGCAAGTACAGTGACTCCTATCCTGACTGACGCAGAGATTGAACACCTGTTGACATTGCCTGAAGTCAAGGACGCGCTGATACGGTTCAACCGCGCACAGGCATACCAGACCGTCGACCATGACACGCGGTTGCGGCTGGTGGCGCGTGTACGGTACTTCGAGCGCCAACCCGTTCCGTTGCGCGGTCGACCGCGCTAATCATGACGGTGCCAATTTTCAATATGGGCAATCCGGTGCGCAAGCAGGCCGCAATGCGCGATGACGGTATATGGTTCGTACGTCATCGTCGTCACAACGGCCCCGGATTCACCGCGTGGAAACTGGCACCGTTCAATCAACGACCGCCCTATTCGTGGTATGACGGTCAACATGCAAAACTCCCCCATGAGTAATGAATCTATCGGCCAGCGTGTGCGACGCCTACGCGTGCAGGCCAGCATTGAAAAAGTCGAACTAGCCCGGCGCGTCAAGGTCAACGAAGGTACCATTTACAACATGGAACGCGGCAAAGGCGTAAACATGTTCACATTCATCGACGTTGCGCGTGCACTTGGCGTGTCGCTCGATTATCTGGCTTCAGGAAAACCGCCAAATGGAAACTAAACGTATCGCGCGCGCATTGCCATCTCACGGCTCGATGCAACGTGCCATAAAGGCGGCGCTTGCAGTCGGTGCCGTCGTATCGATGAATCTTGATGGTGACGCACTGTTCGTACAGTTCAAGGACTCTGACCGTTATCTGTTTGACCCGGACAATATCACCATGCACTGCCTGGAACTGGTCGGTGTGGCGCGTATTCATGGGTTCGTGTTGTACCGTTATGACCCGAACGACAAAGAGCACCCGTACAAATGGGGTCGCGCGCCACTTGTCGTTCGTACCGTCTTTAGCAACATTGACGTGCGCGTGCAGATCGGCGCAAGCAAGTGGTTTAACGTCGAACACCACGACACGGCCTATGCGCTGCGTCATTCCATCATCAACGCATTCGTGACCTACTATGACGAAGCAATCGCCCCCTATCCCGAAGCGTGACTTTCTGCCGTCACAGCGACCGGACCATATCACCAAGGGTCTCGACGCTGCATACGAAGCCGGGTTCGGTATGGGTCGACGCGCCGGTCTGGAACGCGCGTGCGATATCCTGCGCGAAATGAAACCGGGCGATGTCGACGTTTTCAAACTGCTGGAACTATTCACTGCGGAGAAGTATCGATGAAAAACTATAATTGCCTCACGTGTCAGGAACCGATGAAAGTATCGATATTTTTCCATACTTATATCCGGTCCAACGGTCCGCAAAAGCAGCGGTGTACGATGTGTGGCGCGGTGCATGAAGTGAATGGCAAGAACGAAATACGCCTGACAGTACCCGGCGCACAGATGGCAAAGCTGTCACAGGAGTACGGTTACCCGGAACATAAACCGTGGCGTGTGGGGGCGTACCGCGTGCGCTACAGCAACGGTCAATGGAGCAAGGTCAAGGTGACATGGGATGGTGATGTGTGGCGCAACGGCCCGGTCCTTTTCCACGCTGGCAGCATCGTCGCAT
>Ga0302315_10001162_pt1 | contig 27541 bp, 18 predicted proteins | sample III_Palsa_N3_1_FD_200532 | JGI IMG/M metagenome (GOLD analysis project Ga0302315, IMG submission 200532) | Peat permafrost microbial communities from Stordalen Mire near Abisko, Sweden - III_Palsa_N3_1 | ecosystem: Environmental > Terrestrial > Soil > Palsa > Peat permafrost | place: Sweden...
ACGGTCTTGTATCCGATAGCAGCCGCATCGTATTGCTGCTGCAACTGAAGGTTCTTGGCGGTCACCAGTGAACCCAGGGCTTTATCATCCGTATTCAACCCTTTGCGGGAAAGCAGGTCTTTGGCCACCAATGCGGCCGTATCGTAGTGCTGCAGCTCATACTGGCAACGCAGCAAGCCCCTGAGCGCCTCCAACTGATTCTGATCGGTCGTCGCCCAATCCTTTAACCGGCTGAAATAGATACTGGCGGCGGGATATTGTTTTAATTCAAAATAGGCAATCCGGGAAGCGGCGAGGGCCGACTTCTCCGCAAAAGCACTGCTGCCCTGGGTAACTACGAAGTCGTAGGCCCCCAGTGCATCCGGCCATTTCTTTTGCTGGCTGAGGCACTCCGCCGTATAGAAATGTGCGGGAATCTGGTAAGCGCCCTGGGGGAATTTGGTAAAATAATCCGCAAACTGCCGGATGGCATCCAGGCAGTTGCCATTGTCGTATTGGACCTGGGCAGCTGTATAAGTCAAAGAGTCCGCTTCTCCCACCGATACGGATTTGCCTGTTGTTTTTGCGTAGCTGATATAATCTCCCGGATGCCCCAGGTCTACATAAATCGATTTAATATTAGCCAGGGCGGCATCGGCTTCCGGTGCATTCGGGAATTGCTGCACAAGCTGTTTGTATTGATTGAGCGCTTCCTCCGTCTTTCCCAGGTTGTAATCGGCAATACCCAGTTTGAGATACACCTTGGGTTTCAGGGCGGCGGCTCCGGCATCCGAAGCTACCGCGTTCAGGTATGGAATGGCATCCTGGTAACGTTCTTCGGCCAGCAGGGTATTGGCAATCTCCATATTACTCTCCGATACTAACCGGCTCCCCGGATACGCGTGGGCCACCTGCTGCAGCAATCTCACTTTAGCCGCTCCGTTACTGATACCGGCAATCATGGCTTCCTGGTATAAGGCGTAATCACTCCCCTGCCAATGATTGTTGAGGGCCAGGTCATAATTTTCCTTCGCCCTTTTATAATCCCGTAACATATAGTAACAATCGGCTGCCCTTACGAAAGCATCCTGTTCCAATGCCGGCGTTCCGATACCCGTATTGTGCGCCACCTGCTGGAAATAACCCAGTGCCTGGCTGTAGTCTTCTTTCTGGAAGAGGGAATAACCCATGTCATATTTGGCTTCCCGGGGACCGATATCCCCTTGTCCCGCACGGGCGCTCTTCAGGTATTGGGTCAGATAACGCAATGCTTCGTCGTATTTACCTGACCGGTAAGACAGCTCCCCTTTCCAGAAATAGGTCAGGGCAAGCACCTGTTCATTGTAAGGCGACCCCAATATCTTGGTCAGCAGATCGTCTGCTTCCGCCAGTTGCTGATCGTTGATGTATTCCACTGCCCTACCGTAGAGCACCCTGGGGTAGAGCCTTTTGGTGGATTCCGAAGGAGTGGGGATATCCTGGAGCAATGTCAGGGCTTCCCGGTAATTGCTGGTGTTGGCCAGCAAGCCGACCAGGAGTTCCCTGGCCTCCGCCGCATACGTCGACTGGGGATAGGTTTGCAGGAAGCGTTTGAGACCCGTAAGGGCCACGTTCTGAAACCCCAGCTCTACCGACAACTTGCTATAATTAAACAACGAAACTTCCCGTTGCTGGGGATAGGAGCTGTTGTCTGCACAAAAGGAAAACGCGTTGCGTGCGCTGGCCTTCTGACCGGTCTTGAGGTAGGCATCTCCCAAAAGGTACATGGAGCTTTGGCTTAGGGAGTCCGAGCGGTCGCTGAGTTGCTTGAACCCTTCAATCGCCTTGTCGTATTGACTGTTCGTATAATAACAATAACTCAGCTCATACAGCTCCTCCCTGCGGATCTTGTCCGACCCATTCATATAGGCCTCCAGGTAAGGCTGGGCCTTGACAAAATCTTTCTTTTCAAAGTAGAGGTGCCCCACCAGACGATCCAATTCCACCTTATACTGGCCCTGGATCCCTTGCTTTAATATGGCGGCCCCTTTGTCCAGCGCCTTGTCCTTTTGACCCAAAAAGTAATAGATCTCCGTTTCATAAAAAGGAACGGTTCCCTGGTAAACGGAAGCCCCCTGGGAACTTCCAGCGCTTTCGACTTCCTGGAAACTCTGCAGGGCTTCCCGGTAATTTTTTTCCGTATAGCAGATAAAGCCGTAATAATAATTGGCGTCTACGTAGTGGGGATCATTCTTGATCTGCCGGATGGCATTGAACATAGGCCTGGCCTTTTCATATTCTTTCTGGCTGAAATAGGCGTATCCCAATTCAAATTTCTCTTTGGCAATCTCATCGTTGCTCAGGTTGTCGATGCCCGCGCTCTCAAAGTAAGTGAGCGCCTTCCCATAGTCAGACCTCCGGAAATAATAGTCCCCCAGATAAAAAGATAATTGCTGGCCCCTGGCCTGGTTATTCACCGTATTGACATATTGCTTCGCCGGTTCCACCGCGTTGTCTTCATCATCCAGCAACTGGCAGGCATATAGGAAAAAGCGCACATCGTCCGTATACAGGGACTGCTGATCGGCGCCTGGAGACTGAAGTCCCCGCTCCAGATCCTGCAGCAAGGGCAGGGCCAGGGTGAACTGGTCGTGGTCAAAGTACCATTCCGCCTGCTTGAGCTTAGCCTGGGGGTCGTTATGAATGGCAGAAGGTTGAGCCTGCGATATGCATATGCTGAAAACAAATCCTGAAAGGAGAATGAGTTGCTTCATCATGCTATGAAATAGAAATAATATGAATGACAATAAATAGTAGAACGATTTTTCATTGGGTCATAGTATGCAATTAGATAAAGATACAGATAAGCCCACTTAACAAATAGTATTCCAAAGATTTGTGGAAAAATGTTTTTAAGACATATCTTTGGCGCACTAGTATCCTAATAGCGGCCTTTCGGCCAAACCCGATCAGATATCATATGAGCAGATTTACTTCAACCAACTACTCGGAAGGCGCGTTTAATATAGCCACACTCGTTACCCGGTTGGCTTTCGGCCTCATCATCCTGGTACACCACGGAATCCCCAAACTGATGGGGTTTTCGAAAATGCAATATACTTTTTTCGATCCCTTTCATATAGGCAGCCGCTGGTCGCTTTGTCTTGTCATTTTTGCCGAAGTTTTTTGCTCGGTATTTGTCATATTGGGCTTTCTGACCAGGGTCGCGCTTGTTCCCCTGGTGATTACCCTGGGTGTGGCGTTGGCGCTGTACCACAGGGGACAGGGCCTGGTCAGTACCGAATTGGCATGGCTATACCTGGCCGCCTTTTTTGGCCTCCTGCTGACAGGACCCGGCAGGATCAGCGTTGACGGGCTGACAAAATAGACCTTCAAGGCAACCGGTACCGGTGCGGCCTAACCGAAGGCGGTTGGCTGACCATCAATATTCAATAAACGAGCCAAGTATGTTCGAAGCAACCACGCTGGTCAGGGTCCGGTATGCCGAAACAGACCAGATGAATATCGTATATCACGGGAATTATGTCCAATATTTTGAAGTCGGCCGGGTAGAAGCGATCAGGCAATTGGGTCTTTCCTACAAGGATATGGAACTTGCGGGTGTCATCATGCCCGTCATCGAATGGACGGCAAAGTTCTTCCGTCCTGCTAAATATGACGACCTGCTTACTGTCAAAACGATCCTTAAAGAATTACCCCATGCTCATGAGATCACCTTTTTCCAGGAGGTCCATAACGAAGCCGGTAAATTGCTGACTTCAGGAAAAGTATTGTTGTATTTTATGACCGCGGCCACCATGCAACGCACGGTGATGCCGGATGCGTTGCGTGCAAAGCTGGAGGTGTATTTTCCGAAGAAGAACTAGTTTTCAAGTCATTTAATGGTTGAAACGGCCGTTAATAATAAAAGGCTACCTCTGACGGGGTAGCCTTTTATTATTAAGTCAATATTCCTACGCGATTACCTGGTCCGCGTGATGACTTCCGAGACAACGGATGTATCCCCCGAAAAAGGGTCTGTAAATCCATAGCTCAGGTTGAATACGTGGTTCGCAGGATCATAAGTAGAAGGTCCTGATACGAACGTATAGGTAAAGATGCCAAAACCATAGAGATTATCATCTGAAACGGTCACCGAATTATCCGGATGCACAGTAAGATCCATTTGCTGACCCACTGCCAGATAAATGGCCTGGTCGGCAGCATTGGTCACTACGGCATTGGGCACGAAAGCACTGGGTACGGTAACCCCATGCCCTCCGGCCGTCGGATAAGATCCCTGGATGGAAGTAATGCCGGAGACGTCATATAGATATTTTGTATCATTAATGGTATAGGTATTGGTCCCCATGACCCGCTGCCCGACAGAATGATATAATCCCATGTATTGATTGCCCGGGACGATCTCATACATGGTGGCCCCATAGTTTCCGCTGATAGTATTCCCCTGGGCATCTGTAATGATGAGGGGGAGAATATACTTTTTGGAAAAATCGATGAGTTTGGTGTTGAACTGAATATACACGTTCGCAGCCCTGGAGCCTGCAGTCATCACTGTACTGCTGGAGGGGATCGTGTAATCGGCGGCCGGAAGGATCTCGTATCCGCCCCCGTTATTGCTATTAAAAGTGGCAAAGTCCGCATTATCCAGGCCGATCGTGACCGTGACATTTTTGGAGATCGTGGACCCTCCCAGTTCAATCTGCACAGAGTCCGTAGCCTGGTAAGTACTATCCTCGCGCAACGTCATATAATAACAATTCTGATTGGCCGACGTAGCCCCGCCGTTGACAGACGTGTTTAGGAAATTAATGGAGTTGAGCTGGTCGAAAGACCCTCCGACCGTATTGAAGTTAAAAGTATTGGGATTGTCTTTCAAACAGGACGAAAAGGATAGCACACCGGAAATCCCCAGTCCCAGAATAAGTATATGTTGTAGTTTTTTCATTGCTGACTGATTTTAACATGATTAAGGCATCCAGAAGATCTTTGGCGAAACGGGGGAGATCGTCCCTTCCGCCTCTACGTTCGTCTGGTTGGTATTATATTCGGACTGAGGATAGATGAAACGGAAAGGATAAGGATACAAACGCTCTGGGTTATCCGTGTAAGGCAAGTCGTTGGGATATCCTGTCCTCCGGTAATCTGTCCAGGATTCCAGGGGATCTGTAAAACACAGGGAGATATATTTCTGGGTAATGATGGCCAACAATGGATTGCCGGCGCTCGCAGACCAACCTACATTGGCGAGGGACTGTGCTGCATAGTTCTGGGCATAAGCCGCGGAACTCGCATTATAGGCGTTGGAAGGCCCGAAGGTCACCTTCAGGTACACAAAATTGTCGGTAATAGCCTGGTTGTATAAGGTTTGTGCATTCCCCGGCAATAAACCGCGTTGTACAGCCTCCGCCTGGAGGAACAAACTCTCCCAGGAAGACAGGATGATGGCCGACATGGTAGGCGATTGCAGCAGTCCAAAATTCGTGGGGAGGGACGCTCCGTTGGGCAATGTATCATTGAAGGGGATAATATTGGAATTCTCCAGGTTATTCGGTCCTCCGAAATAGCAGGCCGAAGAGTTACCGCCCTGACCGCCCAAAGCCGCTCCTTCGATGAGTCCGGCAGAATTGGTGTTATAAAAATACCCCACCCTGGGGTCATTATAACCATTCAGCTTATTAATAAAATAACTGTTGGCCACCGCTCCGATGAAATTGGCGGCGCCAGAGATGCTGTACCCGACTGTAGACCACAACGGGCTCAAATGAGCAGCGATGTCTGTAGCATACCCCGGATTCACCAGCGCGCTCTCTCCTGCTCCCAACAACCCTACCGGATCGCTGGCTATTTTTTGCATTTCCGTCTGGATGGTTGCTGCCTGGCTGGTCACATTGATCTCATGCAGCAGCATCCGTAATTTGACAGCATTGGCAAATTTGATCCACAACGTCACATTTCCCTGAAACATCACGTCTGCTGAGCCCGGATTATAACTTTCAATCAATGGCGCATTTTCAAAAATGGTCACCGCAGAGTCCAATTGGTTAATGCACGAATTGTAGATATCCTGGGCCTTATCATAGGTAGGGTTGATGATGCCGCTGTCCAATTGCAAGGCTTGCGAATAAGGAACGTCGTTATAGGTATCCACCAACATCTGGAAATCCAGTGCCGTCATCGTTTTGGCAATGCCCACCAGGAACCATTTATTCGTGACGGCGCCTTGCTGCGCGATATAAGCGTAATCATTCAGATTATGGTAATTATCTGCCCAGGAGCCGGAAAAATCACTGCTGGTGAAATTGTTCGTCGTAATAGGTCCGGGGGTAGCCGCATTGGAACTGGAACCATAATAATTCTGGGTTCCATTAATGTACACATAATCCGAACTGATGGTAGCCCCTGTCTGTGTAAGCGCATACGTCAATACAAGGGCCGGATCCGCCTGAGACGGACTATTGGGGTTCGTGTTCACATCCAGGAAATGCTTTGCACAACCCGTCGCAAAAAAACTGGCCGATAATAGCGTTATATATATGAATTCTTTTTTCATTTCTCTAATGATTATTTGTTAAAAGGTAACGTTCAGACTGGCACCAAAAGTCCGGGTAGGCGGAGCATTCACGAGTGAATTGCTACCCGTTGCATTCCCTGTGGATGTGCTGAATTCTGGATCCGTCCAGACATTGCCCTTGGGCAATAATATCAGCAGGTTGCTACCGACCAGGCTGACGGTGATATTCTGCACATATTTCAATTTCGCAACGACAGCAGTAGGAATAGTATAGGTGAGCGCTGCATTTCGCAAGGTCCAGAAAGCGCCGCTGGTCATATACATGGATTGGGGAAGGCTCCACCAGCCGATGCCTGCATCCTGGATCTGTATCCCGGGGTTAGGAATATATTTCCCGTTGGGTCCCATAATCACAGAGTTGGGATATACGAATTTGGTATGCGCAAATTGGGCGGTTCTGGCTGAAAGCCCGTCCACATCCAATGTGGGGCCATTACCGTTATAGATCACATTCCCGCCCCTGTATTCTGCCACGGCGCTCAATGTGAAACCCTTAAAGCTTACAGAAGTATTGATCCCCAGATTTTGGGTTGGGTTTGTCGTGCCATAATACTGCAGGTTGGCTCCTATTGTAGGATAGCCGGTGTTCGCATTCACGATCACCTGTCCGGCATTATCCCGTTGCCAATCCGTAAGCATCAGGGCTGTATAAGGTTTCCCCACCACCGCAAAGGAATTACTGGTGGAGCCGTTAGGGTTGGTTATTTGCAACGAATTGGAAGACCCGCCCAGGCTTACTACTTTGTTTATATAATGCGTGTAGTGGAAGGCGATGTCCCATCTGAGACCATTGGACAGCCTGACCGGCTCCAGCTTTAAATCCAGCTCCAACCCTTTGTTATCCATCTCTCCCAGATTCTTTGTGGCGTTTTGATAGCCCGTAGCATCGGAAACATTGACGCTCACCGTCTCATTAGTAGTCTTCTCTGTGAAATAACTCGCCTGCAGGTCAACCCTACCTTTCAGAAAGCCGATATCACCTCCTACTTCTTTTGAGGAAGTAAATTCAGGGCTTAGATTAGGCGTAGTTGAAGTCGTGGGCGTCGTTAACCCTGCTGTGCTGCCGTAAGGGAAATTGGAGCCCGACCCGAATACGTTCAGGACCGAATAGGGGGAGACATTGATATTCCCCGTTTTGGTCAGCGCGCCCCTGATCTTCAGGAAGGAAATAGTCTTACTGTTCTTCAAAGCAGCGATCATATCGCTCAACACAATCGCCCCGTCCACGCCGGGATAGAAGTAATTGCGATAGGAAGCATTTAACAGGGATGTGGCATCTCCCCGGCCACTGGCGTGGAGAAAGATGTAGTTTTTGTAATTCACAGAAAAGTCTGCAAAATTTCCGTAGTTACGATTCAGGGAATTGTATTGAATGACACCCGGTGTTCCCTGACGGTAATTTACATTGTAAAAGTTGGAGATATTCAACAGCGTGGAAGAGTTGTTGCCTATTTCATTAACGGTTTGCTGGTTCACCACATTTCCCAGGATCAATTGGGTATTAAAATCTCCGAAGGTCTTATGCAGGTTGATCCTGAAGTTTGAATAGAAATTTTGCTCCGTGGTATTCGTATTACTTACAGAAGGAGGCGTATTGCCATGATAGACAGACATATTACCGGCCAAGGTATTGTACGCCATAAAGAGTGCATAAGGGCTATAATTAAATGCACCCACCGTTGATTGATCGGTGATGTAGAAGTTCTCCACTCCGATCACGTAATCCAGATTCAACCAAGAATTGACATTCAACGACAGGTCCAGATTTCCTTGTATATCGTTCCTTTTCGTATTATCCCTGTTGTTATAAAGGTACAAGTAAGGGTTCAGCCCGTACGCATTATAAAAGGTATTGATGGTCCCGTACCCTGCATTGACATTGCTGTAATTGGTATAGGGGATGAGCGGAGCGATATTGAGGATATTGTTATAGGCATCCGCCAAATCACCGGTATTGACATCGGAAGCCGAATAGCTTACATTCGCCGTTGCTTTAAAAGCCCCGTAAATTTTTGACCCATTAAATCGAATCGAGTTCCTGGTATACTTGTCGTCCGGAACGATTCCACTACGATTGACATTTTGGGCAGATAGGAAGAAACTCCCTTTGTCATCTCCCTGGGAATAGGACACCCCGTTTTGAAAGGTCGATCCCGTATTCCAGAACTTCCGGAACTGACTGGCTTGTCCGGTATAGGGTATCTTTTGGATCTGACCTGTCTGTGTAGCCGTACCCACAATCACAGAATCCCCGCCGTAAGGAGAACCGGCACTGAAAGGAGCCCCGAAACTCTGGTTTTCAAAAGGCACGAATCCATTTTGAAAATTATTGGGATTGCTATAAGAGATGGCATCGGCGTCTTCATATTCCGTAGAAGCAGACCCATACCCATATTGCATTTTGGGAAGAAAATCCACCTTATCAAAAGTAACGGTGCTGGTCAGATTGACGGAAGCCTTTCCCCTTCTCCCCGCCTTGGTCGTTACGATCAGGACCCCGTTGGACGCCTGGGAGCCATACAAGGCCGCCGCTGTCGCACCTTTCAACACATTGACGCTTTCAATATCTGCCGGATTAATTTGCGCCAGGTAGGTATTATCCACCGGAACACCATCAACCACAATCAGGGCCTGGTTATTCCCCAGGAAAGACCTGTTGCCCCTCAGGGTAATCCTCAAATTGTCCGGGTTTACTCCACTGCTGGTCAACTGAACGGTCAATCCGGATACCTTTCCGGTGAGACCATTAGCGGCGTTAACCGGTTGTGATTCGGACAAATCTTTTGCTCCGACCTGCGCAGTCGCATATCCCAGGGACTTGGCTTCCCGTTTAATCCCAAGCGCCGTAACCACTACAGCGGCCAGCTCGTTGGATTTAGCCTTGACCGTAATAGTGATCTTGTCCTCCGACCCTACCGGCACCTCTTTTGTTTCAGCATCCGTAGCGCTCACGACGAGCGATATATTGCTCCCTTTTATGACCAATGTGAAATTTCCCCCATCATCAGCTATAACCCCCGACTTGGAGCCTTTGATCTTTATGGTGGCATAAGACACCGGGTCCCCTTTTTCATTCACTACCCTTCCGGAGATCTTACGGCTTTGGGCAAAAGCAGGTGCTGCTACAAATAATAAGAGCACCATAAATGCTAGAACTTTTCTCATGTAAGCGTTTTTGTATTAGTTTTGAATACTTACTATAAATGCAGCATAACCTTTTATAGCAAATTAACCGGTGGAGCTTTGCAAGCGAACGTCTAAAATTAGGCAACAATTCGCCCCCAAGGCTGCGCAAACGTTTGCCCAAATTCCTCAATCGATTGCACATGTGATGAGCGGTATCAGGAGCTATCCCCGAATGCAGGGCATGACAGCGCAACCCATAAAAAAATAGGCTGTCTCGCTTTTGAGACAGCCTATTTTTTATTTTCGACCCACAGGTATTTTCACTTCAATATATCCAGCACTTTCCACATCTTATGCTGGATCTCCGAACCTGAACCGTCATAATTATTGATAATGAAGGAGAAAGTGTAGCGCATGCCGTCCTTACCGCCCGCATAGCCACTGTAGGCCCTGGCGCCTCCGATAGAACCGCTCTTCATGACCATGCCGTTAATGACAGGCAGGCCGTCATAGAATGCCCTGAACCAAGGCTGTTTTCTGGCATAATCCAGTACATGAACCAAACCGTCGGTGGTAACCCTGTTCTGGGGCGAAAGACCGCTACCGTCGATGATATGAAAAGCGGAGGGGTCTATACCTCTCTTTTCCCAGAATTTCCTTACAATGGATACGCCCGTATCTGTATTGCCCACCTGGTCCTTTTGGAGCGCCATTGTCTTTACCAGTGCTTCCCCATAAAGATTGATACTCTTCTTCAGGAACCAATATACAATGCTGTCCAGACCGGGGGACGGGAGGCTGCCTATCACGGTGGTGAAAGCCGGAAAAGGGCGGTTTGCTTTGAGGAAATCCAGGTTGCTGGCTAATTTACCATGTACGGGCATATTCCATAAATCACAGTAATGGAGAAGGTCGCCGGCAAACTGACGCTCCGGGTCCGGCATAGATCCCGCAATGGTCAATACTGCGTCTCCGCCAGGAATAGTCCCATCTGTGTAGCCCAGGGTAGATAAAGGGGAAAGATAGATATTACTCCCGTCGGGACTGCCCTTGAGGCCCGTCAAAATACCGTTGATCAATGTATCCCCATGCAGGTAGGGACGCATCTCTATCACCCGGGCGGTGTCCCCGGCTTTTCTACCGGGCTGCAGGTCCAGGTCGTATTGATTTTCATGCCAGTTCAGGCCCCTGGCGCCCGCCCCGTAATAATTTCCCAGGTCCTCCCATACCCAGCCCCGGGGGACGGGTTGCAGGGAAAACCGGTGATCGTCCACCAGGATATCCCCGTCTATCTCCGTGATTCCTGACCGTTGCAATATCACGTGAATGGCAGCCATTACATCTTCTTCCCTCGAACCCGCGTAACGCCAACTGCCCAGGGTCGGATCCCCGCTTCCTACCACATACAGATTGCCCTTCAATATACCTTGAGAAACAGCGCCGTCATACGCCAACCGGGTCTGGTATTGAAAGTCTTCGCCCAGCAATTCCAGGGATGCCGAGGCCACAATTACCTTTTGGCAACTGGCCGGCGCCAGGCCGACTTGGCTGTTCACCTGTTCTATTACCTTGCCCGTCTCCTGATCCTTCACACATATGCTGTAGATCGCATGTCTCATCTGAGGGTCCGAAGCCAGTACGCGTAATGCCTGTTCCAACAGGCCGGCCGAGGCGGGGGATTGTGTTTTTGCATGGGATTGCATCCGAGCCGATGATTGTGCCGGGGTTGATGATTGAGCCTGTGCGCTCCAGGTCATCCCTTGCAGGGCGATAACGGGGACGCATATCCAAAAAATGAGGGAACGCATAATCGAATTACCTTTGCAGCTAAAGTATACTATTCCATGCAAAAAGTGCTAGCCAGCATCATAACCATTGGAGATGAGCTACTGATCGGACAGACGATTGATACGAACAGCGCCTGGATGGCGCAGCAACTCAATCAGGCGGGGATATGGGTACACCGGCGCGTGTCGGTGGGTGACGAGAGGGACGCCATCTGGAACACCCTGGATGCGGAGTCCCGGTTATCGGATATGGTGCTCATTACCGGTGGATTGGGACCCACAGCCGATGATATTACCAAACCCCTGTTGTGTGATTATTTCGGAGGCAAGCTGGTGGTTGACCAAGCCACCCTGGAACACGTCAAATACTTGTTTGAAAAAGTATTCCGCCGCCCAGGCCCCTTATTGGAAAGAAACCTTAAGCAGGCTGAAGTTCCGGACGTGTGCACGATACTCTTTAATAAGATTGGCACCGCCCCCGGAATGTGGTTCGAAAAGGAAGGGAAGATATTTGTTTCTATGCCGGGCGTCCCCCAGGAGATGATGGGGTTGATGACAGATGAAGTGATCCCGCGTTTGAAAACCCGGTTCACCATGCCTTACATCCAGCATCGGACGGTCTTTACCTTCGGGGCGGGAGAATCCGTTATTGCCGAAAGGCTTATCGGTTTTGAATCTCAATTGCCCCAGCCTTTTAAACTGGCTTACCTGCCCCATTATGGCATGGTCCGCCTTAGGCTAACGGCCACAGGTGACAAGTTGGATGTGCTAGTAGCGGAGATGGAAGCCCAATTTGCCGCCCTTTGCGCACTGGTAGAAGACATTACGGTGGTAAAGGAAGATATCAGCATGGAGGCTTTTATTGGAAGGGTATTACTGGACCGGGGCAAAACCCTCGCCACTGCGGAAAGCTGTACGGGAGGCACCATAGCCCACCTGATAACCGCCATTCCCGGTTCGTCCGCCTGGTTCAAAGGGGGAGTCGTTTCCTATACTGAAGAAGTAAAGGAAAATATCCTGCACGTACCTCCCAACTTCATCGAAAAGGAAGGAGTTGTCAGCGAGGAGGTTGTTACTTACATGGTAAAAGGAGCGCTGGAAACGATAGCTGCCGACTACGCCATTGCCACTTCCGGCATTATGGGACCCGGGGGAGGAACACCCGAACTGCCTGTCGGCACCGTCTGGGTAGCCGTGGGTAATCGCAAAGAAGTGAAGGCCAAGCTGTTCCATTTCCGTTACGGTCGTTCATTGAATATCCAATTGACGGCTGTAAACGCCCTTAATTTGCTAAGGCTGTTTATGCTGGGGGATTAAAAAGGAGGGGGCCGGCCAACGTCATTTTTTTGTACTTTTGGCCGAAATATATCTTGCTATATGCCTATTGTAGACCTGGTCATGCCTAAGATGGGAGAAAGTATCATGGAGGCCACAATCCTTCGTTGGAACAAAAAGCCCGGAGAGGCCGTAAAACAGGATGAAACGGTTTTAGAAATCGCAACCGACAAGGTAGACAGCGAAGTTCCCTCTACGGCAGAAGGTATCCTGGAGGAAATCCTTTTCCAGGAAAACGAAGTAGTCCCCGTCGGAACGGTCATTGCACGCATACACACGCAAGTAGAATCTTCTGGTAATGAGGCTGGCCCCGGGGCGCCGGAAACACCAACCCAGGAGCCCACTTTGGCGCCTTCCCTTCCGGCGGCGGCACATGACGCTCAGTCCACTTTCATTGCCCATTCAGACACCCCTTCCAGCGATACTCATTCCGGACCTATACGGGAACAAATTTCCGAAGAAGAGGCAGAGGCTCTTATGGCCGCGGTTCCCTATCAGCCCCGCCCCGTTAACTTAAATGGGAGCGCTCAGGCGGGAATCAGGTTCTATTCCCCTCTCGTCCTCAATATTGCCACCAGCGAAGGCGTGGGCCTTGCGGAACTGGAAAGCATTTCAGGCACCGGCAACGAAGGAAGAGTAACCAAAAAAGACATTCTCCAATACATTGACAATAAGAGGCATGGTAAAGTGGTGCCTGCCGCTCCCGCATTCGGCACAGCCATTCCTGCGGCAAATGCGCAGACAACCACGCCGGCACAGGGAATATCGGCCAGAGCCGATGCGGCCGGTACAGCCGCCGCGGGAACGGCAGCCTCAGCCGGACAGGGAGCCCTGGTCAACCCCGCCTTAGCTTCATACGGGGGACAGAATGTAGAGATCATCGAAATGGACCGGATGCGCAAGATGATCTCCAAACACATGGTGGACAGCAAAAATATCAGCGCCCATGTAACCAGTTTTGCGGAAGCGGATGTCACCAACATGGTGCTTTGGCGGGACCGGATCAAAAAGAGCTTCGAACACAGGGAAGGCGAAAAGATCACTTTCACTCCCCTGTTCATAGACGCCGTGGTAAAGTGTCTGAAGCGATACCCCTGGCTCAACAGCAGTGTAGAGGGGGACAAGATCATCCTGAAAAAAGATATTCATATAGGAATGGCAACCGCCCTGCCCAGCGGAAACCTGATCGTGCCTGTTATTCATAATGCAGACCAACTGAACCTGGTAGGCCTGACCAAACAAGTGAATGGTTTGGCCGCTGCCGCCAGGAACAATAAACTCAGACCTGAAGACACGCAGGGAGGCACTTTCACCCTTACCAATGTAGGGTCTTTCGGCAGCATCATGGGCACTCCTATCATCAATCAGCCCCAGGTAGCCATCCTGGCCGTAGGGGTCATTAAAAAGCGACCGGTTGTGGTAGAAACCAAACAGGGGGACAGTATAGCCATCCGGCATATCATGTATTTATCCCTTTCTTATGACCATCGCGTGATCGATGGATCTCTTGGATCCACGTTCTTAAGTGCTGTAGCCAAAGAACTGGAAGGCTTCGACCCTAATTTATCCATCTAACGGATAACGAATTGATAGCTTCCAGCCTCGACCTGGTAAGTGCCCTCTGCAGTGAAACCCGTGAGTCGTTTTCCATCGAGGTAGATACGCTCTTTGCCTGACAAGGAGAAACGAATGGTCGCCGTCGTATTTGCCGGAAGGGTGACCGCATAAGTGATTTTATGCCTCTCCCTGGCCCATGAGGAAAGGATCGTCCCATAAGGACTTTCGTGAGTGGCCTCAAACCGATCAAGGCCTGCCACAAAATGCGGTTCGAGCAGCACGTTCTTAAAACCGGGATTTTCAGGATCTGGTTTTATGCCGCCGGGGCCTTTGAATAACCAAGCTCCTATCTCTCCGAACATAATGTGGTTAAGAGATATATCAGATTTAGCGTCTATCTGCCAGTTTTCATACAAAGTAGTGGCTCCGTTCACGATCCACCATCCCCAGGAGGGATAGGCTTCCCGGGCAGCCAGGCGGTAGGCTACGTCTGCAAAGCCATTTTCACTCAACGCGTTCAATACCGCCTCCGCTCCCAATATGCCTACGTCTAAATGACTGCTGTCTGCAGCTATCCTTGCGGCAAGGTTGGTCGCTACCCTGTACTTTACGCTATCGGGCGCCAGTCCGTAATATAACGGAACACTTAATTCTGTTTGAAGCCCACTGCCGTATATACCCGTTCCGGGATGGAAGTATTTTTCATTAAAGGCGTTTTTAATTTTTGCCGCCAGGGCTGAGTACTTTATAAAATCGTCCTGTTTACCCAATAATTTCGCGGCCTTCCCTAATATGGAAACATCTGCGAAATAATAGGCAGAAGAAGTCAACTCCACGGGGGATACCGATTTTACCGGCACCCAATCTCCCAGACCCCAGGAAGTCAATCCGGAAGGATACACTTCATCAATGTGGTCTACGTATCGTTTTATATGATCATAGTTCTCCGCCAGGATGAGGGTGTCCCCGTAAAAAAGATATATATCCCAGGGGATAAGGGCGATGGTGCTGGTCCAGTCCGGGCCGTTCCCCCATTCATATCCCCACCCGTCGGTAGGAATGATGGAGGGCAGTATGCCGTTGGGTTGTTGCTCATCCCGGTGGTCCGCCATCCATTTTTCATAGATCGTAATGCCATCAAAGTCATATAGTCCTGTTTGCGCAGCGATATGCGCGTCCCCTGTCCAACCATTTTTCTCCCGTTGCGGGCAGTCGGTGGGATAACCGAACAGATTGGACAAATAGGAATGATTGGTGGCGCTCCATATCCTATCGATGGTAGGATTTGACGAATGAATATGCCCCACCGGAGGCACGGCGCTATGCATAAAATATCCAACCAGGCTTTCTTTTGTAAGCGTCACCGGCTGATCGCTGTTCACTTCTACATATTGAAACCCCTTGTAATTGAAGCGGGGCATAAAAGATTCCTCTCCATTCCCTTTTAGAATAAAGATGTCTGTCTGGAAAGGATCACTATCATCCCTGGGGCGATAATGGACACTGATATTTGATTGGTCCACCTCTCCATTGGGATAAAGCCTTTCCCCGTGCTTCAGGCGAAGGGTCATTCCTGCAGTTCCCCGCACGGTGATCCGGCTGACGCCGGCAATATTCCTGCCCAGGTCGAAGACATAGGTCGTTGCATTGATCCTCGTCATTGTCTGTGCGGCGATCTCTTCTACATTTTTGATGGGCTGCATTGTCTGGGCGACAATGTGCCCCGATGGTGCGGCCCGGTTTATGACTCCTTTCCACGCACTGTCGTCAAAGGCGGTGGTGTTCCATCCCGGCTGTTCTAAGCGGGCGTCATAGTGCTCCCCTGTATAAATGCTATTAAAAATGACGGGGCTTAAAGACGTTTTCCATTGCTCATCGGAAGAAATAATTTCCGTAGACCCGTCTTCATAGGTAACGCGAAGGTCCATGCAAAAGGCCGGGCGTCCCCTCCACGGGGCCTTGTCAAATCCCCATACCGCGTAGGACTGAAAGTTATACCATCCATTTCCGAGCAGCACGCCGATTGCATTTTTTCCCTCTTGTACCTCCGCCGTAACGTCATAGGTGACGTACAGATTACGCCTGTCAAAACGGGTATACATAGGATCGAGGCGGTGATCCCCTATTCTTTGACCGTTGATGTATAATTCGTATAACCCTGCTACGGCAATATAGGCCCTGGCTGCCCGGATCTTTTTATCCGCCGTAAAAACCTTTCTGAAATAAGGCGCCGGCTTGACCTGGATGCTATTCCCGTCGCTGATCCAGGAGCCACTCCAACGGCCGGTCCCCATCACCCCCGTTTCAAAACTGGCGATCCGGCCAGCCTGGGCGGGAGCCCCGTCTTTGTCCCAAACCAGTACGCGCCAATAATAACGGGTAAATGGTTCCAGGCCTTTTCCGGCATAAGCAGCCATCGCCGCAGAAGTGTTTATTTTACCCGATTCCCAGCAGTTGCCTTTATTTCGGCTGACGCCCACTGAATCCGTTCCCACCACCAATTCATAAGCTGTTTGCGCGGCGCCCTGCCTTCCGTCTGACATGCGCCATGTCAAACGCGGGTGACCGGCATCGATACCCAGGGGGTCAATTAAGTATTCGCATTTTAAATCCACTGCCTGGCAAACGGAGTCGGCATAGGACTTTTGGGATAAGATGGTCAGGCTGCACAATAAAAAAGGAAAGAGGGTGCGTTTCAACATACGAATATTTCTAATACATGATATTCAGCGCCAAATCTAAATATTCCCGTCGTTTTTTCGTATATTCATTTAAACAAACACCCTGTTCTATGAAAACCTTAAGTGAAACATGGTTTGCTGAAGGGTATATTGATTTCGAGCTGAAAAAGTACACACTGCTGGCTTACTTACAGGAAGTCAATCGCTACTTCGACGAGAATAAGCTCTATCCTCAGTTATCAGACGTTATCTTTCATTACAACAACCTTTGCGCCTTCCGGGAAAACAAGCAGATATTGCAGCAGTTCTTCCCGAAACAACTCTCCAAGATCGACCAGGAAAGGCTACAACTGCTCTATGAACAAATGATAGAGGACGATGATCTCATGAAGCAATTGGAAGACATCATCCAATATGCCATTGCCCGGATAGGGCCCACTATTAAAAGCGGGACAAGCATATACGAATTTGTCGAAGAAAAACTTTCCATCACTCCTATCGGGCTCATCCCCCTGGACAACAAGGAAGGTTACCTCTTCCTTAGTAACGGTACATCCCGGACTACGCTTGTATATCAATACCGCCTGTCCATCTTTGAGAAGCACGATGAGAAGTACCGGGCCATAAAAACCGAATTTATTGAAACCCGCAGGCGTAGCATCGTGCATACATACGAGCAAATGAAATCAGAGCTGCTCCGCACACGCAACATGCTCCCCAACCCGGCGGTATACAGCATCGAGACTTCCTTGACCTATCCCCTGGAAGAGACGTTGCTTCCCGTGGCAAAAAGAAGGCTTGTACGGTATATCACGAATGCGGCGTGATCACAGGCGACAGCCGGGTCTGCTGACACGATTGGCGTATCTGACACGATTGGCGCATGTGACGCGATTGGCGCATGTGACGCGATTGGCGCAGGCCGCCCGCACCTATTCGAGTTCAAGCCCCCAGCTCCTACCCTTGGCGGTAGCGGGCACCCCTTCTATTAACCAACGCGCTGGCCTGACGCCTTTGAGCATCCAGTCGAAATATTGTTGCTCCCGGATTGAAATATCTTTCCGGTTCCTCCGCTCAACAAGGTTGTGGGCCTCCCCATTATAGGTCAGCATCCATACCTTTTTATTCAGTCGCTTGAGTGCGGTAAATAATTCTATACCCTGGTACCAGGGAACTGCTCCGTCATTATCGTTGGCCATGATGACCAGCGGAGTGGTCACCGAAGGCAAATGGAACAGGGGGGAATTCTCCACGTATAGTTCGGGCTTCTGCCAGATGGTGGCCCCTATGCGGCTTTGCGTATGTTCATATTGGAACTGGCGGTTGAGGCCCGTCTCCCAACGAATCCCCCCGTAAGCGCTGAACATATCTGCGACGGGTGCTCCGGCCCACGCCGCCTTAAACAGATGGGTGGCTGTTATGAGATAGGCCACCTGGTAACCGCCCCAACTCTGCCCCTGGATAGCCAGGTTGCCCGCGTCCACGTAAGGTCGCTTCATCAATGACCTGACGCCACTCACGACATAATCATAGGCGCTTTTGCCGGGATGGCCGGTAAGATAGGCTATATCAGGTGTGAATACCAAGTAACCCCTGCTAACAAAAAACGAAATGTTCAACCGGCTGGGCGTGGGCGCCGGTGGAATATAACTGTACAAGCCGTCCGACAGGCGCTCATAGAAGTAAACGATCATCGGGTATTTTTTTGTCGGATCAAAATCCTCCGGCATATACAAGATGCCCTGGGATTTCTTGCCGGTGAACGTCTTCCAATCCACCAGGTGCGCCGTTCCCCAGTTAAACTGCCCCTGCTGCGGATTAATGGAAGTCATTCTCAGTGCATTCCCGGGATCGGTTCCTGCCCAAAGATTGGGAGATTGTTCATAGGTCTCCCTGGTGAACAGGAATACGCTTGCTTCTTTAGCTTTCATTAAGCGGTTAGCGCTGAAAGGCCCCTTTACTACCTGCCGGGGCAAGGTATTGGCATCCGACATGACGGCAAAGCCAGATTGCTTGGTACTGTCATTGAATACGCGCAGCCAGAGCGGTGCAGACGGGTTTACCGCGCGTTCTTCCTTATCGAGGGACACATACCTGAATTGGTCACGCATGCGACGACCGGCGCCCCCTGTCTTATCAATAGCCCTTGATCTTCCTGCGGGATCCAATGCCCATATGTCATACCGGTCGTATACCCAAACCGCCGAATCCCCCTTCAGCCACCCCATCACTCCATAGGATTCAGGATCATCCGGTATGTCGTTTAATTCGTCATAAAGAGGCCGGGGCACCGAAGCGGATACATTCCTGATCCCGCTTGCGATACTATACGTAAAATATTGCTTTGCCTTCAGGTCATACCATAACAGATACCTTCCTTCCGGAGAAACAGATACTGTGCCATCCAGGTCCTTTTTTACCAGCGTTGCCTTACCCGTCGCAGGAGCGACTGCGTATACATCCTTGCGCGTCTTTCCCTCCCATTGCAGGGGAATGCGCTTGCCGAAATCCGTTTCCCCAAGGAACATGTCTCCGTCCCCTTGAGCAGAAGGCTCTACAACAGGCAACTGCTCGTTTGCCAACTGGAAGAAGGTTTGCCCGGAAAGGTCATATACCGCCAGATAAGAGCGCTTCATTTCTTTGTCCTTTTCCTTCAATTGCATGGGCTGCAGATAATCATCCTTATAGGTCCAGATGTCCAATTTTGCCACTTCCGTTTCTGCAATCGTTGTATCCCTGGGGGGCATGATAGGCGCTGTTCCAAAAAGTATCCTCCGCCCGCTCTTACTGAAGGAGACGTCCCCGTTCTCGCTGACCGTCCAACCTATACGCATGCCCGGAGCCGACCTGGCAATTAACGGGCGGGCGCTGTCCGTCGATTCCTTGTAATACCATAATTGATAAAAATGCGTAAGGGCCTCACGGGCGGAGTCCCGCTCTGTCAGGAATGCTACCTGTTTTCCTGATTCGTCTATGGCGATTTTCCGGAAGTCGTGTCCACCTTTCAGTACGGTATCCAGCCGGCCAGGGCTCCATAAGCAAAAATATCCCCTGTAAAGGCTGTCCTTTTTAGTCCCGATCACGCCAAACGCGAGCAGGTTCCCTTGTTTGGCCCATTGGTATTCTCCTACTCCCGCCCAGCGTTGTTCAGTGCCTGAGTCAAGATCCCTCAGAATGAGATCAGTCCCCTGGGGCTTTTTATTATCTGAGGGCTCATCGTCTGCGGCGTCGGTTGCAAGGCTTTCGGCACCGGCATCCGACTTTCGCGCAGCGCTATCCTTCACGGGTGATTTAATCTTACTTTCGAGAGGCGCTTCTAACTGATAAGCAAGCCCATCTCCCGCCTTCTCCGGTAATTGATAACTCTTTACCCTGGGTACACGAACTACGGTTGCTTTGCCCAGCGACACAATGCCGAGGGAATCTTTAGGACTGTCCTCTGGCTTTTTCTTCTTAATCCTTGCCTGTCGGATATCCTTGTAGAACGGTTTGATCTTGCACACCAGGTAACGGCTGTCCGCACTGATCGCCGCATCGTATCCCCGGTCTATCCTTAACTGGTAGGCTGTGTCCTTGCCCGTGATCACCAATGTGCCGTCCCCTTCCTGCACGTCTACCGTGTAGACGATCCATTTGCCATCCGGGCTGAGTAGCCTCTCCCCTATATTCTGCCATCCGTCATATACGGAATGATCCAACGGCTTCTTTTGTTGAGTGGGAGGAGGCGTGCTTTGTTGAGCAGAAACACACAAGTGGAGGAACAGGATCCCTACTACGGGGAGCAGCCATTTTTGCATGGAGAAGGTTATTTGAAATAAGATAAGATTATTTCCAATAACTGCGCGCGATTTTAACCGAGACAGGGCAATGGCGGCCCTGAAGGGGGCAACGTGCTCAGGCGTTCCCTTTCTTGGCTATGCCTACTTCACTCATGAAGTCCTTGCCCGAGGATGCTTGTACGGTCTCCACGGTATTCTTGACCCGGAGCCGGTAATTTTTAAAGAGACTTTGCCATTGAATTTTGAGGACTCCCAGAATACCTTCTTTCACGATATTCCGGTTCATCTTGGAAGTGCCCAGGCGGCGATCGATAAATGTAATAGGCACTTCGACTATTTTGAAACCCAGTTTCCAGGCGGCAAATTTCATTTCTATCTGGAAGGCGTATCCCACAAAATTAATCTGATCAAAATTGATGGTTTCCAGTACCTCTCTTTTATAGCAGACAAAACCTGCGGTCGAGTCATTGACAGGCATCCAGGTAACCAGTCTGGTATATATGGAAGCGCCCCTGGACAGAAATAACCTGTCCCAGGGCCAGTTTTCAATTTGCCCTCCCTTCACGTAACGGGAACCGACAGCCAGGTCGCCTTTGCCTTTTTTGCAAGCATCATAAAGACGGGGCAAATCTCCCGGACTATGGGAAAAGTCTGCGTCCATTTCGAAAATAAAACGATATCCCTTGGACAGGGCCCATCTGAATCCAAAGATATACGCGGTTCCCAGGCCTAACTTCCCTTTGCGCTGTTCCAGGAATAACAAGCCGGGATATTCCTGCTGCATCCCCTGCACAATGCCGGCGGTTCCATCAGGAGAACTATCATCAATTACAAGGACATGAAATTCCTGACCAAGATCCATGACAGCCTTGACGATCGATGAGATGTTTTCTTTCTCGTTGTAAGTGGGTATAATGACTAGCTTTTCCAAGAGATGCTACTTAAAGAAAAAAACAAATTTCGCGAATATACTACTTTGATATGGGTAGGAATCAACGAAATTGTCATATCTGATATGAATAATTTAGCCTTTTTTTAACAATGTTCGCTTCAGGATATCGGTGAGTTTCTGCTTGGTGTGCAAGGGAAAATCCCCTTTCATCATCCAATCATAATACTGTGGTTCATTTTTCAGCACGTCCGCAACAGCCCTGCCCTTATGCTTTCCAAAATTGAAGACCTCTATCCCGTTCTCGAAGACCATGCGCCTGGCCAGGTCTACAATCTTATCTTCTCCTATGCACTTCAACAAGGATTCTACTGTGTTCCCCAACTGAGGATACCGCTCAACCTGTGCCTCAAGCACCTCCAGTGTTGCGGTCACGTCTACTTCTGCACTATGGGCGTCCTCCAGGGTTTTATTACAATAAAATTTATAAGCGGCGCCGAGCGTCCTTTGCTCCATCATGTGAAACACCTTTTGCACGTCTACCAACCGGGTTTGATTCATGTCAAATTCCAATCCGGCTTTCAGGAATTCTTCCATCAGCAGGGGAATATCGAACCGGTTGGAATTATACCCTGCCAGGTCAGCATGCTCAATAAATTGTTTGATTTCGTTGGCCACCTGTTTAAAAGTTGGCGCGTCCTTCACCATCTCATCCGTGATGCCATGAATTTCGGTCGTTACCGCGGGAATGGGCATCTGTGGGTTGATCAGCTTGCGTTTTATCTGCCTGGAACCATCTGGCGCCAATCGGATAATAGCAATTTCCACGATGCGGTCAGCCGCAAGGTTAGTTCCCGTTGTTTCGAGGTCAATAAAAACAAGCGGCCGGGTTAGTTGTAAATTCATGCTGGCTTCTTTCTAAAATGTAATTGGCTAAAGTATATCCGGTTATTCGAAGCCCGGATCATCAAACAGGGATGCAAATGTAGATAAATTTAGGCCATCAAACGTTCCCGAGCTCATCAACAGGAGATTGGCGTCCTTGTAATTCCTGCTATTCAACCAATGCTCCAGGTCCTCCCTATTGGTAAGAACGGTCAGGCCGGGGGTATTAAATGTACGCTCCACTTCCTTTGGATCCAGCATGGGCAAACGCTTTAACTCCAGCGCGTGCCTGCTGTAATATACCACCGCTTCGTCTGCGGGGTCCAGTACCCCGGCGTACTGGGGCAAAAAAGCTGCCTGAAGGCTACTATACGTATGCAATTCCAATACCGCGTACAACTTTCGCGCCGGGAATTGCTCCCTGACCGCCCGGATAGTCGCATTGACTTTGCTGGGAGCGTGGGCAAAGTCCCTATACGCGGCGCCATGCCCATTCGCGGCCAACAACTCCAGCCGCTTGGCTGCTCCTTTGAACCCGGCAATAGCCTTGACAAATTGTTCAGCCTCCACTCCCAGTTCCCGACAAGCATAAAAAGCCGCATGGGCGTTCAGGAGGTTATGGTCCCCAAATACTTTTAAGGTACTGGAATATCCTTCCAGGGTAAGGGTCGTTTGCCCGTTTTGTACGGTATGAGCAGGTATTCCGTAGGGTTGGAGCCTGAAATCACCGGGATGATCGAGTACCAGTTTTTCCAGCACCGGATCGGTGGCATTGTAGACGAGCAGGCCCCCGGGGGTTATTTTCTCCAGGAATATCCGGAATTGATCCAGGTACCCTTCAAACGTGGGAAATACGTTAATATGATCCCAGGCAATTCCCGTGAGAATGGCAATCCGGGGGTACAGAAAGTGGAACTTGGGTCGTTTTTCCAATGCCGAAGCAGGATATTCATCCCCTTCGCAAATGATGACAGGTGCATGGGTCACCTTGACGGAGTGTTCAAAACCATCCAGGCGGGCCCCTACCATATAATCAAAGTCTGCATGGACCGCTTTGAGTACGTGCATGATCATAGAGGTAGTGGTCGTTTTTCCGTGGCTTCCGCCTACCACCACCCTGATCTTGTCCACGCTCTCCTTATATATGTACTCAGGAAAAGAATATATCTTAAGCCCCAGTTCCCTGGCTTTTATCAATTCAGGATTGTCCTCCTTGGCGTGCATCCCTAAAATAACCGCGTCCAGGTCAGGGGTGACCCTCGCCGGATCCCAACCAGGTGAAGGTGGCAGTAACCCCTCCTTTTCGAGGTTTCCCGTGGCCGGTTCAAATATCTCATCGTCGCTCCCGGTCACCCTGTATCCTTTCCGCTTCAATGCAATGGCTAGCTGGTGCATTACGCTACCTCCTACGGCTATAAAATGTACGTTCATCTTTCAGCGAATTCTATTAACTTTAAGGCAAAGTAATTCGTTTTTGTCGTATGCAGCAACGCAACATGTTAATCCTGGCTTTGATTTGTATTCTGGCGCTTACCTGGACAGCTTGTGGCACTTCCAATCGTATGGGATGCCCTGTAAACCAGAGAACGCCGCATACAGGTTACTAGCGCTCGATGCTTACTGATCCCACAAAATATCGGGCAACCCTACCCGATGACCCTGATGATTCTCCCGCTTAACGGGTGATTTTTCAAGACAGGGCATCATTTGCCTCAAAAAGAGGCATTTGTGGCCCAATAAGTCCAATATCTTCATTGTAGTAGTAATTTTACGCAAGGACTTTTACCCCAATATTTCATACGATCCCGGCAAATAACGCTGCGTTCACCCATTTTGGTGTTTTATTGCTAGAACTTGCGTTATTATTGCAACGGATTTTGACATTCACATCCGTTCTATCCAAACTCCTTTAGAATTGCTCGAAGTTCCTTTAGGGAACACCTTTTACTCCGTAATCCTGTGGTAAGCTTCAAACAGTTACCAAAACTCAAAAAAGAAACGAGCAATGAACAAGAATGTAATCTCCCTGATCGCTGTTATTTTATTTATCGCTGTTGCCGTCAGCTCTTGCGGAACTGCCAGCTCCATGAGGAGAAGCCGTATCGGATGCCCCTCTACCAGGTTTTCTATGGGCTATTAAAGCCGGCCGGAAACAGGACGGCACTGTTGGGTCGCGGCCCGCGGCGCCGAGTCCTTATTACCGCTGAGAGCGTTACTACCATTTTTCGCCATGGGGCTACCTTTGCCATCAGTTCCATGGCGAAAAATCGTACCTTTGCGGCTAAATATCAGGAGCCGACATGAATTGGATTTCCCTAACCGAGCCCTCCCAACTGGACTTGCTGGTTGACCGGTCAAAGACAAAACCCCAGGTGATCTTCAAGCATAGTACGCGCTGCTCTATCAGCAGTACTGCTAAACACCGCCTGGAAAGCGCCCGTGAAAGTGAGGCAGTGGACTTTTACTACCTCGACCTCATCTCTTTCAGAGACATATCAAATACAATAGCCGAAAAATTCGACGTCCCCCATGCTTCCCCTCAAGTACTGGTGATCCGGGACGGGGCTTGTATTTTCGACGAAAGCCATCTCGGCATACGAATGGATGAAATACTCGAACAGTCTATAGCATAGGCTTCGTTTTGTCTTTTCATTAAGGAATTTCAGTGTAGTTTTACCTAAATTTCCTTACGGGATTTAATGCCAGGTTCCAACAGCCATAGAGAGTTTCCCCATAAGCCAAGTACGAATTTGGTCGCGAAGGCTTTATTACTGGTTGCCTATTTTTCCCTTTTTAGTGTTCAGCTCTGTTTCCGATACACCTCCGACTCTTTCGACCTGGACGCTTTCCGGTCCTCCTTTGTCACCGCTAAAGCCCATCAGGCCGTACCGGTTGTTATTGCGGCTTTCCGTCCTACGGAAAATGCCCATCATTCCATTCTCAATAAACGCTACGAGCCGGTAAATATAATAATGGACATCCCATCCGGGGAGTTCCAGGTAGCTCCGCTCTATTCTCTTGTACCCCGCTCATTTTACGCGAAAAACGAAACTGCGTCTACGCGCGACGTCGTTACAGCGCCCTCAAGAGGTCCCCCGCCTGTGTGCTAGCACCATTCAACCGTTTTTTCCCATTCCTGCATCAAAAAAACAAATAGTCATTCTCCGACCCGGACTTCTATGTCTTTCCGGCGGCATATTTGTATATATCATTTATTAATAAATCTTTCTTATGGTTGTTTTTAAACAAAAGGCAGCTTGCATCCTCCTGGGACTATTCCTGGCACAAACCATCCCAGCACGGGCGCAAAATGGAGGGCCTTACTCACTCACGCAATTGGTGGATGCCGCTACACAGCACCTGCCCATATTGCTACAGAAGAAGGCACTGGTGAATAGCGCCAAAGCAGGGGTAGCGGACGCCAGGCATTCCTTCCTCCCTTCCTTAAATGCCATTGACGAACTGAATGTGGCTTCCGCCAACTCCCTGCCGGGAGCATATACATCATTCGGGATCATCCCTTCGGTCAGCAGCAGTGTACGCAGTCAGAACAATTACCAGGCGGCCACGGGGGATATTGCGATCCTTTATAGTCAATATGACCTGATCAATTTTGGATTGCGAAAAGCTACGGTTCAAAATGCACAGGCGGTGGTAGGCATCCAGCAAGCGGATATGAACATGGAGACCTATGTGGTAAAGCAACAGATCAGCAAGCTGTATTTTGATATTTTGAAAAACAAATATCAATTGGGCGTAGATGCGCAAAATATTCTACGTTATGTGTCCATTGATACGGTAATCGGCGCCCTGACGAAAAGCGGTATAAGGGCTGGGGTAGATTCTTCGCTCGCACAGGCAGAACTGTCCAAGGCAAGGGTCTCTTACAACCAGCGATTGGGTACGCTTGGGCAATTAACACAGCAACTGGCCTATTTAACGGGCATACCGGCAGACCAGGTTACCATAGATACGGCGGGCAGGCAGTACTCCGTTCCCGATCCAACGCTGTCGAATACCAGCTCTACCCCTGAGTCTAATCCCCTGATCGCTTATTACCTGAAAGAAAAGCAATACTACCAATCTGAAGAAACATTGGTGAAAAAAAGTTACCTCCCTAAAATATTGCTGACGGGTGGCGCCTGGGGAAGGGGATCCAGTATCGATTATAACGACCAATATAAATCATTGGCCACCGGTGTGGGATATCAACGATTTAATTATATGGTCGGACTTACGTTTGCCTATGACTTGTTTGATCCGGTGCACAGAAAGGATAAACTCACGGAGACCCGTTTCCAAACCCAGGCAAGCGATTTTGCTGCCCAACAGCAGGAGTTATCCCTGAACTCCGCCACCGCACAGGCTCAGGAAGAGATCAAGGCGGCAGAAAGCAATCTCAGGGAGATCCCTATACAAATGAAGGCGGCGACGGATGCGTACAATCAGAAAATAGCCCAGTATAAAGCAGGCATCATCAACCTGGTAGACCTTACGGAAGCAACCTTTGTCCTTTACTCGGCTCAGATAGCATATGCAGAGACCGTTAACGACTGGTTCCTGGCTAATTTGGATAAAGCAACGGCCACGGGTAACCTGGACCAATTCATTCAACGCATCAAATAACATTCCTGATGATACGTGCAGCACTAAAAAGGCCCATTACTATATTGGTTTTATTCACGGGGCTTTTATTGTTCTCCATTATGGCGCTCAGGACGATCCCGATCGACATATTCCCCAAATTGAATTTGCCGGTCATTTATGTGATCGAGCAATACGGGGGTATGTCCGCCCGCCAGATGGAAGGTTTCTTTGCTACCCGCATGCAGGATCAGTTCCTCTATGTCAACGGAGTAAAGAATATCGAAAGTAAAAATATACAAGGTCTGTCCCTGATCAAACTCACCTTCTATGAAAGTACGGACATGGCGGAAGCCTCCGCCCAG
>Ga0302315_10001163_pt1 | contig 27535 bp, 27 predicted proteins | sample III_Palsa_N3_1_FD_200532 | JGI IMG/M metagenome (GOLD analysis project Ga0302315, IMG submission 200532) | Peat permafrost microbial communities from Stordalen Mire near Abisko, Sweden - III_Palsa_N3_1 | ecosystem: Environmental > Terrestrial > Soil > Palsa > Peat permafrost | place: Sweden...
CTCTACCCAAATCTTTCGCGCGAAATGGCAGATCGCCGCAGACTAGACACTGCTGGCCTTTTGCATGCTGACCATGGCAGAGAAGTTCAGGATTACTACGTGCCCATATCTTTAGAAAAGAGGGTCACGAGTCCGGCTCCTCTCTCGGCTGTCTTTGTACTTAGGCCGCATAAAGCCAACCATGGAAAGCTTCTGCAATTAGGTCGAATGCGCGACCTGGTAGCGGCAAGGCAAATGTCGCCCGAAGCAGTACTAAAAACACTTGGATCCAATATGCATGCTGTTTGGTTGCTGGGAAAGTGGATGAACACACAACGACTTATGATTCTCTTCCACCGACTGGCGGAAAGCGTTCCTTTCTACGAACTGTCTTACCCTCGCACTTTCGCAGCGCTCCCCACATTAGGCGAATCGGTGTACGCAATACTGCGCGACACCCCCGGGGACTAGGTTTGGCTGCGGATTACAGGAGCACGAATTAGGGTGGTGAAAATAAATCAACCTGCCAATGGAGGTTCGCTCAGCGAAAGCGCTGGCCGCGACATCAGCCAGCGCATCATGGTGCGGGAACTTGCATTGCTACAAAGCCGATTCCTAGAACTGATTCAACAACAGCCGGTCGGTCAGTTCTTGGTGTTGACAGGTCCAGCAGCCTTTCGTGGAGTTTACGAGAAGCAGCCCTGGGGACCACACATGCATTTTGAGGCCCCGGCGGTTGTGTCCGCTCATTTCGCGGAATTGACACATGGGTTAAAAGGCAAGTTAGAACAAAAACACAAACAGTTCATATTTAAAGGGAAATCTATCAGTTCCCAGGAGATTCACGTTACGATATCAATCAGCGTGCCGCGGGAGTTACCAATTCCATGCGAAATGGGTTTATTCTACGGACGACGGGACAAACCCGTGCCCGTGCGCGTCGCCCCGTTACAAGGCTTGCTGACGTCGCTCCTTGATAGATTGTACAGGAACCCGAATCCCTCTGACATGCTGGATCTATGGCTGTTTTGCGCATCTAATTCTAAAGCGCAATCAACAGTGTTATCTGCCATTGCATCGAGGCCTGAACATTCAAACGACATCAAAGCCCTCTCCGTTGTCCAACTACGGCACCTAAAGTCACAATGGCATTTGGAGAACGTAGGCTTACCTTGTACGCTGCCGCCTTTCTTGCAGGTCTACAAGGACCTTAAGGTTATCTTCACGCCGCCACATGACTCGAATGAATCAGGGGGAGAGAAATGACCAAAACTGTCCAAAACGAGGAATTGCTAAGAAGTTGGCGCCGTGACCTCTCGTTTGCTGCGGAGAGCAATAGTGCAAGGCCTGGAGTTCTGACCAGTTATATCACAGCCGGACTAGAATTGGGCGAGCCCGCGCTTGAAGCACTCGTATATCTGGCCGCTTCACAGCAGACTCAAGTGCGCCTTTCCATCTGTGAAGCGTTGTCAACAATCTCGTCGAAGGAGTTGACTGCAGATGCGCGCAAGATCCTAATCTGGACCCTGGGAGACTTCCTCACGGACAGTGACGATGCTGTACGAGTTATCGCAAGAGACTCGCTTCGGAAACACTTGAAGCTGGAGCGAGAAAAGATTTGGGATTTGTTCAAAGAGATTGTGGCGGTTGGACGCGATGTCAGATCCAAGGCACTAATCTCACTGCATGGTTCGATTTGCACCCCTATTTCTCAGACTCTCTGGGGCCAATCTGACTTTACTATGGATTGTCTGCATACAACCTACCTACCTTTGCCAGCCCCTCTCCTCACGAAGGCGGCCTGTGTTGTAACGTTGGGTCGGCCGAATGAGTCTGGGATGCTCGAGCGTTTTCTTTGCGAGCTTGAACCCCAGATCGACCGCCGCACAACCGACGTAGTTGTGATTGTCATTGACGACGATGAGAGCCGCTCTGTAGCCGACAATTACAACGTAACTACGGTTTTGTGCCCCCTTGTCGACGAGACTGCCGTGGTGGGCTTAAGCCCGTTGTTCTCTGCAGCGCGGACCGTTAGATCTGGCAAATATGTCTGTGTAGACCCTCGCGCGACTGTACGTGGCTCGATCGGTAGAGCAGTGGAAGCGCTAGACGCTCTCGATGAGCAGGGAATGTTCGTGTCATATGCAAACATTGGACTCAAGCTGGGGACTCCCTACAGTCTTCCTCTTGAGAATGAGACTGTTGTTCTTAGCGGATCTATAAAACTAACCCCAAACTACTATGCAGTGAACCCAGAATTCTTCGCGGGACATCGCGCTGCCCTTCTCTCGCTTGACGCAGCCATTCGTGTTATCGCCTCCCTTGCTCCGCCTCCGATACAAGAATGGGAATCCGAACTGTTTTCGCTGGCCGTTGGGACAAATGAACGGCATGTACCCCTCAACGATAGCTATACTCCTGTGCTGAAAGCGGAGGTAGCCGGTGTTTGACTACGTGATCGTGGGAGCAGGCTTCAGCGGTACAGTATTAGCCGAACGCCTCGCGTCGCAGGCGGACAAGAAGGTTCTAGTAATTGACAGGCGGGACCACGTCGGTGGCAACGCATATGATACTTATAATGAAGATGGGATACTTATCCACCCGTACGGGCCACATATATTTCACACGAACAGCGAACGTATATTTGATTACCTTTCCAAATTTACTGAGTGGCGCCCGTACGAACATCGAGTTCTGGCATCTGTAGACGGTCAACTGCTACCGATTCCCATCAATCGCACCACGGTAAATGCACTTTACGGACTTAATATGGAAACGGTCGAGGACTGCAGCGAGTTTTATAGGACCAAGGCTGAGCCGAAGCAGCACTGCAGTACTTCTGAGGATGTCGTAATTTCGCAAGTAGGCAGGGATCTATACGAAAAATTCTTTCGAGGATACACGCGCAAACAATGGGGGCTGGACCCTTCGGAACTGGATGCACAGGTGACCGCCCGAGTGCCCTCTCGCACCGATACTGACGACCGATACTTCACGGACCGCTACCAGTTTATGCCTCTAGAGGGCTACACGCCGATGTTCACGAAAATGTTGCATCACCCGAATATCCAGATTCAGTTGAGCACCGACTTCCGCGAACTGAAAGCCGGCGGCAACTTCCGACGCCTTATATTTACGGGTCCAATCGACGCCTACTTTGACCATTGCTTTGGCAAGCTATCCTACAGATCGCTCAACTTTACCCACGAGACGCTGGACAAACCGAATCATTTCCCCGTCGGGGTGGTCAATTATCCTAACGACCATGCCTACACTCGCGTGGCCGAGTTCAAGCACATCACTGGCCAACAACATGCCAAAACCAGCATCGTCTACGAGTATCCCTGCGCTGACGGCGACCCATACTACCCAATCCCGCGTCCGGAATGCACTGCGCTCTACCAACGCTACAAGGCGCTTGCCGACGAAACGCCGAACACATACTTCGTGGGAAGGCTAGGTACGTACAAGTATTACAATATGGACCAGGTTGTGGCGCAGGCCTTGGCAACATTTGATAAATTAATGTCGGAAGCCTCATGATTCAGATCTCTCAATCCCAACCACCCGAGACTGACGCATCCAGCGCCGACCTGCTAGAGAAGAGTTTGCTAGATTTACGAAGTAGTGACGCCGACCTGCGCTTAGCTGCATTCGACAGTCTGCGTGGTTTCGGAAATTCAACAATTAGAGAGGCATACCAACAGTATCGCCAGACTACGCCAGATGTTGGATGGGAAACAGACTGTCTGGAACGATTGGTAGTAGAGCAGCCGGACCCTCCTATCGAATGCGATCGTTGCATTTGCACTGTAATAAGCCCTGGGTATGAGGCAATGTTGGAGGCGATGCTAGACACGCTCGTAAGTTACGGGCAGAGTCCTGAGGCTCGCATTGTTGTGTTTGCCATTGACGGCAGCTTTGAAGCGTTGACTCACCGAAGCGAGATAACACCTATCCGTTGCCGATCTATTGAGCGGCCGTCGGCGGCCGTAAAAGGCGCGCTTTACTCAGCAGCCCGCTTCATAAAGTCAAACTATTTCGTGACATTAGAAGTCGACATGCTCATAGTCGGAAGTCTTCAGCCATTGTGGGCGGCTTTGGAGGTTACGCATTCTGGAGCGCTGATGGGGGCCAGGCACACGTCACTTGCCAGACGCCACAGTTTGAAAACTACTCTTTCATCTGAGGAGTTAAGACCGGACGGGTTGGAGTTTCTTACTGGCAACAGTTCAATGGACTGCCCTTTCTGGTTCAATGGAGGACTGATTGCTGGCGATCAGAAAGCGTTATTGTCCCTTGACGCCGAAATGCGGCGGTTGGCGCCCAACAGTATTCTTTGGATGGAAGGTAGTTCTAAACCATCGTTTGCGTATGGCGACGAATTCCTGCTGAATCTTTGCATCGGGCTTATAAACAATCCGGTTGAGATCGGGACCTGTTTGAACCAGCAAGTCTATAATTCCAATCGCAAACATTGGCTTCAAACCCGCACGACTTTCGATGGACTTGAATTCAGGCAAGGCGGGGGGCATTCCAGGGTTCTTCACTTCATTTCATCGGCACGCAAAACAATGTGGGAGGTCAAAGCCGAAATTGCAGCCCAAACCCCGGAGTTATTGCTCCCTGGCGCCGATCATACCTCGCAAGCGGGAGTAGCGGTTGCCCAAGCCCTGGATCATCTAGAATAGTCACAGTGAGAAGTGTAATGAATTTAAGCGCTCTAAACTTGCTTAACAATACCCTGGACGAGGTGAGTCCGAACCCGATTGGCGAACGGTTGCTGCAATTGAAGAGCAGTGATATAGATGAACGGATCGAAGCTTTTGACAAACTACGGCTTTTACCTGCCGACCAGCTTGAGGCAGGCTTTCATCAGTATAGAAAGAAATCACCATCGCCAGGATGGGAGATAGATTGTCTGGAACGTCTGGAAATTGAACCACCAGACCCTCCTATTAACTGCGAACGCTGTATATGCACCGTGGTGAGTCCAGGCTATGAAACGATGCTGGAGGCGCTCCTCGATACACTAAATGCTTATGGACAGTGCCCAGAAGCCCGCATCGTGGTGTTTACCATCGGCGACAGCTTCGATACGTTGGCGCACCGTACAGACATCACCCGAATCCGATGCCGCGCTATTGAACGCCTGTCCCCGGCCGTAAAAGGAGCAATTTATTCGGCTGCGCGCTTTATCAATTCTCGCTACTTTCTATCGCTTGAGGCAGACATGCTGGTGGTGGGAAATCTGCAGCCGTTTTGGGCCGCACTGGAGATAGCGCATCCTGGATTAATAATGGGCGTGCGCCCTACCGGACCAAACGACCAATTCAGTTTCGTCGGCTCAATTGTTTACGCGGGATCCAGGGCGAGTGATGTCGAATTCTTGACCGGCGACGCTGATTTTAACTGTCCGTACTGGATTAACGGTGGCGTAATTGCCGGCGATAAAGCGGCCTTTGAATCGCTAAACGCTCAATTGCTCAAACTGGCTCCTAAAAGCATACTCTGGCTGGAAGGCGGGTCCACAGTTACATTCAACGACGAATCGCTTATGAACCTCTGTCTTGGTCTTCAGAATAACGCAGTTGAACTTGGTTGGAACTACAATCAGATGTTTTACACAGCCGACAGAAAACAGTGGATCCAAACCGCAAAGACGCCGGACGGCTTTCGATATTTTCAGCGCGGCGCTCCTTCCAAGATTCTACATTTTATCTCAACGGGCCGAAAGCTTATGTGGGAAGTTAAAGCTGAATTGGATGAGGAGGGTTTAGCTCCAACTGAGGTTTAATACAACATAAGTTGAAAAGCCTGCTTAAAGTTGCAAGTTCAGTGACGCAATCCGCCTATCCATAGTAATTTCGGATACACGAGTATTAACAAAGACCATTCCCGTTGCCCGTATTCGTATATTGCCCGCGAATTTTCGAACCCAGGCTGTGTCTGTCTCTTCCAATCGAAACCCAGCCGACTGGACATGAGCCTCCCAGCAGCCAGAATCCTTCGGGTTTACGCTGCGCGATCTCCCCTCCCCTGGCATAACTTTGAACAAAAACAAAACACTGGCCGAGCGAAATGTCTCCAGGAAATTGCTGACGTATTGTTCTTCTACCTGGTCGACAAACTGGCCACACCAGATGAGATCGACAGGCGTCCAAAACAGTGGTCCACGAGTATAATCGTGCGCCATAACGAATGGATGAACTTCTGCTGTGGTTGAATCTCCGTCAATACCAATGGCGTTAATGCCACGACAAATGGCGGCATCGACCATACCTCCTGGACCGCACCCAATGTCGAGCATTCCGCGAATGTTATAACGCTCCGACAGATAGTCGAGCGTTTTTTCATCCATGTTTGCGCCCTGGCTGTAACTTGAGTAGCCCACCTAATACCCCTCTGCAGTAAAGTCTTCTGTGCTGTAGCGCCCCACCCCATACTGCGCAATAGCACGGTGATACTCCACTGGGCTGCTGCATTCGTGCCACAAGACGTTGTGTCGCGGCACCCGCCGGTTGCAGCCGGGAAGCGACCAGTAGGCGTAACCGTCTCTGCCTTCCTCCGGCGGATTTTGTTCCAGGTATCGGCGAGCGGTGTCGCATGCGTGTTCGTGTACCCTTCGCGCGCCTTCTTGCACCACGGTTTCCACATACACCCACTTACCGGCCTCTATGTGCCTGTGTATTGGCTCCAGGCCGTCGTAATCGAGCCAGGAACGAACGTGCATAGCAACGCAGTCAGTTCGAAAGGTCCAGCTTTCGTGTTCGCAGCGGCCGCTAAATGTTGCTTGCTGGGTTTTGTATGCGAGCAAGCCCAGCTCATTCTGCCAGGGAATAACAGGAACGAAGCGCCGCGAGAACTTGACCAGAATGTCCAGGCCTCGTTCTTCAGCCCAATGCAGTGCGTGCGGGTAAATCATCATGTCTCCAACTATATGTCCGCACCGGCTCGGGTTGGAATAGAAGTCTACTCCGTAGTCCCGGCAGAGGTCTTCCAGCTGATCGCGATGTGGACTGCAATCGTCGTGGATAAGCACCGGAACATCTCGACAGTTTCGGATCCAGGACTCCAGATGAAGATGAATGTAGGGAACTGAACCATAGGTTCCAATGACCAATCCAAGGGACGGATGATGCGAAGGATATATAGAGTTATTGCCAATCATTCTTTACTCATTTGCCTTTGAAAGTGTGTCCTACAGTTTGGGGAAATCGCGGTCGAATTGGATAGGCAGTATAGATCTGGTAGGCGCCAATGGGAAGCGCGGAATAAGCGATAATTTATCTAATTTCCCGAAACGCCGGCAGCCAGCTCTGCAAATCGCGATGCACCTCATCGAATTCTGGGACTGGATAGACCACACCCTTTAACGATTCCTTCCAGAGCCCCTTGAATGATTTCAAACGGTCTACTACTAGGTCAACCGAGAATATCTGCGGCCCAAGCGCACTTGGATTCACTCGGAGCAGATGTTTCATCGTATCCTTCACATCTGGGCGGTCTCTTAAAGCAAGCCATAGATCTAAAACATCTACGGCGCTGTATCGCTGTGCGACGAACAGCAGCTTTTGCACAAACAGGTCTGCGAACGGTAAAACGTTCACACTAACGTCGCCACTAGAAAAGCCAGTAAACGTACTAAGCTCACGCCTCTGAAAATTGTTTGGCTGTATAGCGACACGAACCCCCACCCGAAGATCCCTTTGCACATTGCTTCTGGCCGCGATCAAATATGAATTGGCGACTCTGGTCGGCTCAATCTCAATTCCGCTAGATTGCGCAATCTCCTGGAAACGGGCCACCATGGCCGCAGGAGCACACAGATCGAGGTTATTGCTCCTGCGCTTATGCAGGTAGACACCGTGAAGCGCTGCTCCTCCGCATAATACGAAGTTCTGATAGGCGTCCGACACACTTAACCGCTTGAGAAACTCAGCTTGCAGCCTTGTTTCCTCGCGCAGTGAAATTCGGAAGTAAATACCTTGGGCAAACGCCTCATTGCCATCGGGGGACTTAATCACAGCAGGGGTTTGACACCATCAACATAACTTGCAGGATCGGCCGACGGTGAATCTCGTTTGCAATGTCATACGGGCCGCCGAGCCCAAAAGCTCTTGGTATCATGATGGATTTCCTATGGATGTTTATACCACATTATATAGGAAATCCATCACGGTTCCAAGGCCCAAAACTGAAAATAATTCTAGTTCCGCCGTATGTTGGACGGGGATCTGTTGATACGCCAACGCAGCAAGCCGGCGCAATAATCGTCCTGATGTTGAACCTGAATCCGCAACGACTTCGTTTGCACAGCGACAAAGGAAACGGCATTGTACGCGTCTAACAAGGCACCATAGCCCGATGGCCTAACAACTTCGAGCCAAGAGTCGCCGTCCAAATAGTAAAGCTGCCATGACTTTGGGACCCGGCAGTGGCCGTGGTTGGTATCGTCATACCAATACACTGAAATTGAATCCACGATCATCGGCTCGGAAAAGTCTTTCTGGATCCATTGGGATGTCCCAGCGTTTCCCCAGTCCCACCAGGTGAATCTGCGTACGCTCTGATCGAAAGAATTCGCGGGCTCGTCTGGGTCCTCGACCGCTTCGACAGGATCCAGACCGACGAAGGACGCGGAAAGTAGTCCCAATTCAGTTACGGTCTGGAGCGTCTGGCGGGATTCCGGGGATTCCTCAATGCGTGTCCGCTCCACTATTTCCTTTACGCGTCCGAAGCCAAGTTTCAAAAAATCTCTGCGTTGCATAAACCCTCACTACGGCCCGTGCCGCAGCCTGTTCCATTAGCTGCGATATTATCGGTCATGTTACCCCACATATTAATTGGACTTGGCTTCAGGGATGAGAATTCGGAGATGCCGGACTAATTAATGAGAATTAATTAATCTTACCAAGACCATAATTTAACATTCCCTTAACACATCCAATAAGACCCAGAAGGTACTTTATTTGTGACTGAAAATTGACAGGACTACTTACCCAGGAAGGGAATTAAGGTAATGAACAAAAACACACGAAGCGGGTTTACATTGATCGAACTTCTCGTTGTTATAGCGATAATAGCGATTCTTCGGCTATTCTTTTCCCCGTATTTGCCAAGGTCCGAGAGAAGGCACGCGCCATTGCGTGCTTGAGCAACTGTAAGCAAACAGGGCTCGCTTTCTATCAATATGTAGAAGATTACGACGAGGTAACTCCTTCTATTGATAAGACACCCAACACAATGGGGCTTAATGGGAAATTGACATGGCAGCCGTGGTATTCCCTGATGATGCCTTACGTTAAATCGTGGCAGCTCTTTGATTGTCCGGACCGCACCGATACGTATCAGGAAGCGGCGCTTGCAGGCGGCGCCGCACAGGTTAAAAAAGTGGGCGGTACAGATCCGTTTGACTGCTGGGATGATTTAAACCCAACTGGTGTCTGTATCGGATATGGATACAATGACGGATGGGTTACGGACGGTGGTTACGGGCTTCTACAGCCACAGACGACCGATCCGGCCGGAAACACACTTCGCCCAGGCCGCAGCATCGCCCAGATCATTGCGCCGGCAACGATGGTTGCGTTTGGGGACAACGATACTAAAGAAGATGGTTCGGTTGGTGTCGATGCAGCTTTAACCTGGTCTGAGCCTGGTGGAGCAACTTACTTAACGTCTTCGTCCCAATTGCGGCACAATGGGTTTGAGAATTTTGTGTTTGCCGACGGTCACGCGAAGTCCATTAAGATGGTCGTCTCCAACGACCCAAGCTGGTCTGGCGGCAATCCTCTACAGGTTCCCGCCAATCCGGCCGATGGCACAGATTGGTGCTTCGATCCATCCCCGACCAGCAGCTTCGTCGCCGACTACGGCGCGTTTAGCAGTATAAGCAGCTACCCCCTCTCTTCCGATGGGGAAAATTGCTATCAGGCCGTTCAGGACGTCTATGCGCACAGCACTGTCCTTCCATAGACAGAGACGGTATGCAGCGACCACCTATCAGAGAGAGTTCACGGCGGCCGTCACACAGCTGACGGCCGCCTGTACCCAATTCACAAAATATTGATTTCAGAGAAGAAGCAATGTCCCAAATTACAAGACGTCAATTCCTGCGGTCTGCCGGAGGAGTAACCTTCCTTGCACTCACCCCCATCGGTTCAGGCCTCTTTGCCGCGGCAGGCACAGACCTGCCGAAGTTCACCGCCCTGCCCTACATTCAACCCGGCAATTCAAGCCTGCTGATTGATGACCGTGAGTCCATTGTGGTCGCATGGCAAACTGAGCTCAAAACCGCGGAATTCACGTTTGAATATGGGGCCACCAAATCATACGGCAAGAAGGCCCAAGTCACCCGCTCCGTACGGAGACAGGGCACAGGGGATACTAACCAGTGCTACAATTACGCAGCCGAGCTTACGTCGCTTAAACTGAGCAAGCAATACTACTATCGCCTGGCATCCGGCGGACAGACCATTGCGGAAGGCTACTTCAGCACGCGCAAAAAACGCGGAGAACCCGTTCGATTTGCCGCATTTGGCGACAACGCGCATGGAGACCCCGGACAACGCGCCATCGCATACTACACGTATCAGTCCAAGCCTGACTTCATCATGAACACGGGCGACAATGTCTATGAGAGCGGTCTGGACAGCGAGTACATCCAGTACTTCTACCCTATCTACAATTCAGACGCAGCAGATCCGGCAATCGGAGCGCCCCTGCTCCGTTCGGTCCCGTTTTACACCGTCCTGGCAAACCACGATGTCCCCCACAAAGACGCCCTTAAGAATCCAGCGGCGGACTTCGATGAAGATCCGGATTCCCTGGGCTACTACACGGCCATGCACCTGCCGCTGAACGGCCCCACAGCGCCTACCAACCCAACAGCAGTCCTCGGTAATGCGGGCTTAATTAATGAGTTTAAGACCTGTGCGGGAGATCGTTTCCCCACAATGGCCAACTACTCGTTCGATTACGGAGACGTTCACTTCCTATGCCTGGATTCGAACCTGTACGTCGATCCCACGGACGCTGCTCTGCAGTCCTGGATAACGTCAGATTTAAAAGGCACGGATGCGACATGGAAGATCGTGGTCGCCCACCATCCAGCCTTCAATGTCGGACACCAGCACTTTAAGGAGCAACAATTCAGGGTGCTGTGTCCGCTCTTCGAATCTCTCGGGGTAGATTTTGTCCTGTACGGCCACGAACACACCTACCAGCGTACGATGCCCTTGAAGTTCCAGCCGACTGACGCGAGTAAGGCTCCTGACGTCACACCGGAAGACAGGCGCATCCCAGGAGCGTTTACCATCGATCGATCCTTTGATGGCAAAACAAACACGAAGCCCAATGGGATCATCCACGTTACCACTGGCGCCGGCGGCAAAGAGCTCTACGATCCCGACTTCGACAACTCACCCGAAAAGTGGCTGCATAAAGACGACGATAATACAGCTTATGTCGCCAGATTTGTCTCCTCCGCCCATTCCTTCACGTTGTTTGATGTCGAAGCATCATCGTTGACCATGACGCAGATTGACGAAACAGGCAAAGAAGTGGACAAGATTCAGGTTACCAAGACCTGATAAGGACAGTCCACAATAGATGCTCCTAACACCCCTTACTTTAGGCAAAGTAAGGGGTGTTCCATTTTGTGAAAGGGACCGGCAAAATGAGAATAAATTAATCCTCTGCAAGCGATAATTTAACATTCTCTTAACGTATCGAGCAGGGTCGAAAAGGTACCTTAATTATGTCGGAAGTAAAAATTGTTGAGCCGCCCTTCGCATTTAGAAATGGAGCTAATGCAAATGGTTAAGAAGAGAAATAGCGGTTTTACGCTTATTGAATTACTCGTAGTGATCGCCATTATAGCGATTCTCGCGGCGATCCTCTTTCCCGTCTTCGCAAAGGTTCGTGGAAAGGCTCGGGCTATTGCCTGCGCCAGCAACCTGCATCAACTTGGACTGGCTTATGTGCAGTACACGATCGATTACGACGACACAACGATACTCGTCAATAAAGCCAGCGTACCGACTGGTGGCATAGACGGAACCGGATATACCCCGGCATGGTTCTTTCCGCTTCTCCCGTATATCAAATCGCAAAATGTCTTCCTCTGTCCGGACAGACTTCAGACATTTACAGCGACATCGAATGCCACTGATAACGCGACAACCGACCCATCCGGATGTTTTGATAACATTAACACAACCGGACAATGCCAGGGTTATGGATATGATGACGGTATCGTAAGCGACGGCGGTTATGGAATGGTTACCAGCAACGCGCCGGGTGCGGAACGCCTTGGACGCAATATCGCGTCGATCACAAGCGAAGCAAATACCATAGCCTTTGGAGACACGTACGATGCTCCAACCTATTCAGTAGCATTAGACAATATTGACAGTACACTAGGAGCACCCGGATCAAATACGTCCGCTTCCACTGCCTTTCTCCGCCACACCGGATTCGAGAATATGTGCTTTGTTGACGGTCACGTAAAGGCGATAAAAATGGTTTTGGCAAACTATGGGACTTTTGGCTTCATCGGTCTCCCTGCCAATCAATCTGATGCCCTCGATTGGTGCATCGACCCAAATCAGACGCCTGACTACACCTGGCTAACAAAACCATTCACGAGCAAATATCCGCTGCAAAGTCCAACGGAAACATGCTCTCAGGCAGTAACAGATCTGTACTCGCACGCAACGCTCATCCCTTAATGGCTTAAGCGTTTTCCAACAGCGGCCTCGTCGGGATCTCTAAATCCCGGCGAGGATCTCTTTTGAAAGGCCTAGCACAATGGCAGCATCACAAGTAAAGACGGTTGTTGCGGGAATTGCCGCAATGGTCATCATAATGTCTCTGGCCGGATGCTCAAGCAACGGCAGCAGCACAGCGGGAACCGACGCAGCAAAGCTTCCCGTCGCTTCGGCAAGCGTGGTTCAGCAAGCGACAGCAGCAAATGCTGCGCGCAAATGGAAATGGTATAAAGCGCCAGTTACTCCGTAAATCCGAAATAGAAAACTAAATCCAGGTGGAACTAAACATGAAACTTCACATACCTCTCGCTTCCGTACTGCTTCTTGGATCTATCATATCCAACAGCGCTCATGCAGACACTCCCCTGCTCGTTGCAGGCACACCTGTAACAGTGCCCGGAGGATCGGCCAAGTTCGATTTCATGGCGTTTGACGATGATAATCACCGTATATTCGCGTCACACCCCGGCAAAGGAACACTTGTCGTTTACGACACCCAGGCTGGAACCGTGCAGCAGTTGGACACCGATGGTGAAGTGAATGGGGAAGCGATCGACAGAGTCGACAGCAAACTGTTTGTTGGCGGCGGCAATCAGAAGGTGCTTGTCTTTGACCTGGCAACGCTGAAGAAAACCGACGAGATTTCCCTGACGGGTCCGGCGGACTGCCTGACGTTCGATGCCAAAAACGATACGCTTTATGCGGACCATGACGACGGCAAAGAGATCTGGACGATCAACGGAAGCACTGATAAGATAGGGTCATCTGTCGCGATTGCCGATGCCCCGGAAGTCCTTGTCTACAACAAAAAAGCGGACAAGCTCTACCAGAACATCAAACCGGCAAACGAGATCCAGGTGATCGATCCAGCAACCAATGCAGTAACGGCCACATGGCCGACCGCCCCATTAACGTCACCCCACGGCCTGGCCGTGGACAGCAAAGCCCAGCATCTCTTTGTAGCGGGCGATGGCAAGGTGGACCTGATCGACATGGCTACCGGGAAGGTCCTGTCCACAGTCAACATCGCGTCCGGCTATGTCGACCAAATTGCGTTCGACAAGAGCAGCAAGCGCCTCTATTGCGCAAGCAAAATCGGCGACATCTCTGTGGTTCAGGAAACCGATGACACCATTGCGCTGCTTGGCATGGTGCAGGTTGCAGTCGGGACGCATACGCTTGCCGTGGATACTGTAACCCACACGGTATGGGCGGCGACTTTCGACGATAAGGGAAGCTACCTTCAGCCCTTTACCATGCCTTAGAAGACATCAGCGTCCAAAGACCAGGCCGCCGTTTAGATTCAGGATCTCCCCTGTAATAAACGACGCCTGGGAGGACGCCAGGTAGAGGGCCGCAGCAGCAACATCCTCTACGGTTCCTGCACGCCCAACCGGGGTTTTGGCTACTATCTCTCGGTGCGTAGTCTCTTCCCACGCATTCGTAATACCGGTGTTTTCTATCAATCCGGGAGCAATGGCGTTTACCGTTATCCCCTGCGGGCTCAGCTCGCGGGCAAGTGCGTAGGTCAACCCATGCACACCAGCCTTCGCCGCGGAATAGGCCAGATATCCAGGCTGGCCTCCGCCGGTAAAAGCTGCGTTCGTGCTGATATTGATGATCCTTCCACCCGGACGACTTAAATGAGCAGCGACAGCCATTGAGGTGAGGAATGTACCCTTGAGGTTGACGTCCACCACGTCATCCCACAGTTTTTCAGCCTCCTCGATAGGTGTATCGGTGGTAAACCATAGTGGAAAACCTGCAGCGTTTATGAGTATGTCAATTTTCTGGTGTCTATCGACGACGGCAGTTACGGCTGCGCTGACCTGCTCGAGCTTGCTTACATCGGCTTGATGCCATGCGCAGCGGTCTCCCAGTAAGCGTGCCGTTTGCTGAAGCGTTTCCGGATTACGCCCAAGAATATGCACGAAATCTTCCTGGTCTACGAACGCTTTTGCCACCCCCCGTCCAATGCCGCTGCCGCCCCCTGTAACGATCACAATTCTCGGTTCCACTTTACTCATGGGTTCAGTGTACCTATTAAGGCAACTCCGAGACCTTGCTGAACGCGATTTTATCTCCAGCATGCAGACGAACTCCGGTTAGGGACGCGGGCCAGATAGTTCCGCGTCCGAACTTTTTGTTGATCGAGTCGACTGCAATTGTGGCGTCACGCCGCTGTCTGACTTCCGAAAACAGAGAAGGGGTAACCGCAGCGTCTGCGACTAAATCCCCAAGAGTTATGCCGACTTTTACCGGCCTGCGCACCGGGCACTGGAACCGTGTGTTGAGCAGTTGCATGAGCGTCCAGAGATCCTGACTGGCGTCAAAGCGGACATGGTCCTTCCAGAAATCGTGGTCGAAGGAGGTGACGTAGATATCCATGGAACGGGCATGAAAACCGAGGCGGCGCAGCCGTTCGGCGGCTCTTTCGAGGAGTCGACGAGCAATAATCGAGGCTCCGGCAGCAGTCCGCATCTCTGGGGGCATGACATAAGAATGCCCAACCGTCTTTCGCTCGGTGACGGTTTCGACAACATCCGCGCCATGGATCTGCAGCCACCAGCGTTCACCCAGAACACCACCGAATACGGAGCGCATCTCGGTTTTAGAGAGTGTATACATCTGATCGACCCGATAGACTCCGTGCGCCTGAAAACGGCGCAGCATGCCCCGGTTGATCCCTGGGAAATCCAGTAGAGTCAGCTTTAGCAGACGGCCGGGAAGTTCCTCGGTGTCCAGAGCGACCAATCCATCCGGCTTTTGCAGTTCAGCCGCCATTTTGGCGATAAATGTATTTGGCCCCACCCCAACCGAACACCTCAAATAATCTCCCGCGTTTTTGTAGATGGATGCTTTGATCTTTTTCCCGAGAGCCAGCGTGACATCGCGCTCCTGTTCATTGGCGTAAAGACGGCAAACCATTTCGTCTACGGAGAGTACTCGGTCCACGGGAAGGACCTTACCAACGGCTTGAACGATAAGATCGTGGTATTCGCGGTATTTGTCATGCTCTCCCGTAACAAGCTGTATCTCCGGACAGCGTATTTTGGCTTCGCCAACGTTTGTACCCGTGCGAATTCCAAACGCCTTGGCTTCGTAGCTTGCGGCAATGCAGCATGTGGTGTCGGACAGCATTGGGACTACGGCGATAGGCCGCCCTCGCAGATCGGGATTGCATTGCTGCTCCACCGAAGCGAAAAATGAGTTCATGTCCAGGAAAAGACAGCGTAGGGTCATGGCGTCACCATAGTAAACATTTGTTTGATTATACACCAAATGGAGACGCCAACACAACACCCTGCGAACTATTTCGATGTCGTGGGTATTATAGTAGCAACTATGACAGAGATCGTCGATAACTTTGGGCGGCGCATCTCTTACCTGCGCATCTCGGTGACGGATCGCTGCAATCTTCGTTGTGTCTATTGTATGCCGGCGGAAGGCTTGCCCTTTGCGGATTTGGACACCGTCCTTTCGGACGACGAGATTATGCGGGTGGTCGAACTTCTGGCTCGGCACGGCCTGCGTAAGGTGCGCATTACCGGAGGCGAACCCCTGGTGCGTAAAGAGGTTCCCAGCCTTATTGCGCGTATCGCGGCGACCCCAGGCATAAAGGATATCGGCCTCACCACAAACGCCATCCTTCTCCCGCGTTATGCCGAGGACCTGTGGGCAGCGGGATTGCGGCGCATCAACATCTCTCTGGACACACTACGAACGGAACGATTCCAGACCATTGCGCGGCATGGCTCCCTGGAGGAAACTCTTGAAGGCATCAGAGTCGCCGAAAACGTCGGATTTTCTCCCATTAAACTCAACATGGTCGTTATGCGCGGACTGAACGAGGATGAAGTGCGGTCCATGGCTGCGCTCACCATCGATCGCCCCTACGAAGTGCGCTTTCTGGAGTACATGCCGATTGGCATGGTATCCCCTATTCAGTGGCGTCAGCGTTATGTCTCCAATGAAGAAGTCCTTGCAGACATTCGCAGCGAATTTTCGGTTCAGGAAGCCCCTGCCGACGAGCACAGCACGGCGCGCAAGTTCAAAATCGACGGCGCAGCCGGGACGTTCGGCCTGATCAACCCCATATCGCACAAATTTTGCGACGGCTGCAATCGGCTGAGACTCACCGCCAATGGAGCTCTCGTGCCCTGTCTGTCGGACAACTATGAATATGATTTGAGGGGTCCGATCCGGGCTGGGGAAGACGACGAAGCTTTAATCGACCACGTCCGCAACGCGCTTTCGCACAAACCGGAGTTTTCGGACTTTGAGGGCCGGGCAAAGCGCGGCGGCTCCCTGCGCATTATGGCCCAGATCGGTGGATAGCATTTGACCGACGAAACACCCGAGAGCGTTCCCGCGCCCAAGCTGACGCACCTGGATGAATCCGGAACGGCACGTATGGTCGATGTCGGGGAAAAGACCGCGACGCGGCGTATCGCGACAGCTCAGGCCGTTGTGCACGCCAACAAAGAAACCATTGAATTGATACGTTCGAGCAGCCTGAAAAAGGGCGATGCCCTTTCAACCGCACGCATTGCAGGCATTTTCGCAGCAAAAAAAGTCGATGAACTCATCCCTTTGTGTCATACTCTTCCTCTCGACAACGTTACAATAGACTTTGAGTTCCTGCACGACAGGATCGTTATTTCAGCCCTCGCCTCCACAACCGCGTCTACGGGAGTCGAAATGGAAGCGTTGACGGCGGCAAGCGTTGCAGCCCTTACAATTTATGACATGGCAAAGGCCGCAGACCGAAGAATGGTTATATCGGACATACACCTTTTGACGAAATCGGGAGGACGGTCCGGGGAGTTTCAATGGTAGATAAGATCCGTGTTGGCGTCCTTACAGTAAGCGATCGATGCAGCTCAGGCGAACAGGAAGATCTCTCGGGAAAAGAAGTGCAAAATGCCCTCCCTTCCGACGACTATATAATAGCCCTGTACGCCGTGGTGCCGGACGAAAAGAAGATCATTACGGACACGCTCAAGCGCTGGGTGGATATCTACGACTGCGACCTTATTCTCACTACTGGTGGGACCGGATTCAGCAAACGAGATGTGACCCCCGAAGCTACACTGCGTGTCATCGAGCGAACCGCCCCGGGGATCGTCCAGCTTCTGCTTACAAAGGGCATAAAGAACCATCCCTTCGCCGCCTTATCCCGCCCAGTTGCCGGGATACGAGGCGAAACCATCATCGTTAACCTTCCTGGAAGTCCGTCCGGAGCGAAAGACGGAGTTAAGGTTCTCATCCCTCTCATCCCTCATGCCCTCAGTGTTTTGAAGGATAATCCAGTCACCGATCACACAACGGACAACCCATGAAGACGTACGAAGAAGCCCTCAAGCTCGTTCTCGAGCACGCGCAGTCAACGAAACCGGAAAAGGTAAACCTACACCAGGCTATAAACCGGGTCCTGCTTGAGTCCGTTAAGACAAACCATCCCCTGCCCCCATTTACTAACAGTGAAATGGATGGGTACGCCATAAGTATCGAAGACCTGGCCACGGCCAGTCCGAGCACTCCCATTTCTCTCACCATCTCTCAAACACTTTCCGCGGGAGACAGCTCCCAAGACCGGCATCTGCCGGGGCAGGCAGCCAGGATAATGACGGGAGCCCCTCTTCCAGAAGGCTCGGATGCGGTTGTGCCGCAGGAAGATGTTGAAGCCTCAGAAGGCTTCGCCCTGTTTAGAGCCCCGGCGACAAAGGGTCAGTTTATCCGATTTGCCGGCGAGGACTTGCCTGCGGGCTCCATAGTACTCAACCGCGGCGAACGCCTGCGCGCAGGAGCGCTGGGCAGTGCTGCGGCAACCGGCATAACAAAACTTTCTGTTGCTAAGAGGCCGCGTGTCGCCCTTATTGCAACCGGGAATGAACTCGTACAGCCTGGAACCGAGCTTCTGCCCGGTCAGATCTACAACTCCAACCTTTACACCCTTCAAGCTCAGGTTGAGGAAGCCGGGGGAGAAGTCGTCAAAACCCTCACGGCCGCGGACGACTACGAATCCATCAAAACGGCCTTCGAGCAGTGCTGCAACTGCGATGCAATCATCACAAGCGGCGGAGTTTCCGTGGGCGATAAAGATTATCTGCGCCCAGTAATCGAGGAAATGGGCCATATTATATTCTGGCAGGCTGCAATACGCCCAGGCAAGCCCGTGGCCCTGGGACGAATCGGCGGGAGTCTCATTCTGGCGCTTCCAGGAAACCCATCGTCCTCCTTCGTTACGTTCGAACTTTTCGGCCGTCCCATGCTTCTGAACATGCAGGGAGCCAGGATAACAAGCCGTCGCAGCATCCCGGCAACGCTTACTGCAGATGTCAATCATGAACCTGGGAGGCGCAGCTTTGTACGTGTGCTGTTGTCTTTCAGCGGTCTGGCCATCCTGGCGACACCAACGGGATCTCAAAGGTCGGGAATGATCACAACAGCTGCCGTCGCGGAAGGTTTGCTCATTATTCCGGAACATCAAACCGGCGCCCGGTCTGGAGTACGGGCGCGGGTTATACTTCTAGACTAGGTAGCTCTCTAAAGCCCTGTAGGCATCACGAATCTGTTGTCCAGAATCGAAAAATAAATCGAGAACTATTGACAATGACGGTGCCCTAAAGTATACTCATGCGCAGTGCTGGTAAAGCTCACGTTGCGAACATTGACGTTCCTTCGAAGACTAGCGTGGTGACACGTTAAGGTATTTCGACAGGAGCGCTTTTTTTTGTCTGCAGCGCGTTCTCCCAACCCAATTTGAGGTTCGCGTTACTCAAAATTCAAGCTAAGGAGATCCGATCCCCCAATGGCAAAAACAGCCAAAGACGTTATCAAACTTATCAAGGATAAGGAAGTCAAATTCGTAGACATCAAGTTTATTGATGTTCCCGGAACCTGGCAGCACTTTACCCTTCCCGCTCATCGCTTCGAGGAAGAGCAATTTACCCTGGGTCTGCCTTTCGACGGCTCCTCGGTACGTGGCTTCCAAACCATTGATGAATCGGACATGCTCCTGATTCCCGATCCAGATACTGCAATCATTGACCCCTTTACGGAAGTGACGACATTGTCGATCATCGCCGACGTCGAGGATCCAATCACCCGCGAAAAGTACCCACGCGACCCACGCAACATCGCCAAGAAGGCAGAAGCCTACATGATCTCTACGGGGATCGCGGACACGGCGTACCTCGGACCAGAAGCGGAATTCTATGTCTTCAACGACATCCGCTACGGGCAGACCGCAAACAGCGGCTTCTACTACATCGATTCCGATGAAGCAGCCTGGAACACCGGACGCGATGAGAAGCCAAACCTGGGTTACAAGATGCGCACGAAGGAAGGCTACTTCCCCGCTCCTCCGTCAGACACACTGTCCGACCTGCGCGGCGAAATGGTCCTGACACTGCTCGAAGCCGGTGTCGATGTTGATGTCCATCACCACGAAGTCGGCAACGCCGGCCAGTGCGAAATCGGCATCAAGTACAACACTCTGGTCAAGCAGGCCGACAACCTGATGCTGCACAAGTATATCGTCAAGAATACAGCCGCTCAGAACGGATACACCGCGACCTTCATGCCGAAGCCGATCTTCCAGGACAACGGATCGGGTATGCACACCAGCCTTTCCCTGTGGAAGGCCGGCACCAACCTGTTCTTCGATGAGAAGGGATACGGATCTCTCTCCGAGACCGCCATCTACTACATCGGCGGAATCCTGAAGCACGCCAACGCGATCCTCGCCTTCGGCGCCGCATCGACCAACTCTTACAAGAGATTGGTTCCCGGCTACGAAGCTCCGATCAACCTGGTTTATTCGGCCCGCAACCGTTCGGCTGCTGTACGCATCCCAATCGCTTCGAACCCCAAGTCCAAGCGTGTTGAGTTCCGTGCTCCAGACCCAACAGCCAACCCATACCTGCTCTTCTCCGCGCTGCTCATGGCCGGTCTTGACGGTATCCAGAACAAGATCGTTCCTCCGCCTCCTATCGACAAGGACATCTACGAACTGTCCGCAGAGGAAAAAGCCGGCGTCGCACACACCCCAGCAACGCTCGCCGAATCCCTCAACGCGCTGGAAGCCGATCACGAGTTCCTGCTCAAGGGCGACGTATTCAACGAGTCCATGATCGCAACTTATATCGACTACAAGCGAGTACGAGAAGTAGAAGGCGTAGCAATCCGCCCAGTCCCGTACGAATTCGCCCTGTACTACGACTGTTAGTTAGAGACCTCATCCCCGAGGATCTGCTTAAAGGCCCTTCCCAATCCGCCCCGATTGAGAAGGGCTTTGTTTTTTGGTGGGTGGCCGGGTGTGAATTATGCAGATAATAATCGGAAGTGTAGCTCGGCGTAGCTTAACTTAATGTTCGCGCATTTAAGTTTTTGCCTTGCCTCTCAAGGTAAAGAATTATTTCCCGTTGCTCAAATAATGCGATTTCTATGTCATTATAATTGATATGTAATTCTGATTTAACCTGGATAGATGAGTACTACATGGACAGGCTCGACGAACGAAAGACCAGGCAAACGGTAGCAAAATATATCGAGAATAAACGCGGAGCTCCAGAATAGACAATTCTTTATCGGTTCGTCATGTCACATTTCTTTTAATCCATACAGGACACAATATATGAGTGTAAATATTTCACAGACCGTAGTTTTGGCCTTTGTTCTTGTTTCTGCGGCAGCACTTTTGTGGGCGCGCAATAGAGAAATTATTGCCGGTACCGACTTTTTAAAATACACAGGAACATTTGTTTTATGCGGGCTTATTGTTTTTCTCGCTGTAGGCGTATATGACCAGAGTAAGGTTGCTCCTGCTTATGCCATTTTGGGGGCTGCAGTCGGATACATCTGGGGTAAAACAGAGACGCCAGTAAAACCTTCAGCGAGCGATTCAACCAATGTCCAAACTACGCCCAAGTCATAAACATCTGATTGATGATATAGCCCGGGTACCAGTCTTGATCGTATCGCTTTACAATATGATAGATTCTGGTTGCACTTCTTTATTTTATTTGGGATTTCCTATGACTGCGACAACTAGCCTCCTATTAAGTTGAATGCGGAATATCATCGTCCCAATCAATTCCGAGCATCTTTTGCTTAAGATGTCGTGTAGGAACGTTGCGTTTAACCGAAGTGGCCCAGAACGCATTTAAGAACTGGTAGTAGCAGTCTGTCCACTTTACGCCACTGAGGGTTCATAGTGCTGACTTGCAGACCTACTGGCAAGAAACTAGCCCACTGGAACAAGAAAGATAAGAAGAAAGCCCCACGGGGAATGAACAACAAGCCGAAGAGATATCGACGGAGCAAGAACATGCCATTTAATAGTGAGGAAGTCGCTCAACTGCTTGTGAATACAGGAAGACGCTGCTGCATATGCCAACTACTCCACATGGTATCTGTGCGTCATATCGTTCCAAGCAATGAAGGTGGGACAAACGATATCGATAACGCGATCCCCTTGTGTCCCCTTTGCCACGATTGCGTTCACTCCGTGTATGCCGCCGGCCGCGTGACCCGAAGCTATACGCCATATGAATTGAAACTCCATCGTCAGCGCACAATAGATATGGTGCGAACTCTGCCAGCTAGTATATTCCCAGCGATTAAAGAGGCAACGATACCCAACATCACGGCGACCCATCAATCTTCTGGCGGTTTGTCGGCTGCAGCGAAGTCCTCTCGGAATGTCTTGAGACTTTCACTTCGTCTGAGAGACTTGCTTGTCTCTGCCAGAGAGCCTTTCATCTTTGAAGGAGAAAGTGAAACAGGTCGGAGGTTACTTCAAGAAGCTAACCTCTCCATCAATTGCAAGACCGAGACTGAGCTGGTTTGGTATTACCGGTAGATGCCAATACAGGAAGTCGACAGGGAGCTCAGTAAAAAGGGATTGGAAGCAGAAGTTTTCTTCGGCTCACAGGCAAGGGCGTTAATATGGAATCTACATTCGCTGGTCGGGCGCTTTGGGATTGATCTGAATGCTTATCTAAAGTGGTTTTCAGGCGAACAATGGCATGCAGATCCCTTGAGACAGCAGCTGCACAAAGCGGTCTATAATATGGCCCGATCAGGAGAAACATATGAACTCGAGGGGAAAGTTAAAGCAGCCATAGAAGGGATAGAGGGCAATTTTCGGCCGCGACTTTAATCCCAAATAGTCAACGCGTAATTTTACGTATAATATCAACCACATTGAACCTTGATCGGTTAGGGTTCATGATCGGATTATGAAAACGCTTGATGTTAACAAGACGCAAGTACAGGAATTGGAAGTTCTGGATACGGCAATTCTCACTGCCATCGACAATGCACAGAAATCTTTCGAGACAGACAACGGACTCACAATCGAAGAAGCGCGTGAGCTTAATCGAAAAAGATACCAAGCATGCCTCAATACGCCAGAATTATCTATAAAGTTCGGGGACTAATAGCGGTGATTCCGGCGGAAGAGAATCGTTGAAAGTCGTCAACGTTAAAGGTAAGAATCTTTGTAATTCCGTGCTCAATGGCTGCTGCGGCAATGCGGGCATCGTGGGTAGGTTTTCCATGAACAGAAAAGCTGTTAACTAGACTTACCCACCGCGTGTAGAGCCCCGGCGGATCATTCAGGAGCATAAATAGCGTCTCAATTCTGAGCCGTTCAGCTTCAGCTTCGCCAATCGTAAGCCCCAGACCATTACTGGATACTGGCCTGGTAGCGACGGCCCACCATTCAATAATATTTTGCGGGATAATACACAGGGTCTCGCCACTTGCGCGCAATTGACGCATTGCTGTGACTGCGTCGGCGTGCAGCGGCGATGTAACCTCAGTGCGACGAACGAGAACGCTTGTGTCCACAAGTACTGTCACGCTACAAACGATCCCCGTACAAGTACTCGCGTCGCAGTAATTCTTCTGGAATCGCCGTTCCAGAGTGCGCCGGGGGTGTCTCTTCCACAAGGCGATCCCATTCTTCGTTGGATAGTGCACGGAAGCGTTCACCTAACGTCAAGTGCTCCGTGACCAACTGCTTCGCATAGGTCGCCGGATCGGTCCCGTGAAAGCGTGAGGCTGCTTCAAGACGGGCTGATTCTTCAGGGCTCAATTCTAGCGCTAATGTCATGTCCTTATTTTACCACGTCCCGTGGCAGCTTTTGAAAAGTGGATAAATGCTACAATCCAAACATGGACAGAAAAGACCTGAGGGAGCTGATGCCTCGTCATAAGGACGATGTAGTACGGGCTATCAAACTGGCAGCAATGGACTACTATATATTAGAACCGGTAATCCCTGAGATGTTCCGGTGGTTGAGAACTTTTAAGTCGCCTATTGCCGATGTATTTATCGAATTCTTTACTCGTAACGCATTCATTGCTGCAGAAGATGTAGGGAAAATGCTTTCTATATCCAAGCAGGAACACTTGAAGTATACAATTGTTACTCAGGTGCTCCCAGAATGGCCCGCGTCTGCTCTTCGCGTCTGCTCTTGTTGTTGTAAAGTCCCCTTTGTCCATGTTGGTCACCCACTCAGGCGCACCGGAAACAGCCCTCATGACGCTTCGTCTTCTGGCAATGCGCGACCTGACCGACAAGGAGTGGTTAAAGAACTGGCTAAGTTTTCTTACAGAGAGAATGGAACGTAATCTAACCGAAGCTCGCCAAATTGCCGAGCTGTATTTTTAGATAAGAACCGCACCCCTGGCCCACATCTTAGAAGCTCAACGGTATTTCAAAGCAGGCAAGAACTTCACGATTGAAGGAGCGTCTTTGGAAGCTGGTCAATAAAATTTGTCTTCAGGAGTTTAAAATGATCAACGCAATACACAGACGAGAATCCCATGTTTTTCACTTAACGATAGTCTTCGCCATTTTGGCTTTATCGATGACTAATGGTACTACAATCGTTAGCGCACAGACGCCAAATAGCCCTGTTGTCATACACGATATACAGTACGTTCCCGGCGGCGATCCTGCAGAAATGTTGGACCTTTATTTGCCCGGTCAAGCTTCAGCTGCGCCAGTACCACTGATCGTCGTTGTACACGGCGGTGGCTGGCTTTCAGGTGATAGAAGCTGGGAGAGTGGTCAATGCATGCATTGGGTTGGACTGGGATACGCCGTGGCCAATGTTGAGTACAGGTTTAGTCAGAAGGCGGTCTTCCCGGCTCAAATCCAGGATTGTCAGGCAGCGGTTCGATGGCTTCGCGCGAATAGTAAGAAATACCATATAGATCCGCGGCATTTCGGTGCGACTGGCGGTTCGGCCGGCGGACATCTGGTGGCGCTGCTCGGAACCTCCGGCGGGAAACACGTATTTCCCCCTATTGGTGGAAACGAAAAGCAGTCCGACCGTGTGCAGGCGGTTATTGATCTGTACGGTCCTGCGGATTTTACGACGGTTTGCAGCCAGGCCATCGCAGATAAGAGCATATCGTTCGGATACAACTTGACAACGGGCGGAGGGAACGCAGCTTACGCCTTCTTAATCGGCGTCAAACAACTCGACGAGGACAAAGCGAAAGCCGAGGCGGTAAGCCCCGTGCATTATGTAAGCCGGGACAACCCTCCTTTCCTTATCTTACACGGGACTGCAGATAGTTCGGTTCCGTTCGCTCAGAGCGTAGAATTGGCCGACGATCTGCAGCATGCCGGTGTTACAGCTTTGTTGCAGAGGGTGCCCAACGCTGGCCACGGCGGTCCCGCATTTGATCTCCCACCGGCCTGGGTACTGCGAGAGGCATTTTTCGACAAATACCTACGGCACAAAAACGTAGAGGTCGCGCTTCTCCCCGACTCAGCGTTGACCATTGCACCTGCCCCGAGCAAGTGAACATGCGCAAACAAAAGCGGCCCCACCCTCTTTGTGGAAGAGGACGGGGCCGCGCAACCGGGGGTGGTTACTTGATGAAGAGCATTTCCTGGTAGGTAGGCAGAGGCCAGAGTTCGTCGGAGACGATGGTTTCGAGTTTGTCGGCTGCTACGCGGGCTTTTAGCATTGCGGTCAACACTACATCCCGGAAGTGGGTGGCGTGTACAAGGGCTCCCCCTTCAGGCTCGTGAGCGAGGCCTTCCTCGAGCTCGTAAGTCGCCGCTTCCAGTTCCGTGGTGAGGGCGATGACTTCGTCGAGGATCTTCGTATCGGGGGTCTTCCCAAGTCCCTTTAGGTCGATGGCGAGAGACGCCAGTTGAGACTGGTACGTCAGTGCAGCAGGAATGATCTTCGTCTTCGCGATTTCCAGCGCGAGCATGGCTTCCGTGTTGACATCGAGAACGTACTTGTCCAGAGCAATCTCATAGCGGCTCGTGATTTCGCGTTCGGACAAAACCCCATATTTGCCAAGAACCGCCATATTTATAGGATCGATCAACGCCGGAAGGGCGTCCACCGTGTTCTTCATGTTAGGCAGGCCGCGCTTCGCCGCTTCTTGATGCCATTCCTCGGAATAGCCGTTGCCGCCGAAGACGATCGCATCGCTTTCGATGGCAATTTTCTGAAGAACCTTTGCGACAGCATCGTTCAGCTTGCTCGGATCACCACCCGTTGCGGCTTCGAGTTCAGTGGCAACATAATCGAACGATTCCGCGACGATGGTGTTCAGAACCGTGGCCGGCCAGCCGATGGTCTGGTTCGATCCAACAGCGCGGAACTCAAAGCGGTTGCCCGTAAAGGCAAACGGACTCGTTCGGTTGCGGTCGCCGGCGTGCCGTGGCAGAGCAGGCAGAGTGTCGACGCCAATTTCCAGCTTGCCGGACTTCTTTGAAGATGTGGCCCCGCCTGCCTTGATCTGCTCGAAGATATCTTCAAGCTGCTCGCCCAGGAAGATCGAAATGATCGCGGGAGGAGCTTCGTTGGCGCCGAGACGATGGTCGTTGCCAGCCGAAGCAACAGAAGCACGCAGCAGACCCGAGTACTTGTAGACTGCCCGGATAGTAGACAGACAGAAGACCAGGAACCGTGTATTCTCATGCGGGGTTTCGCCGGGATCCATCAGGTTTCCAAGCTTGCAGCCAAGCGACCAGTTCAAGTGCTTGCCTGAACCATTGATGCCGGAGAACGGCTTCTCGTGGAGCAGACAGGCCATGCCGTACTTGGCCGCAACTCGCTGAAGCTGCTGCATAACCGTATGCTGGTGGTCGTGCGCCAGATTGGAGTTCTCGTAAACGGGAGCGATTTCGAACTGACCTGGAGCGACTTCGTTATGGCGCGTCTTGATCGGAATGCCCTGCTTGTAGAACTCATGCTCTGCTTCCATCATGAAAGCCAGCACGCGCTCTGGGATGGCGCCGAAGTAGTGGTCCTCAAATTCCTGTCCCTTGGGCGGTTTGGCGCCAAAGAGCGTGCGGCCGGCGTTAAGCAGGTCGGGCCGGGCGAAGAAGAAGTTGCGGTCGATCAGGAAGTACTCTTGCTCGGGGCCACCGCTCGTAGAAACGATGCCGGGATCATCATAGCCGAAGAGCTTAAGGATGCGCTGCGCCTGAATGTTCAGGGCCTGCATAGAGCGTAGGAGTGGCGTTTTGTGGTCGAGAGCCTCGCCCGTCCACGACACAAAAGCGGTCGGGATGCAAAGCGTATTGCCGTTTGGATTCTCGTAGATATAGGCCGGGCTGGTAACATCCCAGGCCGTGTACCCGCGTGCTTCAAAGGTAGACCGGATTCCGCCCGAAGGGAAACTCGACGCATCCGGCTCCGCCTGGATAAGAGCACTGCCGGAGAACTGGGCAATGACGCCACCTTCACCGTCGGGATCAAAAAAGCTGTCATGCTTTTCCGCGGTCAGGT
>Ga0302315_10001166_pt1 | contig 27486 bp, 31 predicted proteins | sample III_Palsa_N3_1_FD_200532 | JGI IMG/M metagenome (GOLD analysis project Ga0302315, IMG submission 200532) | Peat permafrost microbial communities from Stordalen Mire near Abisko, Sweden - III_Palsa_N3_1 | ecosystem: Environmental > Terrestrial > Soil > Palsa > Peat permafrost | place: Sweden...
CCCCGCCTTCGCTTGTGCAGACCTCCGCTGCGCTCCGCCCCCTCCGCTGCGCCTTCGGCTTCTCTTCAAGGGTGGGGAGACCCCTCCCCATTGCGCCTTGCTACCCCCGCCTTCGCCAGGTGGCGTTCGGCATGTACATGCCGCGTTCATCGCGGAAGTGCAGCTGCCAAACCCAAGGAGGAAGCACCCATGAAAACCACCGCTAGCACCCTCACCCCCATCAGCGAAACCCCCAAACAGCCGCAGCAACGGCAGACCGCCAAAGACATCATCGCGGCCAACGTCAAGAACCTTATCGAACAGCTGGAGGCCGGACACTCCGATGCACTCACCGCCTACCTCGACGCCATGAGTCGCTTTCACAACTACAGCTTCGGGAACATTCTGGAGATTGCACGGCAGCGCCCCACCGCAACCCGTGTGGCTGGCCTGTACGCATGGAACCAGCTAGGCCGGAAGGTGAAGAAGGGCGAGAAGGGCATCCGCATTCTTGCTCCCATCGTCGGCATCAAGCGCAAGAAGGACGAGGAAGCCGAGAAGGACATTACCAGGCAGAACACCCGCGTCTTGGTTGGATTCCGCAATGCGTACGTCTTCGACGTGGAGCAGACCGAAGGCGCAGAGCTCCCCGCGTTGCGCGAGATGACCGGAACGGTAGGCGAGAGCCGCGAACGGCTGATCTCCTTTATCGAAGAGCAGGGAATCGAGCTTTCCTTTACCGAGAAGATCGCCCCCGCGCTTGGCATGAGCTACGGCGGCAAGATTGCCATCCTTCCCGGACAGTCCGAGGCCGAGGAGTTTTCGACCCTTGTCCATGAACTTGCGCACGAGATGTTGCATAAGGCAGAACGCAGGACGACGACCACCAAGGTCGTCCGTGAGACCGAGGCCGAGGCCATCGCCTTTGTGATCGGCAAAGCAGTAGGGCTGGAGACGGGTTCGGCATCCGCCGATTACATCCAGCTCTATCACGGCAATGCTTCGCTCTTGGCCGAGAGCTTGGAGGTCATCCAGCAGACCTCCGGGACCATTCTTGCCGCCTTGCGGCCACCCACCGCAGAACAGGCAGCCATGCCGGATGCAGAACTGGCGAAGGTGGCTTAATGCAGACCATTCTTCGCATCCTCCAACAGGCCGGAGGTTGGCACCACGGCCTGTATCTCAAGATCGAGAAGCCGCCGTATATGGCGCTGGTGATCGAGGCGACCGATGAATCAGGTCCTTGCGGACTCCCCGCAATCTCTGTCTGTCACTACGGCGAACAGAATGGCGACCTCATGCGCGACCCGGAGATGTGTTTCGAGCTTGGTTTCGCGGGAGGCGCACACCTGAATTCGTTCTATTACCGCAACGACTACGTCGGCATCGAGCAATGGAGCCGCACCATCCTTCGCGGCCAGTATCTCTACCTCATCAGTCTGCACCAACAGCACGAACGATTCGCCACGGTGTGGGACAACAACCTGCGGCTGCAGGGCTTCGCAGAAGCCTTTGAGCGGCAGCAGCAGACGGCGCGCCCCTGAACCCTTTTCCCGCCCCGGAGCGGATAGGAAAGCGCGTCCGCTCCACAACCGCAACCCTCAACAGCCCAAGGAGGACATCATGCAAGATAGCAGCGCATTCCAATTTATCGCCATCGATCAAATCCACGAATCCACCACTAACCCCCGCCAGACCTTCGAGCAGAACAAGCTGGAAGAGCTGGCCGAGTCGATCCGGCAGCATGGACTCATCCAACCCGTCACCGTCCGGCCCAATGAGAAAGGCTTCGAGATCGTTGCGGGTGCACGGCGTCTTCGCGCCGCGCAGCTTGCCGAGCTGTTTTCCCTTCCAGCACGCATTGTCGAACTGGACGATGCCGCCGCGATGGAGTGGCAGCTCGTTGAGAACTCGCAGCGCGTCGACGTTCACCCGTACGAGGAGGCGCAGGGCTTTCAGCGTCTCTTAGACCTGCCCGGCTATGATGTGACCGCGCTCGTCGAGAAGTCCGGCAAGAGTGCCAGCCACATCTATGCCCGGCTCTCCCTGTTGCAGTTGATCCCGGCGGTGGCCGAAGCATTCGTGGAGGAGCGCATCACGGCGAGCCACGCCAATCTCATTGCTCGTTTGCCGCAGGAGCATCAAGCCGAGGCCTTCGAAAACTGCTGGCGGAAGGATTGGCAGGACAACGAAGCGCACCTGCTTCCTGCCAAGCATCTCAGCGCCTGGATTCAGTCCAACCTTTACCTGAATCTTGCCGAGGCACCGTTCGATAGGGAAGACCCCACCCTCAAACCAGAGGCTGGAGCTTGCGTCAGCTGCCCGCGCCGCAGCGGTTTCAACACCAGCCTGTTTGCGGACGTGCAGGGCGATCAGTGCCTTGACGCGTCCTGCTTTCAGTCCAAGGTGACAGCCCACATCGACCGTGAGATTGCCGCACGGCCGGAGCTGGTCACCATCGAAACAGCATGGCGAGCGCCCAAGGAGCAGCGTCTCGGTGCGTTGCAGCGACACCAATACCGGGAACTCGATATTCCCGACAATCTCGATGCCGAGCCACCGTGTAGCAACACCAAGTCCGCCATCATCGTGTTCGGAAAACATGCCGGACGCACTCTCCCCGTCTGTGTCGAACCGGACTGCCCCGTGCACAACCCGCGCGAAGCGGCCCGGATCGCTGCCGACCCGCCACCGGTCATGGAGACTGCTGTCGCCGAGGAGACGGAGGAAGAAGCTGCACAGCGCCGAGCTGATCATGAGCAGCGGTTAGCCGAGTACCAAGCCGAGCAGGAGCGCAAGGAGGAGGAACGCAGAGCCGAACAGGAGCGCCAACAGAAGGAGTACGAAGCCGAGCAAGCCCGGCGCGACAAACTGCGTAAGGCGCGGGTTACCACCTTCGAGCGCATCATCGAACACGCTCCGGCATCCTTCAATCCCGCACAGATGCGCGTTTTCCTTCGACTGCTCATCCACCTGGACTACAGCTTCCTTGAGGAGGTTGCCAGTCACTTCGCCAACGACGAAGAGAACTCGCAGCAGTCCGACGAAGAGATTGTGCTGGCAGCCTTGGAGGGCACTGCAGACGAGAAGCTAACCGGCCTCGCCCTGCGCCTCGTCCTCTCCGACCATGTGGGTATTCCTCACGAGAGCCAGCCCGACTTGCTCGCCGAAGCCGAGGAGGTCTTCGCACCGAAGAAGCCCAAGGCGGTCGGTTCCGGCAAGCCGAAGCCGACGGCGGCGAAGCCCTCGTCAAAGAAGGAGGCGACAAGAAAGAAGGCTGCCTAGACCCTTCCACCCTGGCCCCGGACTCGTCCGGGGCCGCTTTGTCTCTCGACAGACCCCGCAAATGGCGCCGGGAGACACCCCTTCGGTTTCTCCCGAACCCTCTTCCCGCTCCGTCCCCCGCTCGCCGGCTGAGCGGCAGGAAGGCTTTCCCCCTTCCTGCACCTTCTCCCCTCACTGCGCAGCAAACGCGCCTTCCTATAAAGGCAACAGTCCAGACTCGGCGGCTCGCTCAGCCTGTTCCAACAGCTCGGGGCCGTTATTTCGGACGTTGTTCACTTTTGGATTCGCCTCACGCATCTCCATCGCTTCTGATTCAAACGGCCGCAGCAGATCGAGCGGCAATCGTTCTGTCTCCTCCCGATCCAGCCAGCGGTCATAGTCTTTTGAGTGCAGAATGACGGGCATGCGCGGATGAATCTGCGACATCAGTTCGTTCGCCTCCGTGGTCACAATGGCGTACGACTGGAGCCAGTGGCCCTCTCCGTCCTTCCAGGCATCCCAAATGCCGGCGAACGCAAATAAGCTACCCGTCGTCAGTTCGAACGCGTAGGGCTGCTTGGAAGGCTTACCTTCTTTCGGCCATTCATAGAATGCGTTCACCGGGATGAGACAGCGCCGCTTCTTGATCGGCTCCCGCCACGTGCGCGACGTAGAGATGGTTTCCGCTCGGGCGTTGATGGTGGAAAGTCCCTTGATCTCTTTCAGATCCTTTGTAAAGAACGGGACGAGCCCCCACCGGCCGAGAATCAACTCCCGTTCGCCCGTCTCCCGGCTTTGACGGATGATGGGCTGGTGCGTAGTGGGGGCGACGTTATAGTCTGCAGCGGGCATCGGCAGATCCTGCGGGGTCGGGTTTGCGTGGAAATGCTCCGCAATCTTTTGCTTGTCGCTTCGCCTTACGTATCGTCCGCACATGGTTAGACTTCACCACAAAGCCCGCATGTTTGCACATGGTCTGCGAATGCGTCCCACTCAGGGATGCCCACGAACGCAGAGTTGCGCAAATCACTGAAATCCTTCGGCTCGAGGAAGGTATTGTCTCGAGGCCGGGCTGCCGCGAACTGTTCAAGCAAACGGCCCCCGTCTTCGCAAAAAGCGACCCGCACCATCGGGTCTTCTTCCGAGATCGCTTTGTGGGCCATCAGCACCTCCGGGAGAACCGCGCTTCAGCAAATATTCTATTGTGACATATTCGCCGATTGTTCGCCTATACTTTCGCCATGAAGCAGATTGGAACACAGTGGAAAACCGATTGGCCGAAGATGGGACCGTCCATTCTCATCGCTACTGCCCTGATCGTCGCAATCCGCACGTCGAAATGGGCAGCAAAGGCCGCGGGTGATCCGTTGTGCTCGAACGTCGATGGTGATCTTGATCGGGAAGTCAGCTATGCGGCGAATATCACCATCCGCGTCATGCACGAGCTCATGAAGAAGCATGAAGGCCTCTTTCCAGGAAAGAAAGAGCCGATCTTCGATGGCACGCACGACGGAGATGTGGCCAAGTAGCTTGATCGAATCATCAGTCCAAGGTCAGAACGATCGGAGTGTGATCGGATGGCTTCGGCAGGGATCGGGGACCCTTATCGATCTCGCATGACTTCAACCGCCCGACCAGTTTAGGTGACAACAAGAAATGATCGATTCGGATACCTCGATTATGTTCAAACGCCTGGCGGAAGTAGTCCCAGAAGGTGAACTGCCCCTTCTCGTCCGGATGCAAGGACCGAAATGCATCGACGTATCCCATATCCTGAAACGCTCGATACCGTGCACGAGGCTCGGGTTGAAACAGCGCATCCTTAACCCACGAAGATGGCTTGTGACAATCAATGTCTTCGGGAATCACGTTGAAATCGCCGCCCACGATGGTCTGGATATCGCTCGCCAGCCAGCGCTTCATCTGCCCTCGCAGCCGATCCATCCAGTCGAGCTTGTATTCGAACTTTTCTGTCCCGATCGGATTGCCGTTGGGTAGGTAGATGTTCACAACCCGGACGTCGCGAATGATGACCTCCAGGAATCGCGCGTGGGTGTCAACCGCGAGTCCGGCCAAACTCTTGCTCACTGCCTTGATCGGCGAGCGCGATAGAATCGCAACGCCGTTATAGGCCTTTTGGGTGACTGCAATGCTTTCATACCCCGATCCGCGGAAGGTCTCGGAAGGGAATTCAACACCCTTCAATTCCTGCAAAAGCAATACGTCCGGCGAATGCTGCTCAAGCCAGTTCCTGACCTGATCCACTCGTGTCTTAATCGAATTAACGTTCCAGCTTGCGACCTTCATGCCTATTGATGTTCTCCCACATTCACTCTACCAACCGCATTGTGTATGTCGGAGGCAGTCGCGAAGAATCGTTGCGACTGTCAGAGATACCAGCGGGGATACCTTTTGAGGACATCCATCCCGGATTGATGATCCGCTGAGGTTAGAAATCTGAAGGCGTCGATGTCACCGCCCGTGTAAGGCGGTAATGTCACAACCGGAACCTTAACCCGGAATGCGGTTCTGTATTGAGAGGTCGCTTCGATGGACGCATTGGCCATTGGTCGCCAATTGAAGGCAACGAATGCAGGGTCGATTACATCACAGCGACGGTGAGGGCTCGACGATCTTGTGGTGTAAAGCATTGCCCCAACCTGCACATGTGTAAGGGTTTATCGCGCTGCATTCGCCACGCAAGATCGGTTGCAAATTGCGGGTCAGTCATCCCGAGCATGTTCCCGACCAAAGTGTCCTTGCCAAATCTATTATATTTACTAAACACCTGACTCCAGGTAACTTATGTGTGCTTTTCGCGGTGTTGCATCCGGTGTGGTCGGGGAAGCATCAAACGTGATGTTGAGTGGCAAAAGAGCTTCCAAATAGGGCTGCAATGTTGTTCCACGTCTGAAAATGAAGTAAGATCTAGAAGTCGAGAGATGTATAAGGAGTGCGTATGCGTCGTGGACATGAGTTTGATTAAGCCAAATTTCTACAGCTAGCATAAATTTCAACTAATGCCGTGCGCGCCGTGTGCACGGCATTTCACTGTTCTTTTCCTTGCCGATATAGGTTTGCGAGCGACAGAAATTCTTTGATGATCTCTGTGTTAGTGCTTCCAAGGGCTGCTGGATCCGGACTATCGATACGCTCTTCCAACTTGAAGAGATTTTCCCTGAGCGAATTGATGTACCAATGCGCGTAAGGCTCGTTGCACTCGTACCGCATCGTGGCGCCTAAAACGTTAAACAGATATCGAATCGCCTCGAGTTGTCGCAAATCGATCCTGGCGAGCCAGGTTTCAAGATTTATCCATGGCTCGGGAAGAGATGCAGGTCGCTCGCCCAGTCGCGGCCACCGCTTAGTTCCGGGTGGCAGCCAAGTATCCAGATAATCGAGCACCGCCATATATTCCGTCTCTCCGCCGCACTCGGCAACCACTATCCCACGGATCACATTGTTAGCGATAGCGAATAACTTTTCGGCGGCTATGTCCTTGAAAAATATACCGCCCTCTTTCTCCTTCAGGGCTCTGGCTACGTGGAAAAAGCTCAGGAGATAAAAGACCAAATCGCTATAGTTCTTCGATGAGACAGCCGAGGCGCGCAAGAACCACGTCAAGTTCGAGACGATAGGCAAGTAATAGTGTCCCGAAAGTCTCATCACCTTCGGAAGCAGGATGTGAGCTATTTGCTTCTGCTCTTCTTGTTCCCGTTCAATGTCCCTGCGAGTTTCCTCGTCCCGCTTTTCTCTAGTCTCTTTTTCGTCGCGGACTAATTTTTCGATCTCTTCGCGTCTGCGGTCCCTTCCTGCTGCCTCGCTAGTCAACCAGTTCGCGATCACAAGAAGAAGGATGGGTAAAGTTAGGTCCTTCAAGAAACGCGATAATCTGGCGCCAAACCTAGTTAACTTGTTAATTCCTAAGTTGACCGGGCCAACCGTCATCGCCATCTTTTCCGCGATGGGATAGCACGATCCTGGTTGCTCCTCACAGCTTCTAGTCTGTAATACAGACTTCGCGTCGGATGCTTTGGCTGGCCGTGCTCCCGGTACGTAGCGCAGCCAAGAGGCGGTTATCAAAATCTTGTCAGACCCCGACGAGTCCGTTGGGTGTAGATGAATCACTGTCGGAATTCTTTTCGAAGAAATATCGCTCTTAGGGAATACTCTGACCGGGACGCAGCTGGTCTGGTTGGAAGAGGTCAGTTGAGGTGCGCTTGCGCACACGATCATGTTCTCAATTCGGGTTCCCGGAGGAGTGGTCGCCTCAAGGGAGATCGTCTCGTCTCGCACGCCTTGAAGAGTGTTGCTATCCAGGGTTGCGACGAGAGAGGCTCCCGAACTCGGATGTGCCACAGCTAGAACGGAACGCGATATGGCCTTCTCATCTGAAGGGAACGTTGCGAGGACCATGAGTATGATCACTCCGAGAGCAACATACAGGAGCCCGAACTTTCGCCAGTGGGACGTTTGACTCGCTGCTGCCACCCCGCCGTTCATCGTAGTCTTACCTCTCAAACTTCGGAAGATGCTGTTTTCAACAAATCTGCGTGGCCCAATCCGTGAACGGGCCACTCGACGATCCCGCGCAACTAATACCTTCTTATCAACTCAGCCGCTTCACCGCCAGCTTCACCAGACCACTGTTGTTAAAGTAGAACCGCCGCAAGTCGTTTGCGAAACAGTACAGCTTCCCGTCCTCGGTGGCCGTGTAGTTCGTCGGTCCCGCACCAATAGGAAATGCCTTGCGATCGTCCATCGAAAGCGCTCCCATCAGGAAGAACCAGTTCTGTTCAGTACTGCGCCTGAACTCTGCCAGCAGCCGATGTTTTAATAGGGTGCTCGTATACCCATTGGCATCGCTTTTTTGGGATGCGTCATACCAATTCCCGTCCGCCGTGAGCAAATAGTTTTCGCCCTTCAGCATTGTCAGAGCGGTATCGTTCCAGCGCAGCAACGCGAAGATTCCGAACTCCGCCGTATCGCCCACGTTCAGCCTAATGGCTTCGGGGTCCGTCTCGTGGTCTGGGGCTGTCACGTAAGTAGATGGCAGGTTCGGGGCCTTGTACTCCGGGAGTGCCGTTCTGCGCTTCAGCACGCTCTCATGGATCGTCGCTCCTTCCGGCACCACGCGACGCCGGAATAGGTTTGCCCGCACGGACCCCTTATAGATCGCCGGCTTGATGCATGGTGCTGAGACCAGTCGCTTCACAGCCTTCGGCCAGAACTCTGCCAAAGCCCACAAGAGGCCATGCAGAGACTTATGCAGCATCGCGGTATATCGCGCTCTTGCGTGATACACGCCTCCGCCGAGCAGCGCCCATCTTTGACCTGAGACCAGCTTCAATCCAGCGGCTTCCGCCTCCTTCAGCATCCAACGCAGCGGAATGTTCGCTAACCCCGCTTCCGCTTCGGGGTAGCTACCGCCAACATCCGAGTGCACACCAGCGAACCAAACCTGCTTCAAATCCCTCGGCTGGTCTCCGGGGCACTGCATCCCGTCTACCAGGTTCTGTCGAAAGAACGAACGTCGCTCATCCAGCGAGAGAGCATGACGGACCACATCCACCTGATCTAGTTTCGCCGTGTAGGGCATCGAGTTTTTCTTCAAACCACTCAGGTCGAGGAACCATCCCACGGAACTCACCGTATCCCACAATCCCGCGAAATGCGGCTTGCAGTCCACACTGAACGTGGACTTGAAGCCTTTTGCAATGTAAAACTTGTTCGGTACGCCGCGCACAGCGTCGAAACGTCCTGCCTGTCTCTTAAACAATCGAATCGCGTAAGGAATCTGCCCCTCATTGCCGGGCCGGAGCAATCCACACATCTCCAGCAACCCACACAAGGCCCGCGCCGTATACGCTCCACGGCTGAAGCCGAACACAAATACCTGATCGCCCGGTTGGTAGTTCTGCATCAGGAAGCCATACGCATCCGCAATGTTCTCTGAAAACCCGTAGCCGAATCCCAATCCAAGCCACTTCGTCCATGTCTTGCCTGCGGCAGTCAGCGCCTGCTCCGCCCCCATCGTCCCCACGCCCGGGTGGTAGTAAACCACCTGCTGCGCGCCCTGCTCCATTGCGTGATACAGCTTAACTACATTTGAGTTGGCATCACAATACTCATTGCCGGTGCCGTCACAGCAAATCACGATGTTCCGCATAGTCTCTCCTCACATCTCTGCTGGATTCACTTGGCCCGGAGACCGTTATCCTAATTCGGAAAGGCCGCTGCAGACAGCTAAATCGACTTGAGCGGGTAACATCCGTACAGCCTTTGGGCTGGGGGGTGGCACGAAGCTCAAAATACTGGCTCCGAAAACGGCAAGTGGCCTCTGACGCAGGTGGTTTGTTCTGAAATGGCGACAACAGGGCAAAGCGCTTGTGGAGAATAATTTATGCGCCCAAAGGCCGATTATCACTGAGAAACGCCCCAGTGTCCCAGAGTATTTCTGGATTATGATAACTCGCCAATGGACTCATCGAGCCCGGTACATGCTGCCTCTTATGCGTTGCGCCTGCGGTAGCCTGACTGGCCATCAGCAGTCGGCAAGAACGCGTGACAATACCAGGATCCTACCGGCCGACGTTCCAGAAGGTGGCCTCTCCTATTGAGAAGTTGGCGCCATCAGACTTGCGGCGCGTGCCCCTGGGCACTCAGCTTGCTCCTCAACGATCTGATTTGATCCATCTCCCTGATCAACGCCTTGGTGTAGGTAACAAGAAGACTTTCTGTGTACCGTTCGGTTGCAAGAATCTTCCTGAGACTGTCTCTGGTAATCAAATGTTTCGATGGGTCGAAAAAGTTCTGCAAGTCGATCAAATATTCAACAAAGTGTTGCGCCACGATGTCGTAGTTGGTCCGTAGCAACTCCAAATCGCCGTAGCTTGCTTGATAAGGTGTCAGGTCAGTAAGAATGACCTTTTCGATCGCTGCTTGGTCACCCTTCCAGACGCTGTCCGAGAAGACATACCGCGTTCCATTTGGATCTTGAAGCGATTGCACCGTTGAGAGCGTGACCTGAATAGTCTGGGAAATCGCGCCGGCAACAGCCGTGACCTTTTGCATTTCAAGTTGGTCGTTGAGTAACCCCGAGGCCCCCAAAACGGCCATCGCCTGGTCGGCATTGTTGATTGACTGATCATCTGGAATGGTCAAATCAATGTTCTTTTCAGGGAACAATATCGGAAGTATTTTGATGCCGGGCGTCCGCACGATCCGGGAAAGCGTCTGGAACTCACCCACCATAACGGTCGTATTTTTTCTCAACTGATCCGCAACGGCTAGATTGTGATTCAGTTCTACGTCGAGCCTGTCGACTTGAGCTTTTTGCTCCAGAACGTCTCTTTGTGCAGCGACCGCCTCTTGCTTCTGCCGATCGGCGAGATCAGCTTCATTCTTGCGGCGCGTCTCCGCGACCTGTGCCGCTTGTGCTCGCTCGCCTGCCTGTACCTCGCGATACTTGAGTGCGAACCCAAGCGCCACAAGCAGGAGCCCAAGAATAAAACCATAGAGCAGGATTGTGCGCAGTATCCTGAAACCCAATGTGGGCGGAAGGGCGGGAACGATCCCTTGCTTGATGACATATCGACAGAACAGGAACGCAAGAAACAAAAAGAATCCGATAAGAACCAGCGGATCCTTGAGGTATGGCGCGATCTTTTCAAATTGCATGGCGTCCGCCGTTTCGCAACGTGTGATATTCGTATTCCGTAAGACTACGGCACGTGCTGCATCTGGGTGGACAAAAGCGTGGTGCGTCGCAAATTCTATCCCGCCTGCCGAAATTGCTCTTGCTCGCCGAATCTGAATGGAATCTCCGGTATGTTTGCCGTCTTACAGATCAATCGAGCCAGATTATCGCGCCAGTAGATGCTCTGCGCATCCAATGCTTCCTGATCTCGCTCCAACTGTTTCTTCGGGCATCCACCCAGACAGATAGGCAGGAACGAGCAGGCGGAGCAAGAAGCCAGAGTTGTCGGATCAAAGCCGTCCCACCACAGATCGTCGCTCGGAGCATCCTGATTGCTGAGAATCTGGAAGGGGCTTGAATTTAGGTTTCCAACTGCCCGGTGCGGTTCGGATACCTGGAGACCACATCGGTAGGTTCTCTGATCAGCACCAACGACTATGGCATTTTTCGACAGCGCCGCGCAGACGGACGTCTTGGGTGTTGCGTAGCCGCTGATGGTCTCAGGCTCCTCCATGGTGCCCATCGGCAAGAGAGGGACTGCTCGCTTCTTGAGAGCTTCAAACTCACCGATTGGGATACCGATCCGATCCACGAAGCGGCTTTTTTCCGTGTACGCGGCGACTCTGGCAGGTTGAAGTGTTGCCCGGTGTTTGGCAGCGAACCATCCTTGCTGAACCGCGAACTCAACAAACGAGATGAACTCGCTCTTGTTTCTATTGTCCATGTTGTAGCGAAGATCCACTCGGCATTCGTTCACGAGTTCTGATATCAGCGAGGAAGCTTCTTCGAAACTCGACCGTCCGAGGTCACTTTTCCTGGTAAATCTCCGGCGCTGATCATGTGTCTTCTTCATCCCGTCAAACGTAATCTGCACTTGGCGAATGCGATGCCGCTTGATGAAGTCTCTGACGTCTCTGGGCCACGCCGTACCGTTGGATATTATCGACGCAGAGTAGGTAACTCCGAGCGAAGCACATAGACTTTGGATCTGCGATGACGTCGCTTCGAGAAACGGAAGATTGAGCGTCGGTTCGCCTCCGTACCAATCGACGTGCAGTTTCCGTTTGCCGGAATTCAAGAGCAAATCGCTCGCGTTGCGTAGGATTGAAGGGATGTCATGTTCTCCGAGGGAATCGCCGCTGCGTTCCTCATAACAATAGAAACAGCCCAAGTTGCAATCGAGGGTTGTCGTGATTGTGATAACCACGGGTGCATCGTTTCGAGCCGACCAGAAGACAGATCGAATTGCCGCCAATTCGTCAAAAGTATCGTCCACGACAAATTGACCTCGAGTTAGAAGTTCGAGCGACTCACGATCGATTTCAACTTCCTCCGCTTCCTCGGAACCCATGAGGTTCTTCACGAGCGATGAGATCTTTGGTCCATCAAGATTGAGCATCTTTCCCGTACGGGCGTTAAACAGGAGCCAAGCGTCGTCTGCTTTGGGAACAGCAAAATTGTAGATCGACGCTTTCATAGGGCTCATTCATCTCACAAGCGGAATCGAAGACCAGATTGTCCGAAAATCAGATCGCCGAAGACAGTCTGTTCCATCCGTCCGAAACTGATTCAGGACAGAATTCCCGGTTCCTGAATTTGATCGAGCTGAATTGCTACTCCGTTTCGACGACTGCAATACAGGTCGATGTTCCGCCACAAAGGCGAGCCCCAATAGGTTTCGCGGGCTTTAGATGTTCATCGACAAGAGAGATTTGGATTTCTTGTGCCCCGGCCACGTGGGTTTTCACTTCTGAGACAATCAACTTGACGTTTTTCGCGCTCGACATTTCGACCTCACTTTGATCTTCTGTCAGAATCCCGAATGATCGGGGCAATCCTTATACAGCGGCCTATTTCACGGTGTCAATGGATTTCTTTGACTTTAGCTGCGTAATGGTGTCTCCTTTCGAATGAGTTGAGTACCGTCGCCAGATCTTGACCGCGGACGGAAGGGTTGGTGATTTCTCTTCCTGAGCTCACAAATCGCCGGAGTTCATTCAGTGAGATACGCTCCAGCTTTGTAGCTTGCTGCTGGACAGGAGCGTCGGCTCTTGGGAGGGTACCGGCGAAGGGGATACAAAGCGCAAGATTTCGATATGCGTACATCGGACCCTCCCGCGCCCAGCCACGCCGGCTTATTTGGGTGATGCATGGAACGTAACATATCGCGGGCGCACACAAACTTCATTCCAGTTCGCGATAACTCTTGAGAGCAAGTCGCCGATCACCGGAGAAGCACTGTGTGTGGGATCAAGGGGACCGGGACAATATGTCGTCATTTCGGACACTTTAACCCGGCAACTCTAAAGGAAGCGGCACTCGGACGAGAAGCAGTTGATTGGTTTCCCGGCAGACCGGGACGGAAACAAGTTTGGTGCGATTACTTCCTTCCTGAACCCTTGTACGGACGAATCTCGGATCTAAACAAACTTCGTCTATCCTGCCAACCCAATTCCCTGGTGATTCTGTCACGTAAAAAGGTCGCCGAAACCGCGGCACCTCCTTGAAGGTTTTGCTCACCTTCAAAAAAAGCATTCGAAATGACACGCAAAGTGGAACAAAGTTACGCCCGGAAGACCTTTGTTCTGCGTTCCCGCTGGGGAAAGTCAAAACTTGAAGTCGCGTATCTCTCGCTGAAACACGCGGCTACAACAGCCGTTTGCTAGATGGTCCGTGTCCGCAAACCTGATGCGGGTCGACACTTGAGCGTCTAAGGCCAGAAATACGGTCACTTATCTTGCAAAACTCCTCGTTGTGACCGACAATTTATCGCGTATCCAAAATCTCGAATCACAGGAGTTGAGCCTTGTCCCTGCAGATTCATGCTTATTCCAACAGCAACGATGCCTTTATTGTTTGGCGCTCCGACGAACTCATCCCGGATTGCATCGGTTTTGAACTAAGGTGCATTCAAAATGGGAACACCACTGTCGTAAACAACCGCGTCTCCTTCTCCAGCGGTCAGCCAGACCCCCAACGCCCCGACTCCTCTGCCACTTCGCCTCTGCGCCGCTTTACCTGGACCGACCACGGACGCGTTGCGCAATCCATCGTCGCCTATCAGGTTGTCCCGGTCGTTGCGTCGGGTACCTCCGCTCCGGAATTGAGAGAGGACCTCGCTAGTCCAATCTCCAACAATGTCACGATTTCGGGCGCTGCCGGAGATGGTTTCGAGTGCTACTTCAATCGCGGCATGATCCTCTCTCAGTTCATGGCTCATTATTTGAAGGGAGACTTCAGCCCAGCAGCACTGAAGAAGTTTAAAGCAGCTCTTAACGCCGACCCGGACAAAGAGAACGCAATTCGCACGTTTCTCGGCGGCCCGCTGCGCGGCGAACTGATAAACCTTCTCGACACCGCCAAGACCACCAAAGGCCACGTGTTCATGTCGGTTTTCGAACTCTCGGACAACCTGCTCATCGAGAAACTTGTTGCATTGGGCAAGAATGCTCACATTGTCCTCTCCAATGGAGCCCATAAGTCAGCGACTGACGACGAAAACAGCGCCGCCCGTGCTACATTGACGCCGATCTGCGATGTAAGCGATCGCCTTCTCCCATCGAGCTATCTTGCCCATAACAAGTTCGCCGTCTTCACCGGTCCGGATCAAACCCATCCGCTGAAGGTCATAACCGGCAGTACTAACTGGAGTCCGACGGGCCTCTGCACCCAGATGAACAATGGCATCGTGTTCGACGATGCAACCATCGCCCAGATCTTTCTGGACCAGTGGAACCGTATCCGGAAGGAAGGAAACACGCCGACTCCGGCAGCCTTGAAGACACTAAATAGCGACGTGAAGCCGGTTCCGACGAAGAAGGTGGATGTGTGGTTTGCTCCGACAACGGGTGCTCAGGAGATGCAAGCGGTGAACGATCTCGTTGAGAGGGCTAAGGAGGGCGTTCTTTTCCTGATGTTCCAGCCCGGCGGCTCGTCGATTGAAAACGCCATCCTCAACCTCAAGACCGATAATCCCAACATCCTCGTAAAGGGTGTGATCTCGACAATGGATCCAAGTGATGAACTTAAAGCTAAAGTGACATTGGTTGGTAGAAATGGGAAGCCCGTACCGCCCCTGATAGTAGTTCAACCTTCCGGAATCTCCAGCGTGGGCGACTGGGCAGCAGAGGTTTCACGAGGTGCCTTTCTGACGAGCATTGGATTTGCCATTGTTCACTCCAAGGCGATCGTGATCGATCCCAACGGATCCAATCCTGTAGTCATCACGGGTTCGCACAACTTCTCCAAGACAGCTAGCACCAAGAACGATGAGAACCTGGTCATCATTCAAAACAACGCCCCCCTGGCTCGCGCGTATGCAGTGAACATCCAGTCCGTATACGACAGCTATGAATTCCGTGCGTTGGCAACGCTCATGCGGTCTGAAGGCAAGAACGTTATCAACTCCATGAAAGATCCGAAATCGTGGCAATCTCCGTGGTTCCAGGGAGATAAGCTGCAGGAACTCGACTTTTGGCTTCCAAACGGGACTGCCCCCGGCACCCCGCAAAAACCTCCGCCCAGAAAAGCTCCCACCAAGCAGCCTCCGGCAAAAAAAAGCACGAAGAAGAGTGCTCCAAAGAAATCGCCAGCCAAGAAGGCTCCGGCAAAGAAATCCCCCGTGAAACGTGCTTCGACAAAAACTCGCAAAAAGACAACGAGTGCAAGACGGGTTTCAACGAGGACCCCGGCGAGGAAAACAGCTCCCAAAAGAACAGCAAAGAAGATGCCGGCAAATGAACAAGTTGCCGCGAAGAAACCTGTAGGCAGGATAGCCACAAAGAAGGGTACTGGAAAGAAGAAAGCTGTGAAGAAGAGATCGACCAAACGCTGAGACCGCTCAGTGGGCATTTCGTCACTGATGCGTCAGACATCGTAAGTCAGTGCCGCATATCTACTGCTACGCCGGCTCTCCTTCGATCCCCTGCCTGAATCATCCGTTCAATCCGATAGAGCCGATGTAAGCTTCCCGGTACCCCGGTTATTTTCATTTGACCTCAAAGGAGCTTCACAAATGTCAGAACTTAAGGGAACTGAGCTTTCTCGACCTGTCTTCAGCGAGCCAACCTTTAACGAAGCGACAAAGACTGTCGATCCTACTGGATTTCTAACCCCGCATCCAAGCGACAAGCAGCTCTATAACGAGATTTCCGAACAACTGAAGAAGAACGTCGTCTCATTCGGCCAATCGCGAATGCAGGACGGCGAATACATGAAACTTGCAGATGCATATGGGCCACATGGGCCAGAGTTGATAGACGAAATTAAGAAAGCCGGGAAGATCATCTTCCATGCGCTCGGCGACTCCGGCGCATCGGCGAACGGAAAGAAGTACCGGGATGAATTGAATGTCGCGGACCAGATGTCTGCCGACTGCGTGACCTCCAATGAAAACAACCGGCCGTCCTTCGCATTCCACCTGGGCGACGTCGTCTACGATTTCGGTGAGGAGCAGTACTACTACGACCAGTTTTATGACGCCTTCCGGAACTATCCACTTCCTATCTTTGCCATCCCGGGAAACCACGATTCGTTCATCACCCCCGGCACGACCCCGGCAGACGAACCCCTGAAGACGTTCGCCCGCAACTTCTGCTCGCCTGATGTCGTTATCACACCCGAAGCACGGTCGCTCCATCGCACAGCGATGACACAACCCGGCGTCTATTTCACGCTCGACGCGCCCTTTGTGCGCATCATCGGCCTGTTTTCCAACTCTCTTGAAGATCCTGGGGTGATTTCAAGCCAGGCCAAAGAGGAGAAGCAATGGCCAAAAGTCCCCGACTTCCAGCTTGCGTATCTCGAGGCCCAGCTCGAAACGATAAAGAAGGAGGATTACCAGGGTGCAGTGTTGATTGCAGTCCATCATCCACCTTTCAGTTACGCTCCTCCGCCCGCAGGCTCCGGCAAAGGTGGCAGCCACGGAGGCAGCCCGGATATGTTGCGGGAGATAGACAGGATCTGTGCGAATGCAAAGATTTACCCACACGCATTCCTCAGCGGGCACGCCCACAACTATCAGCGTTTCACACGCACAATCAACTTCAATGGAAAGGACCACGACGTCCCGTTCATCATCTGCGGCGACAGCGGTCACAACGTCGACGCTGTCGTAAGAGGCAGTAAAGGCAAGCCCGCCGTCGAACCCCATCCTGGAGAAAAAGTGGACTATATGGAGGTGGAGCCCGCGGTAACCAGCAAGGAGCTGCTCGTCGAAAAGATCGAGGACCACAACTATGGCTATTTGCGCATCACCGTAGATAAAGAGTTGCTGAAGATCGGATTTTACCAGGTGGGCGTCAACAGCCTGGCCCAATCTCGGTATGACATGGTCACGGTTGACATCAAGACCCGTGAGATGGTGTCGAACTGATCGGACACGTTTAGAGCGTCGGAACCGAGGGTGTCTTCCTAGGCCGCCGGCGCTCTTAGTGTTGGCATTTCGTCACTTGTATGAAGAGGTCAGGCCGAGCGGATGCGCGACGAGGAACACCTGTTCCTCGCCGTTTCGGCATCGCTCATGTAAGGCGCGACCATCCGCATTCCATGACCACGCGACGATCAACGACGGGGTCCTCACGGGTGAGCCGAGGGCGCTCGAAACCCTTGTCAGGAATCAGATCGGAAGGAGCATTTTGTTGTAATGGGGAATAATACGAGCCCTGTACAACATCCTATCAATTAAGAGCGTTTGATCTGGCCTCATACCTGCCTATCAATCCACGAGCTAGATAAGTTGCGAAATAGTCGACCGGTGTCAGCCGATCTGTCCAGGCGTGATCTTCGGTTTAAGGCAATAGGCCAAATGCCCTCATCGGCAGACTCAGACCACTGCCTTGCAGCTCTAAAACGAAGCTCTTCCACATTGAGCTCCCCGATCTCCATGTCTCGAAAAAAGACTCTATGTGTGCCTCGTGCGATTGCATATGCAACATGTCCGCTTTGCGTAATTTCGGCGAGGAGCCTGTCCACAAGGGACAGGCTCCTCGCTTTACTTGACCTACGAGCTACCTGGCATCGACCGTCGCTTCACTCCGGGTCGTCCCAGCGGGACGTGAAGCCCACCCCGTAGTCAATCGACTTGCGATAAGAGTTGGGATCGCGATCACTATTCCAGAGCAGCTTGTAGACCGCGTTCACCGCAGACTTCATCATCGCCTTCATCTCATCTTCCGTAATCCTGGAGTAGTCGGGTGACCCGTGACACACCGGGCAGACTTTGCCGACGTGGACATCTTCGATGGGTCCGTTGCGGAACGCAAGTGCAACAATCGCCTTCGCTTCTTTGGCAAGCTCAGTATCCAGTGTCTTCATAGCATCCCCAACATTCTGATCGTATCTCCCTGTCACGATCGCTGGTATAGATCCGCTTTGACTTGCCCGTCTTTCCCGCCCTGAAGGTCTCCCTCGCGAGAGCGAGGGCGTCATGTTCTGCCTCCCCAACGGGTCTGTAAGGTGATGATCTTAGCAGCGTTCATGTGCAATTGCGTTCCGAAGCAGTTTCCCCCACCAGGCTATTCCGTTCCGCTATGCTGGGCCTGCTTCTTCAAAGAACAAGTTCGGTTGATAGTGCAGTCTGACCCAACCCCGTTTATCGCGCTTCTCGCAGTCTAGTGGTTCAATCGGTGTCACATGAGAAATCCTGATTATGCTTGCGTAGCAGGACGCTTTTCGATCATCCCAGAAAGCCTCGTCCTCGACCCGCAGAGCCTCACCGAAGCGCTCACGAATCCGATCAAGTTCCTCCCTGTTCAACTGGTAGAAAGTTACTTCTGTTACTTCCGCAACAGCTATTATCGGCCCGCCAGAACCTTTCAGCAAAAGGACATCCTTCGAAGCCACCCGACGATAGGGTTCCGCGCGATTGATCGAGAATCTAGACTCGACGGTCTTTGTTCCATCAAGAACATAGGATAGGAATGGCTCTACAAACACTGCTAGGTGCCAAGCAAAACCTAAGACTTGTCCTTCATTCCATCCCGCCAGTCGTTTTTTCCAGTGCGGCGCATTACATAGCCGATTCACAGCTTCGTCCAGCAACGATTTTTCCCAATTAGACATAAAGTTGACGCACTGCCTCGTATTCCTGCTCTTCTCTCTGGGCCAGCCGAAGAAGTTGATGTGCCGATTGTTGATCTTCCTGCGAAAAGGAGGCTGGCAGATCCGCCACCTTTCGTCCCAACTTGTCGAGGCTATCCGACTGCAGATGAAGTGCGAGTCTGAGCAATCCGCTCGTATCGCGGCAAGTGAAAGCTCGGTTCCCTGATGTCCACACATCTGCGCAGCCTCGTAAGGGATGTCGCCGACTGCAGGAGGGAAATACGTCTTCGGGCCAGCCCATTGAGAGTAATTGTGTCTGGCCTCGTTCTAATGTAGGTCGCCTCGCTAAGCGGAGTCGTGTGCGAGCCAAGCAAATTTCGTCCCATTCCCCGATCTCTAACACCGGTTCCTGGCACACTAACTTTGGTTGTATCACCTCAAATTTAGCGAGGTCCCCGACCCGCCAATCGCGAATGAACTCCTCACCCATCGACCGAAGTACATTGTGCTCGAATGGAGGGCAGATGTATCGTGTCCCACCACATGCCACGCCTCGAAGTATCAATCCAGCTTCCGTCGCCCTCTCGAAAATTCGAAGACGTTCCTCTTCAATTGTGGAGCGGGTTTCACGAGGTGGGATGCTCATTAGTATTGTGGCACCCACTTTGGCAGCCGCATGGGCAGCGTCGAGAAATGAATTCATCTCGTTCTCGTACCAAGGAGGATCGGCGATCACTAAGTCCACCTCAAGGTTAAGAGGACATACGCGTTGAAGGTCAGCGGTAATTACATTCTGGTGCCCATGCCGCAACAGAACCTGCCGCAGCAATGGATCTTTGTCTATCAGAATCACTTTGGAAGGCAGATCCCGGCTCGCCCTTAGGAAGACACTTGGCGTGCCAAGACAGGCAGTGAGACCATCGGTGTTCTCGATCAAGTGTTGGAAAAAGTCCACAGTCTCATCGTCGAACCACCACGTACCGTCAAGCAGGTGAGGCGTAGGCAATGCTCCCGCTTCCCATTGCTTCATTGCAAAACTACGAATCTGATTCGCATGTCGGGTTGGATTTGTCGTTGTCTGTAGCATCTCTATTACCACTCCGTCATTGCAAAGTGATTCTGTCGATTGCCTGCTTCCGCTCATGATCCGAAAAGCGGTTTGCTAGTTCACCACTCCATGCCTCAATTGTTTCCTTCTGAATATCCAGTGCGAGAAGGTGCTCAGCCTTGATGCGCCCAGCGGTCGGAGTGTAGACCTGGACTTCTAGGGGAACGATGCGCAACGGCAAGTTATGATGAATGCCTTGGAGGCGGTCTACAAAACGACCCACGCGTTTCTTGATATCAGTACGGTCTGGAGTGGTAAATGTTGCGTATCCGTAGATTTGTAGCCGAGATGCTATTGACCGCCGCATCAATTCGAATTGCTTGTCGAACCACTCTTCGGCTGCTAAGGTGTTGAAGGAAAACGAAGCAGCGTCAAATCCCTTGAAGCAACCGACACGCGCATAATTCGGGAACACCGCAATCTCCTCTCGTTCACTGTCCGAAAGCTTCGTCCAAAAATAATCCTCCGATAGGTTGTCATCCGACCAGAGAAAACACTGGTCCTGGAGGCCGTGATCGCGTAATGCCCTGACAGCCCAAAGAGTCATCTCAGGCGTGAGTTCTGGTTGGCCGCCACTCAAATCCAATACCGGAGGCCTGTCACGTAGCGCTGCGTAGCGCCCGATAAGATCAGTCATGCTGACCCATTCGGAATGCTTTTCGTCCGCCGAGAGACGGTCAAAGGGAACGTAGCAATACCAACAGCGCCAATTGCAACCCGCATTCTGGAAAACTACGGCTTCTATCTGTTCGAGCCTCGCTCCTAGACCGAGAGTGTGGGCTGCTGGGTCAATCGGCAAACTGTTTTCAGGCCAGCCCGCCGACGTTTCCCGTCGAAAATGACGAATGCGGCCTAAGCCTCCGCAGTTTGCCGGTACTGAAAGATCCTTCTCCTGATCCGAACCATCAAGGCGAGTCATAAGGATCTTTTGGCTTTCCCGATCCAACATGCGTGAACGCAGATGGGTTGACATCTTTGCGGTATCAATGGGCATGAGGCATCTCGACGGCATCTCGAATCATCTGTTCTGTGCGATGTGAGCGGATTTTTTGACCTTCTTGGTCAAGATCCGGAATTTTTTCTAATACGTAGATCATTGCTAATTCTGCAAGATAATCCAGCTGTTCGGCAGTCAAGTCTTGATCTGCGGGAATACCATGCCATTCGCTAACACAGACGCGACAGCACGTCGCTGTTGCATGTTGAGCGTAGTGAATGACGTTCGCGGTGGGTGAGGTATTGAAGGGTGTCTGTCGACCTTGCCTTGGATGAAAGGAGTTTCCGATCGCCTTTTCTAAGCAATGCCTTACCGCCTCGGGCATTCCGGCCTTACCTTTGCGTCGTGCGTAGTTTTCGGCATATTCGCTAAGAGAGAGATGCCAAAAGTGATGGCGGATCAACTCTAACTTTAACGCTACGATTGTATGCTTTACATCTGTGATTTCACGGCGATGTACGCGAGACCAATCGACCAATTCCACGTCACAAGAGCGACAGCGGCCAGCCGGCCCTTCGCGAAGCTGTTTCTTGGTCAACTGAAAGCAGTGCAGATTGTCTTCACATCGAGTGCTCTTGCATGTGATTTTGAGTGGAAGTAGTTCTTGAGGTGCGTTCATGATTTCTCCCTTCTAACCTATGCATCCAGTACTGACCAATGGCCCTTCGTGTATCCATTCAATGATCTTCTGTACGACGACCTCAGACGGCTGGTCTGTTCCAATTCGGAAGTCAGCCTCGGCTGGCAAGATATCTTTCACCTGCTTTTCGGTTGAGTGCTCTTCAACGGCTTTGGTTCTCTCTTGAGAACTCTTTTCCCGCTCCTCAAGCCTTTTAACTCTTTCAACCTCATCTACATCGAGAAACACCAAGCGGGTTTCCAATGGAGCGACAATTCGACGAAGACTCTCCATCACCTCTTTGTGACGTACCCCTTCGATAATTAATGGTTCGCCTGCTTGCCATCCTGCAAATGAAAGAACTTCCTTGCAAAAGCGGTCGGGTTCCTTGACGAACATGGCTCCTAACTCTTGAAGATTCTCAGTTGAATCCGAAACACCTTCATGTTTCGCTGCAGCGCGTATGTACGTACCGAAACTGGCCCACTTCCAATCCAATGCCTTCGCAACTTCAGAAGAGACCGTGGACTTGCCACTTGCCCTGCGGCCCGAGAATGCAATCACCTGGGGTTCCAATGAACGCAACAGAATTCCACGATCCACTGGATTCAAGGATGTAAAGTCCGCATTCCGGAGAAGCATGGCCCGCGGCGTACATAACGAATCGCTTATGGGCGACTGCAGATTGGTGGCAGCGGCCCACCAATTGATTCCTTGCCGTGATAAGCGAAATGCCATGTAGTTTGCGAGAGCGCCGACATCAACCGTTTCGCGCTTCGCGATTCTCTGAACAGCGGCTTTTAGCCTTTCAACGCTTCCTTGCGCGGATTCGATACAAAAGGCGGCCAGTTCTTCTGCGCGACCATCGAGCATTACATTTCCCGCGAAACTGCTGGCTGCGATTTCTTCTGGCGATGTACGTCGCGCATCTGAGGTCTCACTCTCTTCAATGACCGGGTGTTCCTCTAGGTGAGGGTCTGACGCTGCATGAAAATATTCATGGAGAAGATCATGCATCCACCTGGCCGCGGAGCGAGTTTGCTGCTTTAAAACGATTACATTGCGTCCTGCACTGCGCCAGCAAGCTCCATGGAACGTCCCCGGATCGTTCAACGTCAAGACGGGTATTCCACTAGACCAAAGAAAGCGCAGTGCGCTTTGGAAGCTAAGCTCGCCGTATTCATCTAGAATCGCTCGCCGAACAACCGCTGGGTCGACACTGAGTGGCTTAGGCAGCAAGTTCCGAGTTGCTTGCAATACCAACAGCGCTAGATAGTGTGCATATACAACATATGCTCCCAACTCAAGAGCATTGACCCGTGACGGAACCTTGAACCGCGCGACCGAGGCGGACAAGCGAGAGACGTCTAAGGGGGCTGAACCGTACAGAGCGGCTGGTGTCCAACCGTAGACTCTCTCTATTCCTTGAGCTGCTTCCATTATCAACTCGTTCTGAGAACGCCTTTCCGCTGAGGAAAGTGCCGGCGATATCGGAAGAAGGCGACTCAGAACAAACGCGGGAGCCAATCCAACCGACTTCAGTCGCTTCAGCATTCCTGGAAGTGGAAATTTTGTATTCTCTGGAACCTCTCCACCCAAGCCAACTTGAAGGACATCCGCGATCTCAGCGATCCGTGACAAGTTCGCCGAGCTATAGTCCGTGGCCTCGTAACGTTGCAACTGCTGACTCTTCATTCCGATCTTCTCTGCCAATTCCTCCTGCGTCATTCCGGCTCGAATACGCGCCTGGATAAGGCGTTGGGGAATTTCATGGATGGAAGTCACTTGGAGAATGTCTTGTTCCCCGGACCGCAATGCTTCGTAATCCGCTAATTCCTGTTGAAGGTCCTGAAGCTGGCTCCGTAGCCCATCAAGCTCTGCTTTTGCGAGTAGGGGATGAAGGTCGGAAGTCCCGGGCATTGATTCGCGGCGGAGAACTTCTGCCTCAAACTTCTGTGCTTCGGCGTTTGTAATTCTGTATTGGCGCTCGTTCTTAATCATTACGGGAGACCTCCTAGATCTAGTGCAACGATCCCTTTTGGTCCTCCAGCGTTTTTGTCTATCTGGAAAAAGCTCAGGAAGGTAGTCCCAGTCGTGTCGGCTGTTGCGCTGGAGATAAACAGTTCCCCTCGAAATCTAGCTTTCTGGGCGGCTCGCCGGTTGCTGAAATCAAGAAAGACCGGATCAAGCAGGACTACATCGACTCCGTTTGCATCCCAACAGGCATCGAAGTCGCCTGGGAACGCTTTGTCTGTCACAAGGCTCCCATCGAGATATAGTCTCGTGCATTTTGCTTTTGCTAGAAGCCGCGCCGCGTCGAGTAAACCGCCCAAAATTCCCTGCCGATAGGGCGATACACCGAATCGGACCACGATCTCATTCCATGTGGCTACATGGACACCTGGAGGCAATAAACCATCGGGTTGGAAGCCTGGTATCGGCACAACACAACAATATCGTTGTGTTGATGAAAAGTCAATGGCAACTTGGCTGGAGCAGAACGAAGTTCGAAGTATTCGAACAGACCGAAACCTCGTCCTGGATCGTTCGAACATGCCCGAGAGAGATCGAGTGTGACGCTCCGTTGCCAACCCAACATGTCCACCCTTATGAATTCCTCAGCCTTTTCGTCCCCACTTATCAATACTTTAGGTTCCAGTCATGGAGCGCAAGTCGTTGGATGATGCGTTGTTTGGTCTACTGTAAGCGACTCATTGTATGTTCGGGTTGCACCTAGAAGTCATTTAGAAGCAGCAGCATGCAAGTCAAAAGGCTCTCTCCGGGAGTCTGAAAATCGACGCGCATGAGAGTTTTATGGGTTAGGAGCTCAAAATGGACTCCTACGCAGCGGTACTTTGAGATGACTGCCTATGAATAATGATCCCGTTGTATGATTTCCTTGTTCCCTTTTTTCCTTGCAGGAGCGTTATGCTGGCCAAAAAGACTGTCAAGAACCAGATCACACTTCCGAAGACCGTGGTGTCTCGTTTCGGCAATGTCGAATACTTCGATGTGAGTACGGACGGCGAGACGATTGTGCTACGCCCACTGCGAACAAGCCGTATCGACGAAATTCGCGGACGGTTAGCTCAACTCGGGATCACGGAAGAGGACGTGTCCGATGCTGTATCTTGGGCGCGTGAAACCGCTTGAGGCGCCGAGTCTTGTTTGACACAACAATCGTTGTGTCAGCCCTCGTGTTCGCGAATCGCCGTTTGTCCTGGCTGCTCCCGCATTGGCAGGAGGGGGGCTGCACCCCTCTCATCTCTCCGGCAACCGCGACAGAACTGACGCGAGTTCTTCTGTACCCGAAGTTCCGACTGTCTCTGGACGATCGGCGAGAGCTCTTGGCTCATTATTTGCCTTACTGCGAGATCGTCGAACACGTGACGCGTTGCCCTCAAATCTGTCGGGATGTAAAGGATCAGCCGTTTCTTGATCTGGCTCAGAGTGGTCGGGCCGAGCTGCTCGTCAGCGGAGATAGCGATCTGCTGGCGTTATCAGGTCAGACTACTTTCCTCATCGAAACGCCGGAAGCTTACCGTGTAAGGGTCGGAGAAGAAGATAAATAGACTCAGTGCTTCATTCAGCGAGCTTTGTCGACGTGCTTTGGTACTTGGACTTTGGCCCGCTCCCTATCGCGATAGCTCAGCAGACGTTCGGCGCGAGTGATTAGATCACCGAGACGCAGATTCAGCAAAGTCGCCAAGTCCTTCATCGTTCGTAAGGTGGCGCTCTTAGCGCCTCTTTCGACATCCCCAATGTAACGAAGACTGTAACCAGTTGCTACTGCAAGATCCATCTGAGATAGGCCCTGTTCCTCGCGAAGCTGGGATATCACCCGGCCGCACGCTTGCTCCAACGTTTCAGGACGGGTTTGTCTTTCCTTTGCCACTGGCTAATCTTTTCCGAGATGCCAGGCGCAATAAGGCACTATAGTGCTTTGTTGTTACGTTCTGGATTCATACTAGAGCGATCCCCTGCGCAGCTTTTTCGCTCGAACAATCAGTTCTTCGATAGGAACGTCATAGAACGTAGCAAGAGCATCAAGTGATCTAATGGTCATGCTTTGTCTACCACTCTCCATCTTTCTAAGCGTGGTCGCCGCAAAACCTGTCGCAACCGCAACATCAATCTGTTTAAGTCCCTTAGCTGTGCGCAACGCACGAATAACCCGACCTAGAGCTTGTTCCAACGTAAGCGGATCGTGCTCGGAACCGGACGCCATGCTTCATGGTTGCCCTTGACCCGCCATGCGCGGAGGCACTATAGTGCCTCCATATAGCGGCACTATAGTGCTTATTTATTTTTTAGCCACTGATCTATCGATCTGGAACGTATCCGAATAATCTCAATTTTGCTAGACATCGAGGACCGCATGAGTTCCGAAGCTGCGCTCCAACTTCCGAAAGGTTTAGTAGAGACTCCTACCACCTCCAATTCGCAGCGTTCTACCGTTGAGCATGTCGCATCTCAAGCATTAGAGCAGGGCATCAATCTGCGCTCTGATGAAGAACTACTTGAGGCCGTCGGCGACGGATCGAAGGAGGCCCTTGGTGTTCTATTCCGCCTTCATGGCCGCGTCGTCTTCACTGTGGCTTGGAGAATCCTTCGAGACCAGTCAGAAGCGGACGACCTTCGCCAGGATGTATTTCTGTATATCTTCGAGCGCGCTCGACTCTATGACCCCCGGAAAGCAACCGCCCTATCTTGGATAATCCAAGTAACATATCACCGGGCCATCGATCGGAGACGATATCTAAGCTTCCGGCAGCACTACAAGCTTGAAGCACTGGATGAGCAAACGGTAGGCCCCTCTGCACAGAAATCGTTGACTGACCAATTGGATGGCAGAGTAATTTTAGACAGACTGACAGGGCAACTTTCCTCGGATCAGCAGCAGACCTTGGAGCTTCATTTCTTTGAAGGATACAGCTTCCGCGAGATTGCCGAAAAGACCAGTCAGCCTGTCGGAAATGTACGTCACCACTATTACCGGGCCCTGGAACGACTCCGCTCGAACCTCTTCCCCCATAAGCACGCTTAGAGTGAGAGAATTGATGAATATTTGGACCGCAGAGGATCTGAGTCGGTGAATCCTCAACTTCATGATGAGTTCGCTGCCCTCTGTGCACTCTTCTACTCTGGAGAGATCTCCGATGAAGAGTGGGCATTGCTGCAGGTGCATCTCGCCTACTGCGACTCCTGCCGGAACACCTTCGAACAATATAAACAAATTACTAAAGACGTGATTCCGGCGATGGCTGCGTCCGCGGCAGCCGAGTCGAAAGCGGTCCCAGCCGAATCGGCCTCAACTCTTAAGGGCGCCGAGGAGCGGTTGATGAACAGCTTACATGTCGTCTCCAGGCAGCCTAAGCCGTCCGTTCCGGAAAAATCTTCACGGCGGTTGATCCTTGGAGGACTAGCCGCGTGCTTTTTGGCTCTCATTGCATTCGCTAGTGTCCACTTTGCAGGAAACAGGAAGAATCAGTCAGCTCTTACTATTCCGGGCCCTTCGATCGCAAAACCTCCAGTTTCGCCGAACTTAGCCGTTGCGGATGACCAGCATCAGCGTGAATTAGATCAATCCCAACAACAGATCGCAGAGCTGCAACAACGACTTGCCGCGGCTGAGGCCCGCCCCGTTGACTCCAACGGGGCCATCGCAACGCTTCGAAAGCAGTTACAGGCTGAAGAGACGCAACGGGATCAACTTGCCTCGGACAGAGATGTGCTGAGCAAGCAGCTTGCTACGGCACAGACGGACATCCAAACCCTGG
>Ga0302315_10001169_pt1 | contig 27462 bp, 25 predicted proteins | sample III_Palsa_N3_1_FD_200532 | JGI IMG/M metagenome (GOLD analysis project Ga0302315, IMG submission 200532) | Peat permafrost microbial communities from Stordalen Mire near Abisko, Sweden - III_Palsa_N3_1 | ecosystem: Environmental > Terrestrial > Soil > Palsa > Peat permafrost | place: Sweden...
GATCTTATTTGCCGATTTAGTAATAACCACTATAATGCTATGATCGAGATCAAAGACATATATAAAACCTTTGGCGATAACGACGTATTAAAAGGTATAAGCGCGCAATTTAAACCTGGTAAGAATAATCTAATCATCGGCGGATCGGGCTCCGGAAAAACTACCCTGTTGAAATGTATAGTGGGTCTTCACGAGCCTACCAAAGGACAGGTTTTTTTTGATAGTGAGAATTTTACTGAGATGAATTTTGAGCAGCGGGTACCAATCCGTACGCAAATAGGTATGCTTTTTCAGAATTCGGCCTTGTTTGATTCCATGACGGTTGAGGAAAATATCATTTTTCCGCTTAATTTATTTACCACTAAAAGCAAAGAAGAAAAGCTGGAAAGAGCCAATTTCTGCCTGGAGCGGGTTAATCTTGCCGGAAAGAATAAGTTATATCCGTCAGAACTATCGGGCGGGATGAAAAAACGTGTGGGTATAGCCCGGGCCATATCAATGCAGCCAAAATATTTGTTTGTTGATGAGCCGAACTCGGGCCTCGACCCAAAAACATCTATCCTGATAGATGAGTTGATCAATGAATTAACCGAAGAATACCAGATCACCACCGTTATTGTAACCCACGATATGAACTCGGTAATGGGCATTGGCGATCATATCATATTCCTGCACCAGGGGAAAAAATGGTGGGAAGGCTCCAACCACGAAATTGCACATACTGATAACAAGGAACTAAACGACTTTGTATTCGCCAGTAAATTTATGCGGGCAGCGAAAGCGAAGCTTTAATTAGTATCAGGTAGCTAGTATCAAGATAGGGAAATGCATAACTTCAAGGAATTAAAAGTTTGGCAAGCTGGGATTGAGATTTGTAAAGTGATATTTGAGTTAACGAAGCAGTTTCCGGGCGAGGAAAGATTTGGATTGATCTCTCAAATGAACCGTTGTGCTGTATCTATACCATCCAATATAACTGAAGGCTGTGGAAGAAAATCTAACAAAGAATTATATCAATTTCTTAATATTGCACTCGGTTCTTCATTTGAACTTGAAACGCAGATAATTATCGCTAAAGAATTTAATTACTTAACTACTGACAAGGCAGATAGTATTTGTGAAATGATAGTTCAGACTCAAAAAATGCTAAATGGCTTGCAAAAAAGCCTTAAAATATAGTTAGTATCAAGTAGCTGGTATCATGTATCAAGATTACTTTGATGCGATAACTGCTTTAATAATCAAGGTGGCAAAAAATCTTGATACTTGATACTAAATACTTGATACTCGAAAACATGATCCAACTTCTTACACCCACCCACTGGAAAGATTATGAGCTGATTGATTGCGGCGACTTTGAAAAACTGGAACGTTTTGGGGACGTGATACTCATCAGGCCCGAACCACAGGCGGTTTGGAGCAAGACTTTACCTGCTGCCGAATGGCAGAAATTGCACCATATTAAATTTAAAGGCCGGTCAGCTACATCGGGCGAGTGGGTTAAAAAGAACCCTAAAATATCCGACCGCTGGCATATTGAATACAAGAATGATGATGTGGCTATTAAATTCCGCCTGGCATTAACCTCATTTAAACACCTGGGGATTTTCCCCGAGCAGGCTGTTAACTGGGATTACATTTCACAAAACATCAAAAAATTTAAAACGCCGGAGCCAAAAGTACTTAACCTGTTTGCTTACACTGGTGGTGCATCGCTTATTGCTGCTGCTGCCGGGGCTGATACTACGCACGTTGACTCTATTAAACAAGTTGTTACCTGGGCCAATGAAAATCAGGAGCTATCGGGCATAAAAAATATACGCTGGGTAGTTGAGGACGCGCTTAAATTTGTAAAGCGCGAGCTTAAACGCGGTAAAAAATATAATGGGATTATATTGGACCCGCCGGCATACGGCCATGGCCCAAATGGGGAGAAATGGAAACTGGAAGATCACATCAACGAAATGATGAGTGATGTGGTTGAACTGCTCGATCCTGAAGAACATTTTCTGATACTCAATACCTATTCACTTGGCTTCTCATCGGTAATTATTGAGAACCTTATAAAGAGTGCTTATCCGCCTGTAACAAACCTCGAAATAGGCGAACTTTACCTTCAGGCTACCGCCGGACCTAAGCTTCCTTTAGGCGTGTTTGGAAAGTTTTATAAAAATAAACTGTAATTGGCAGGTTAAAAATCTATATTTACGCGGCAGTATATATTTATATATCATTAATTAAATTCACAATAAATAATATATAATTGCATAATAATAAGCTGCTTATAACATTTACCAAATATTTATGAAATTGAAGAACATCCTTTTCTCTACTACGCTGCTGGCAATACCGTTAATCCTTTTTTCAAATTGTAGCCAAAGCAGCTCACAGGGTAAAGGAACAACTGCAGCTGCAACTACGGCACCTGTAGCTAAAGCCAAACCTGCTGATTCAACAGCCGCTGACACCACAACTGCAGCGCCTGTAACTTACCCGCCATTAAATAAAAAGCTATACGATTCATTAATGAAGAAGTTGGCGCATGGCGATACAACCGGCAAATGGCCTGTTAAAAATGCTCCGTATCCGTTGCCGGGTGCTATTTTACCATTTAAGCGTGTAGTAGCATTTTATGGCAACCTGTATGCTAAAAAGATGGGTATTTTGGGTGAATTACCACCAAATGAAATGCTTGCCAAATTAAAGGGTGAAGTGAAGAACTGGGAAAAAGCAGACCCAAGCACACCTGTACAACCTGCTTTACATTATATTGCTGTAGTTGCCAGTGGCGACCCCGGCAAAGACGGTAAATACCGTAACCGTATGCCTTTTAAACAAATAGACTCTGTTTTAAAATTGGCTAAAAAAGCACATGCTATTGTGTTTTTAGATGTTCAGGTAGCATTAAGCAACATTCATGCTGAATTGCCTTTGCTGGAAAAATACCTGATGATGCCGCAAGTACATTTTGGTATGGACCCTGAATTCTCGATGAAAGACGGAACACATCCAGGTAAAAAAATAGGAACATATGATGCAGAAGATGTAAATTATGTATCAGGTTATTTAGCTAACCTGGTTAGAAAATATAACCTGCCTCCGAAGATCCTTATCGTGCACCGCTTTACAAAAAAGATGATGACCAACTATCAGAATATTAAACTACGTCCGGAAGTACAAGTAGTAATAGACATGGATGGCTGGGGCGAACCTGATCTTAAAACAGGTACTTACCGCTACTTTATCCATAACGAACCGGTACAGTTTACAGGTTATAAATTATTCTACAAAAATGATATTAAAAAGGCCCCGCACCACATGCTAACACCAGAGGAAGTGCTGAAATACAAGCCTTACCCAATTTACATACAATACCAATAACCAATTATAAACTAAACGACAACAAAAGGCCTCATCAAGAGGCCTTTTGTTGTTTATATAACTTACTCCTTTACTTTTAAAAGCATCATTACTGTAACGAAGCAATCCCCGGACTATGCAGGGCGCATATGCAAGGCGTGAATGTCATGCGCAGCCGCTCATAGCCGCGGAGGCTTAGTTAGTTATTCGTAGTTGTTTGTTTTTATCGGTACTCATGATTGCTAACGCAATTTGGCTTGATCCAAAGTAACCAAAGATCAAGACAAAAAGATCCTTCCGCCCACAGGCAAAACACCCAGGCCCGCGCTTTTTGTCGGGCATTTACCCGCTTTTGATTACGGTTCATTTAAAATCCTCTACTTGAACAATATTTTCTATTTTCTTTAACTCTTTCCAATCATTAGAAAAGCTTCGGGTGAAATCAGGTAAAACAATGATAGCCTTGAGCGCAATGGCAGGGCATAGGAGATTTTTGCAGCGCAGGGGGCAGTGTGCGCAATATGGCCGCAAATGTTTCCAGCCCAGGTTTTGCCTAATTTGCAGCGCGAAGGCCTTGTGCGGCAAAGAAGCATATCTAATGACTAGCCTTTTTGGTCCTTTTGTGGCGTAGACAAAAGGACTAGGGCTCCGCGCCCATGAGCGGCTGCGAGCGATATTTCTACTACAAGCATAGCAGCTTTGCAGAGCCAAAATTGCTATACTATTTCAACAATGCGTGAAAAAAAATGAATGAAAATTAGAATGCTTACGCTACACCCAGCAACCTTATCAACACAAACACCAAACCTGCAATAAGCGCGGATATAGGTATGGTGATGATCCAGGCCCAAACCAGGTTAATGGTTACACCCCAGCGTACTGCTGATACACGTTTGGTTAAACCTACACCAATAATTGAACCGGTAATAGTATGCGTGGTTGATACCGGGATACCAAAACGTTCGGTAATTAATAAGGTAATGGCACCCGCGGTTTCGGCGCTTACACCTTCAAGCGGGGTTATTTTGGTGATCTTTGAGCCCATGGTTTTAACAATCTTCCATCCACCCGACATTGTTCCCAACGCGATAGCCGAGTAACAGGCCAGCGGAATCCAATCAGGCATTACTGAGCCGCTTTTAATAATGTTTGATGCAATAAGCGTTACATATAAAATACCCATCACCTTTTGCGCATCATTGGTACCATGCGAAAAGCTTAACGCTGCCGATGATACCAATTGCAACCTTTTAAACCAGCGTTCAGCCGTTGACGGGCGTGATCGTTTGCAGATATGCAGAATAATAATAGTTACAATATAGGCTATAACCAAACCAATAACAGGCGCAAGCACTATGTAGGCAATGGTAGTTAGTATTAGTTTTATATTGATGGCACTTAAAGCATTGGCACCCATATATAGGGCATTGGTAATACCTGCACCGGCGAAACCGCCAATTAGCGTATGCGACGAGCTTGACGGTATACCAAACCACCAGGTAGTTAAGTTCCAGGTAATGGCGGCAATTAGGCCGGCGAGTATTACGTGCATGGTAATAAAATGCTCGTTCACTATTTTTGATATAGTGTTGGCTACCTTATGGTCTTTAACAATAAAATAAGCCAGAAAATTAAATGTTGCGGCCCATAATACGGCCTGAAAAGGTGTTAATACCTTGGTTGATACTACGGTAGCAATTGAGTTAGCAGCATCGTGAAAACCATTGGTATAGTCGAATATAAGCGCCAGTGCAACTACAAAAACAAGGAGTGTGGTAACCATTTATCGGATGCGATTACTTTTAGGCGTTTTTAACTAATATTGATTCCATTACATTGGCAGCGTCTTCGCACATATCTGTGGCGTTTTCAAGCGCGGCCAATATTTCTTTATATTTTATCAGCTTAATAGCGTCTTTTTCATATAAAAACAGGTCGGCAACGGCGCGGTCAAACACATAATCGGCTTGGTTTTCTACACTGTTTATCCTGATACATGAATCAGCAATAGCACGCACATTGCGCAGATCCTTTAATTCGCGCACCGCTTTCTCCAGATCAATACTACCCTGTAAAATCAAATCAGATAGTTTGCGGATATGCTCATTATATTCATCAATACGATAAAGGCTCATCCGATTTGCGGCGCCCTGTATATTATCTGCCACATCATCAATCGCGGTAGCTAAAGCATGTATATCCTCACGATCAAACGGGGTGATGAAGTTTTTACCCAGCTCCAAATATATCTGGTGGGTAAGCTCGTCACCCCTGTTTTCAAGTTTGTCTATTTGCTTAAACATCTCTTCCCTTGTTCCTGGGTTTGCGGTGTTTACGGCTTCAACCAATACGGTTGCTATAGCTACAACATTGCTCGCCGCCTGTTCAAATAGCGGGAAAAAGATTTTTTTATCTTTTGGTACAAAGTACTGGAATATGCTGTTAAGTGACATACTTTTTTATCGAATTTCAGCAAAGGTAAGTTTACTGTGTTAATTTAATGTTAATTCTTTAAAACAGGAATGTTAGGGAATTGTAAAGAAGGCTTGGATTTTTGTAAAGTGAACCCAAAAGTAGACCCTAACCCTTCTGTACTGCGTACATTAATGGTTTGCTGGTGCGCCTCAATAATATGCTTAACAATAGCCAGCCCTAATCCCGACCCCCCTATCTGCCTTGAACGACTGGTATCCGTTCGAAAAAAGCGCTCAAACAAACGTGGAAGAAATTTCTCCTCTATGCCGATGCCATCATCAGTAACTTCAACCAGCACCTGATCGTGCAGTTCAAACAGACTTATAGAGGTGCTACCCCCATCTTTGCCGTATTTTAAGGAGTTATCAATAAGGTTTACCAGCACCTGTACTATCTTTTCGCGATCGGCGTTTACAGGTATCGGCTCATCATATTTTTGTTTGAATATTAATTTTATGTTGTGCTGCTTAGCCTTCATCTCCATCGACTCAAAAACCTCTTTAATCAGGTCGTTGATCTTAAATTTAGAATAGTTGATAGCCATCTCGCCTGTCTCCAGTTTCGAGATCTCGTCAAGGTCCTTGATCAGGTAGCTCAGCCTGTCTACATTGCGCGATGCCTTGGTTAAAAAGTCTTTCGCCATATCAATATCTTCAAACTCGTCATCTTGTATGGCTTCAATATATCCTTGTATGGCAAACAGTGGTGTTTTAAATTCGTGGGAGATATTTGATAAAAAGTCTCTGCGGAACTTCTCCTGCGTACGCAATTCATCAATCTCTGTTTTCTTTTGACGGGCCCATTCCTTTACTTCCTGCTCCACATCATTTATCGGGTCGGCGCTTACGTGTTCGCCGAGGGCATCACGCAGGTCGCGGCCCAGTTTAAGGTTATGGATGAGCTTATAAATAAGTTTAATTTTTGAGTAGATGTACTTCTCTATCAAATAATAAAAAACAAAAAAGCTGGTGGTAATGGTCGCCCCAAAGGTAATCATCACATCATACCAGCTATGCCTAAAATAGTAATTCACGGCCGAAAGGGTAACAGCTACCGCAGCCGCGTTTATTAAAACCAATACACGCAATTTCATACGTTAAAGTTACGATTTGTTAACGAGAGCCGTTGAGGGTGAAGGTTATATTTATGTTAACGGGGAAGGATTTATAAAACATGTCATTGCGAGGAGGAACGACGAAGCAACCTCGTCGCGTTCAATATACAAGCGACGGGGTTGCCACGCTATCGCTCGCAATGACATCCGGTTTGTATGGAGACCCGCATTATAAATTTACTTACTCGTTTCCAAATCAACTGTAACATTAGCCTCATTTGATAGCACCATGCTGCTGCCGCCAATGCCAAAATCAGAGCGTTTTATTTTGAATACGCCTTTAAAGGAAGCCGTATTGCCTGAAGTTGTATAAATGAATGGAATATCCAGCAACTGGGTTTTATTTTTGATGGTTACATTAAATTGCCCTGTATAATTATCACCGCTCTGGTGTTTTATGGATACAGATTTAAAGGTGATCTTAGGATATTTGGCCACATCAAAAAAAGACTCACCTTTCAGGTGCTCATCACGCATATCATTATCACTGTTAATGGTATTTACATCGGCGGTAGCTTCAATAACACTGACACCTAAATTTGCCGGATCAAACTGAATATTTGCCTGCAAGCCCCCGATATTACCATCGGTATTAATGCCTAAGTTTTTTATTTTAAAGGTAATAGTTGATTTTGTTACGGTATGTTTTACCTGTGCAAAGGCACAACTCACTAATAAAAAGAGAATTACGGTTAAATATTTTTTATTCATATGTGTATATAACGTAGTTTTCAAACTTAATTATTTATGCGCTGTTATTTTATACATTAGTACGATTAAAAACAGCCGTTAAGGTTTAGCATCAACCAATAGTAACCCATGAAAAATAAATTATTCCTCCTCTTTTTAGCTTTTTCGTTTTCTACCCAGGTATTTGCGCAGCAAGGTTTTCCTTTTGCCGATGAAATCCGCGCGTTTAAACACCAGGACAGCTTAAACTTTCCAAAAAAGGATGGCATTTTGTTTATCGGCAGTTCATCCATACGTAAGTGGACCGATTTGGAACAACGTTTCGCTAACGAACCGATCATAAGGCGCGGCGTAGGCGGCTGCGAGCTTTGGCAGATTGTAGATTACTATACACCCTATATATTATTCCCCTACCATGCCCGCAAAATATTTATTTATGCCGGTGAGAATGATATAGCGGCAGGAAAATCAGCACAATTTGTGGCCGATGAGTTTACCAAGCTTTGGGTGATGATCAACCAGCAATCGCCTTCGGCTGAGATTTATTTTATGTCGATAAAACCAAGCCCGAGCCGTGCAAAATATTTTACCGAAGTTGATATAGCCAACGCGCTGATAAAAACTTATTTAACCGGCAAACCTAAAAGCCATTTTATTGATGTAGCTACCGTGATCTATAAACCCGGAACTGCCGCGCCCGACTCAAGCCTGTTTCAATCAGATTACCTGCATTTAAATAGCAAAGGGTATGATAAATGGCAAAAAGTATTACAGCCATACGTAAAGTAATCGCATAAAAAAAGCCCCCCGCCTGGCAGGGAGCTAACTCATAAACACTAAACGTGATACAAAATCTTTAATTAAAGACAGAATATACGTTTATGATCTTCCAGCCATTGCCGGTATTGGCAATGGTTACATAATTGGTACGCACAAAAGTTTTAAATTGCATATCAACTTTTACCACAGCCACATCAGTATTAGTTTCAACTAGTGATGTGCTGGAGGTGCAGTCTTCCTCAATATTTTTTGTGGTATTCAAAAAATCCATCATCTCTTTTTTGGTATAACTAACCAAATGCTTTTTTTGCAGTATGCTAAACTTGGCGGTAGCATCGATCACATCATTTAGGCCATCCAGTTTTCCGCGCATCATAGCATCTACATAGGTATCTATAGCGTGGGTTTTAGTAAGTGCGCCTTCATCGGTCTTATTTGCTTTAACGGCGGTGTTAATCATCAACACGATGGCTAACAGCATAACAGGTTTAAATATTTTCATGGTTTAAGAATTTAGCTTTTAAAATTGTTTATGCCTATTAGACAACGTTTAAACTCAATACGTTGCACCATTTTTTCGATTATTTGTAGATTTAACAGATATTTAACACATGTCTGTCACAACACGTCTCGCCGCATTTAATGATATACCTGTTTTACAGCAACTGATAGCTGAGTCTGTACGCGGACTTAGCAAAGGGTATTATACCGAACAGCAAATTGAAAGCGCTATTAAATACATTTTCGGGGTTGACACCCAACTACTGATTGATGAAACTTATTATGTGGCCGAAGCCGATGACCAGATAATTGCCTGCGGCGGATGGAGCAAAAGGGAAACCTTATATGGCTGCGATCAGCATAAAGAGATTGCCGATCCATTGCTTAACCCTGCAACTGACGCGGCCCGTATCCGCGCGTTTTTTGTACACCCTGGTTGGGCGCGGAGGGGAATTGGCAAAATGATGATAAATTTATGTGAAGCCGAAGCCATTAAAAACGGATTTAAAGCCACTGAACTTGGTGCCACGCTACCCGGTGAACCACTTTATGCAGCCATGGGTTATAAGAGTATTGAACATGTAAATGCTACTATGCCCGATGGCGAATATATTGCTATTGTTAAAATGCGTAAGGAATTATAACAAAAAAGGCCCCGGTAAACCGGGACCTTCTTATCAAAACCCACCACAATTTTTTATTTAAAAGTACTGTTCACACTGGTTATTTTCCAGCCGAATGATTTGTCGAGCGTAACCACATCGGTACGTGTATAACCATCGTATTTAAAGTCGATCTTTATTTTACTTGTATTTTCGTCGTCAGTAAGTACAGTAGTTGTAGTATCTACCGCTCCGCCAGCTACTGCGTTATTTTTCAGGTAATCTAATAATTGCTCCTTGGTAAGTGTGTTTACCCGTTGGCCACGTTGCATGTTAAATTGCAGGTCGTCACCTAATACTTTATCTAAATTTTCTGTTTTGCCGTTTGTAATAGCACTGATATAAATGTTTACAACATCTTTTTGTGTTGGTTGAGTAGCATGTGATTTAACTGCGGCATTTGCGGTTATGCAGGCAAGAAGTAAAGCTATACCTGCTACCATTGATTTAAGTGTTTTCATGATCTTGTGTATTAATTTATTGATTAAATTTATACCCATATGACATCACCAGCCATCGAAGTGTTACAAACAATCTATCCTTAAATTAATATTTAACAAACATTTAACATTAGGCACCAATAATTCCAAAACCTTTAACAAACAGAAAGTAAAACAACAATATGGTTGAGTTTAACACCATTATTTTACAATTTAACGAACAAGGCGAAAAAACCGGGTGGACCTATATTGAGATCCCGGCTGATATTGCGCAGCAAATGAAGCCCGGTAATAAAAAATCATTTAGGGTAAGGGGCGTGCTGGACGCTTTCCCTGTAAGCGGACTTGCCCTTATGCCAATGGGCGAGGGTAAGTTTATTATGGCTTTGAAAGCAGAGATAAGAAAAGGCATACACAAAAATGCCGGGGCAATGTTACAGGTAAAGCTTGAAGAAGATAAAGACTACAAAGTAGAGATACCCGATGATTTAATAGAGTGCTTTGATTTTGAACCTGAGGCTTTTGATTTTTTCAACACCCTCGCAAAATCTCACCGCGATTACTTTATCAAATGGATCAACAGTGCCAAAACCAATGAAACTCGTGCTAAGCGAATTGTGAATACTGTTAATGCAATGTTACGCAGGTGGGATTATGGGCAGATGATAAGGGAGATGAGGAAGGAATGATTAAGATGCAAGAAACTCATTTATAAACTCCCTGGGAGTATATACGGGCAAACCAGGAATACTATCCCGCTGTAATAATTTGTCTCTTGAGATAAAGAAATCTAACTTATGCACTATAGCAGTATAATATTGCAGCGCATCCTCAATATCATTTATTTTTGAATGTAAAGCGATTACCGCGGTTTCATGCGATATATCTATAACAGTTACATCGGTTAATAATACCAGCAATAACTCTTTTGCTTGGGCATCACCATAGGCTTTAGAAACCCAATAACCAACAATATGAAGTACTGATGAGGTTATAAACGCATCTGCTCCATCATTTACTACCAATTCAATTATAGTTTTGGCATCGTCGTAATGTTCACGTACAAGAATATAATCCAGTAACACATTGGCATCAAGGAATAATTTAGATGCCATGCTTTTTATCCTGATAGTACATTTCCTTTAAATCAGCTTTTGGGTCTATATCATGCTTACCAAGTTTTTCAACTAAGTCAATTATCGTCTTACGCTTTGCCGGCTTGGTAATACTCTTAAAATAACGCTCAGTAAGTTTTGATACACTGGTGCCCTGCTTCTCGGCATATAGCTTTGTGCTTTTTAATAAGCTGTCCTCAATTGTCAAATTCAACCGCGTTTTCATATATCAAATATACGCATAATTTAAATTAATGCGCATAATGCTATACGATATAAACAATTCTGTTTGTATGTTCAAAAATTCCACGCACCTGCACATCCGCACATCTCCACATTATACATATCTTTACCAATCCATAATTTTTATTGCTAATAATGAGCGAAGATTTAAACCCGAACGATATACCTGCTAATAGCGAAGAAAAATTACATAACATCACTTCCCTCGACGGATTGTACGAAAACTGGTTCTTGGATTACGCGTCGTATGTAATTCTCGACCGTGCCGTGCCACATATAAATGATGGTTTAAAACCCGTGCAACGCCGTATCCTGCATTCGCTTAAGGAGATGGACGACGGGCGTTTTAACAAAGCCGCCAACGTTATTGGTAACACCATGAAATATCACCCGCATGGTGATGCCTCTATTGGTGATGCCATGGTGCAGATCGGGCAAAAAAACCTGATGATCGATTGTCAGGGTAACTGGGGCGACCCGGTAACTGGCGATTCAGCTGCCGCACCACGTTATATCGAGGCCCGGTTATCAAAGTTCGCGCTCGAGGTTGCTTTTAATGCCGATACTACCATATGGCAGGCCAGTTATGATGGTCGTAATAAAGAGCCTATAACGCTGCCGGTTAAATTCCCTTTACTGTTGGCTCAGGGAGCCGAGGGTATAGCCGTAGGTTTAGCTACCAAAATATTACCACACAATTTTATTGAGCTTTTAGATGCATCAATTGATGTGCTTAAAGGTGGTACCCCCAATTTATTACCCGATTTCCCAACAGGTGGTATGGCTGATGCATCAGCTTATAACGATGGGCAACGGGGCGGAAAAGTTAGGGTGCGCGCGAAAATTATTGAGCGCGATAAAAAAACGCTGGCCATTACTGAGATCCCTTTCAGCACTACAACCGGTGGATTGATAGATAGCGTTATATCGGCCAATGATAAGGGTAAGATCAAGATAAAAAAGATAGAGGATAACACCGCGCAGAATGTGGAGATCGTGATCCACCTGGCACCGGGGATATCGCCCGATGTAACTATCGACGCGCTCTATGCTTTTACCGATTGCGAAGTCTCCATATCGCCCAATACCTGCGTAATACAGGCTGACAAACCGCGCTTTATGAGCGTGAACGATATGCTGACCGAAAGCACGCATTTTACCCGCGAGCTGTTAAAACAGGAACTGCAGATAAAGCTGAAGGAACTGATGGAAAAGATCTTCTTCAGCTCATTGCTGAAGATCTTTATTCAGGAGGGCATGTACAAGCATGCTGATTACGAAAGCTCATCAAACTTTGAGCAGGTACTGGAAGTGCTGAACCGACTGTTCGAACCATTCTTCCCGCAGTTTTACAGGGAGATATTGCCTGATGATTACAAAAAACTGATTGATAAGCCGATGAGCAGCATCACCCGCTTTGATGTGAAGAAAACGGATGAGCAGATCAAAGCTTTAGAGGCTGAAATAAAAACGGTAAAGCATCACCTTAAACACCTTACCGAATACACTATTGATTGGTTTGCCAAACTAAAAGAGAAATACGGCAAAGGCCGCGAGCGTAAAACCGAACTGCGCACCTTTGATAAAGTTGAAGCCGCGCAGGTGGCATTGGCTAACGTTAAATTATATGTTAACCGGGAAGATGGCTTTATAGGTACTGGTTTAAAGAAAGACGAATTTGTTGGCGATTGCTCTGATATTGATGAGATCATCGTGTTCCGTTCGGATGGTTTGTGTGTGATAACCAAGGTGCAGGACAAGGTTTTTGTGGGCAAGGATATCATCCACGTTGCTGTATTTAAGAAGAACGATGAGCGCACCGTTTACAACCTCATCTATAAAGATGGCGCAAGCGGTGTAAGTTATGTGAAGCGTTTCTCCGTAACTGGTGTAACCCGCGATAAGGAATATGACCTTACCAAAGGTTCAAAAGCATCAAAGGTATTATACTTTAGCGCTAACCCTAACGGCGAGGCTGAGATCATCAACATACAGCTTAAACCACACTCTAAGCTTAAAAAGCTGCAGTTTGATGAGGATTTTGCCAACATAGCCATTAAAGGTCGTGGCTCGATGGGTAATATTGTAACCAAATACCCGGTTAAAAAGATCACACTTAAAAGTAAGGGCATCTCTACCCTATCCGGTCGTAAAATATGGTACGATGACATATTGAAAAGATTGAATGTTGATAATCGCGGTAAATATTTAGGCGAATTTGATGGTGATGACCGTATATTAACGGTAATGAGTACCGGAATTTATGAGCTCACCAGCTTCGACCTCAATAATCACTTTTTTGATAACATGATCCTGATCGAAAAATATGAGCCGGAGAAAGTTTATACGGTTGTGCATTACGAGGGAAAATCAAAAAACTACCTGGTGAAACGCTTTGTATTCGAGAATACACTTCCGGGTAAGGAAACAAGCATTATCAGTGAGGAAAATGGTTCAAAAATGCTATTTATTTCGGGTGCAGCACAGCCTGTTGCCAAGGTTGAACAGCTTAAAGGTAAAACACAAACACCTGAAACCGTTGAGGTAAACCTTGCCGAGCTGATTGATGTAAAAGGCATGAAGGCTATGGGTAACCGCGTTACGGTGCATACTGTACAAAGTGTCGAGTTGATAGCATCAAGCGAACCGGAAACCGAGCCAATCCCTGAAGCGGAAGAAGCAATTACCGATGAAGCAGATGAAACTGAAGACGCACCAATAGCTGCTGAAGAATCAGTGGAATCTCAAAAACCGAAATCGGTGGAATCTCCTGACGAATCAGTGGAATCACCAAAAGAGGAATCGCATCCTATTAAGAAGGTAGATTTTGAGATCACCAATCCGGATGATATTGATATGGATGATAAAGGGCAACTGGGGTTATTTTAACCACTAATCCCTCTTTTTGTCATTTCGAACGATAGAGAGAAATCTTATACACCTTGCATCACCATCATGCAAAAGCAGAAGATTTCTCTCTATCGTTCGAAATGACATTTTTCAATACTCTTTACACCAACATTTACCGACATTTCTCTTCTTTCACCCCAATTAAACCGGGTGTTTACCGATGGTTTATAGCCTTATTCTTTATTACCAGGTAGTTTAGTAAATAATCTATCTGGTAATAAAAATGAATCCGGGCATACAAAACAAAAATATCCTTATATCAGGTGCCAGCATTGCAGGCCCGGCATTGGCATGGTGGCTAAACAAATACGATTTTAATGTTACCATAGTTGAAAAAGCACCCACTTTACGTGAGGGTGGTTACCGGGTAGATATTCGTGGTGCGGCGGCCGATATTATTGACCGGATGGGCTTAATGCCCGAAATCAGAAGAGTCGGAACCGCGTTAAAAGGGTCATCGCTGGTGAACAAAAAAGGAAAGACTGTTCTTGAACTTGATGACCCCAATATCTTTGGTATGCGCCAGGAAAATGATGCAGAGATCATGCGCGGCGATCTGGCAAATATCCTGTACCGAGCCACTCAGCATACTACCGAATACATTTTTGATGAGAGTATCACGGGCATCTTCCAAACCGGCAAGGATGTAACCGTTACTTTTAAAAATTCCGCTCCCCGTACTTTCGATCTGGTTGTTGGTGCCGATGGCCTGCACTCTAATGTACGAAATATTGTATTCGGTGGCGATCATTCCTTTGTTAAGGATCTGGGGTATTACGTGTCCATCTGTACCATTCCTAATTATTTTGAGCTCGATCACCGGGAGATCTCCTATCCATCAGCCGGGAAGTTGATCAACGTATATAGTACGCACCGGCAGCAGGAGGCAAAAGCATTCTTCATGTTCGCCACGTTGCCCATAAAATATAATTACCATGATATCGCGCAGCAAAAAAATATATTAGCCACGCATTTTAAAGATGCGGGCTGGGAAACTAAAAAGCTGATACAGCACATGCATTATGCCGATGATTTTTATTTCGATTCCGTTAGTCAGGTGCAAATGGATACCCTTTCAAAAAGCAGGGTAGTATTATTAGGCGATGCCGGGTATTGCCCCTCGCCTGCATCAGGACAAGGCACCAGCATGGCTTTGGTTGGCGCTTATGTTTTAGCCGGCGAACTGGCTGCTGCTAACAGCGATCACTTCACCGCCTTCTTAAAATATGAATGGGAGATGAAAGGCTTCATCCGGAAAAATCAGCAATTAGGCATAACTGTTTTAAAAGAGATGATCCCAAAGTCAAAAATGCAGCTATGGTTTCAAAACACAATACTGCGTTTATTGGCACATTCGCCATGGAAAGATAAAGTATTGAAAGGCATGCTCGGGAAAATACAATCAGATGTAGATGATGCCGCCAATGCAATCGAACTAAAAGATTACGCACAGACAGAAGCTTTAGTTAGTAATTAATTTACTAAACCTATATATTTGGGCACGCAACCGGTTTTATTAAACTGGCTGCGCTTGTCAGATGAAAAAACTCATATTCTTACCCCTGCTATTGGCCGTTCTTTTTATAAACTTTTGCTCGGCCCAAAAAACTAAACACACCTTTACACTCGGCGATTCTGCTTTTTTGCTGGATGGCAAACCCTTGCAGATCATCTCGGGCGAGATGCACTGTGCCCGCATACCCCGTGCCTACTGGCGCGCAAGGTTGAAAATGGCAAAGGCGATGGGGCTTAACACTGTAGGCACTTACGTTTTCTGGAACGCTCAGGAACCTGAACCCGGCAAGTTTGATTTCTCGGGCAATAATGATATTGCTGAATTTATCCGCATAGCTAAAGAAGAAGGTTTGTGGGTAGTATTAAGACCGAGCCCTTACGCCTGTGCCGAATGGGAATTTGGCGGTTACCCATGGTGGCTGCTTAAAGATAAGAGCATGAAAGTGCGCAGCCAGGATCCTAATTTTTTGAAAGCATACCGCGAATATATTATTCAACTGGGTAAGCAGGTAACACCCTTGCTGGTTACACACGGCGGCAACGTTTTAATGGTACAGATTGAGAATGAATACGGTTCATATAGCGATGATAAGGTATATCTTGACATCAACCGTAAGATCTTCCGTGAAGCAGGCTTAGATGGTGTTTTATTTACCTGCGATGGCCCCGAGCAAATGCCGCGTGGTTACCTCCCGGGTTATTTACCTGCCGTTAACGGACTGGATGACCCTAAACAGGTAAAAGAACTCATTAATAAATACCACGACGGCAAAGGGCCATATTATATATCAGAATGGTACCCGGGTTGGTTTGATAGCTGGGGCAAGGAACACCAGGGTAGCGTTGCCGATAGCGATGCTAAAAAGCTGGATGAGGTGTTATCAGCAGGAATATCCATCAATATGTATATGTTCCATGGCGGCACTACCCGCGGGTTTATGAATGGTGCCAATATGAGCAAGCATGATCCTTATTCGCCGCAAACATCAAGCTATGATTATGATGCTCCGTTGAATGAATCGGGCAACCCGACCGCTAAATTCTACAAGTTTCGCGCGGTGATAGAAAAGCATTTGCCAGCCGGCGAGCATTTGTCGCCTGTACCTGATACCGCGAAAACCATCGCCATAAAAAATATCGACCTTACAGAAAGCGCGCCACTGTTTGCCAATCTGGGCAGCCCGGTAATAGAACAGCACCCCTTGAGTTTTGAAGAACTTAACCAGGGATACGGCTTTGTTTTATATACCACCACCTTAAAAAACGCCACGAAGGGCCTGTTAAAAATAAAAGAGCTGCGCGATTATGCCACTGTTTACCTGAACGGCAAGCGCATCAGTATATTAGACAGAAGACTTAAACAGGACTCATTACAAATTGAGGCCGATAAACCAAACTCGGTACTGGGCATTTTGGTAGAGAATAACGGGCGTATTAATTACGGCCCGTACCTAACCGATAACAGGCAAGGCATTACTGAAAAGGTAACCCTTGATGGCGCTGAATTAACCGGCTGGATCATGTTTAAGTTTCCGTTCAGTAATCTTTCTGAATTAAAGTTCAATTCTATTAATACGACAATAAAACCAGGATGGCATACTACAATCTATCCACCAAACGGCCCCGCTGTATACAAAGGCACATTTAAACTGGCTGTTACCGGCGATACCTATTTAGATATGCACGGCTTTGGCAAGGGATTCGTTTTCTTAAATGGCCGTAATTTGGGCAAATACTGGTACATAGGCCCACAGCAAACGCTATACATACCAGCGGGATGGTTAAATAAAGGCAAAAACGAAATAGAAGTATTTGATGAGCTCAATAACGGCCATCAACATATCTCCACGCTCGACCATCCGGTTTTGAATGAGGTAGTTAAGGAGTGATTTCGGTATTGTAATTAAACCTCGCACAATGTACCCCCCGCTGTTTGTGTCCTCACAAACAGCTACCTTCTGGATATTATAAAAGCAAAATGAGATAGAAGCTTTTGATAAGCTGAATATAAATCATCAAAAAATTGCTACATTGGACCACCCGGTACTTGATGAGGTAGTTAAAGCCGAACCGGTATCGAAATAACCGATCGTATAAACTCAACATCATGCATTTATTAAAAAGGTGCTTCGCTATAATAGGCGTTTGCATAACCTGCTCAATTAGCTGCCTGGCCCAGGGTAATGACAATACCATTTTTAACATAAAGAACTATGGCGCTACCGGCGATGGACGTACGCTGGATACCAAAGCCATAAACAGCGCTATTGCAGCCTGTGTAAAAGCTGGTGGTGGTACCGTGTTAGTACCCGCAGGCATTTTTGTTACCGGCATTTCCGCTTATACAGCAATATAAATTTAATGCTTAGCGCAGGGGCGGTTATTATGGCCTCTCCCAATACCAACGACTATTTATTTCAGGCCGATTATAATTTTAGCGGCTCAGGGGCCGGGGGCAAAAAATTAGGGATCATATTTGCAGATAATGCCGAAAATGTATCCATAACAGGCACTGGCACCATTGATGGCAACGCTGCCTCCTACATGTATATGGATACGGTACAAGTAAGCAGCGATGAAGACCGGAAATATGCCCGGCAGGGCAAAAATTATATGAATGCCGTTGATGGCAACAAAGATGCACCGGTAATGTGGAAAGGAGATTTTGCGAACCGGCCTGGCACGCAGATCATATTTCATTCCTGCAAAAGGATATCCATACGCGATATTACTATCCGTAATGCTAACGACTGGACCTTTGACCTTAACGCCTGCGACAATGTGAAAGTGATAGGCATAAACATTGACAATGATATGCGTGTACCCAACAGCGATGGCATTGATATGTACGACTCAAAAAATATCATTATTGCCGATTGCGATATACGGGCAGGTGATGATGGCATGGCTGTAATAAGTACCAGCAATGTAAAGGTTACCAATTGCAGTTTCTGGTCGCGCTCATGTGGTATACGTATTGGCTATAATGGATTTAATGATAACGACTCGGGGAACCTGCTGTTCGATAATATCCGCATCTATGATTCAAACCGGGGTATTGGAATTTTTCAGCGGCGCAAAGGGAATATTTCTAATATACTGTTCTCTAACATGATCATTGATACACGCCTGTATCCGGGCCAATGGTGGGGCCATGCCGAGCCTATCCATATATCGGCATTACCCGGTTTGGGCTTTAAAGAGGTTGGCACTATAAGCAATGTAAGGTTTACCAATATTATTGCCCGCGGTGAAGAAGGGATAGTGCTATATGGCTCGGAAAAAGCAAGTTAAAGGATATCCGTTTTGACAATGTACAGTTAACGCTTGTTAAAGGCAAATTTACTGATATTAATGGCGGAAACTTTGATCTGAGAGCTACCAACGATAGCAAACTGGCTATTTTTAAGCATGATATCCCTGCTTTATTCGCCCATTATGTTGATGGCCTTACCATAAAAGGATTGGATGTACGCTGGGATAATAACTTACCGGATTACTTTACCAATGGCATCGCAATCGATAATTTCAGAGATCTTATCATTGACGGTTTCACAGGCACTACGGGGCCTAAAACCAGCCAAAATGAAGCAGTTATTGTGCTGAACACGGGCAGCAACGCAAGCATCAATAATGTTGGCGGCACTGGAAAAAGCAAGCCATTATCAAGTGTAAATGTGCAGGAATTAACCACTAATATAAAACGGGCTAACTAACTGCTATTATCTTTTCGGATGATAGTAAAACTATTTATTATGCAAAGCGGTTATGCCAGGTGCAGAAGATTTCTCCTCGTACCTCGTTCGAAATGACAATTAGGTTTAGATTTTAAACTTCGCCTAAATAGATTTCCGTTTCATAAACAAAGCTCACCTTGTCATCAACATTATATTTATTAAAGATCTCCTTTAACAAAACCAGGAATTTTTCGCCTTCTGGGGTATCTTCCTGAGGTACATATGATGAAGAATATGCCCGGCCGATCAGTCCTGCCTTATCAAATATTTGTGTGTTGGCGTATTTAGTTAGCGTGTAAACGCCATTCTTGAAAAAGGCCTTAAAATCAATATCGCGTACTTTGCGATGGTTCACTTTGTTGTAGTCGATGCCATCATGTTTCAGCAGCGCTTCATAGGCTTTTGCAAACTCATCAACATCGGTGAGGCGACTGTTCCATATCAGTGCGGTTTTGCCTGTATCTTTCAATATCCGGTTAAACTCTACCTTAGTTTTGGCATCATTAAACCAGTGGAAAGCCTGCGCACACACAATAAGGTCCGCACTTTTTGTGGGTAGCGTGGTAGCTTCGGCAGTACCATCAATGGGGGTAAAAGTTTTGTAGGCCGATAATTGCTCAACAGCGGCATCGCGCATCGGTTGGTTTGGTTCAACAGCATAAACCTTATACCCTTCATCAAGCAACAGTTTGGTGAATATTCCTGTGCCCGCGCCAACATCGGCTATAACGGAATCAGCATTTAGGTTACATTCCTGTTTTAAGAACGCCAATACCTCGGGCGGGTAGCCGGGCCTGAATTTGATATAGTTATCAACCCTGTCTGAAAATCTTTTGGTTGAATCTGATGCCATCCTGAATAATTATATACTTATAAAAAACGCGGCCTCAAAAACGTGACCTACATTCAGCTTTTGAATATCCTCTTTTTTGCTGATATCTACCGCTTTATTCGCAGTATCGGCACAGCCCAGCCATGGTTCAATACACACAAAATCGGCACCGGGTTTTGCCCATAAGCCCAAGTAATTAAAATGCGGAAACTCTACCGAAAGTGTTTTGTCGTGATTTTTACTTTTGATGGTCACTTCTCTTGTACGCAGGTTTTTAAATACCAAAGCATCTTTATTAAAGAGCTCTCTTGTGAGCCATAATTTATTACCATCTAAAGCAACGGGAGCTGTTTCGCCCGAGAACATGCCATTGGCGTCAAGTAAATGAGTAGTGAGCTTTTCACCAGTTTCGAACTCTAAATAATAATCCTCATATTTTTCATCCTTGCCGAAAGGCACATTAAACGCCGGATGCCCACCAACAGAAAAATATATGGTTTTTTTATCCAAATTGATGACTTTATAAGTAATCCGCAGCGCGTTATCGATCAGCATATACATGATCTCGAAATCAAAACGATATGGAAATACGCCGCGCGTTTTCTCCGAGTTAGGCAATGAAAACACTGCCGACTGGTCATCATTTTTCAACAACACAAATTCCGATAACCGGGCAAAGCCATGGCGTTTCATGGGATAGGCCTGCCCATCAACCAAAAGCTCGTCATTTATTAAACCACCTACAATGGGGAAAAGATTGGGCGCATGCCATGGCCATATATTGGGATCGGCTTGCCACATTTGCTCGGTACCGGTAGCCTTGTTTATAAGTGAGGAAAGCTGGGCACCTTTAGCATCAATGGATACTTTTAAATAATCATTTTCTAAAACTGTCATATAAGATAGGTTAAAGCTGATTCTACAAATAGCAGAACGGATAAGTTTAATAACACTAAGTACACTATTTTGGTTTGAAATTGCGCAATTAGTCTTTATTTAATCGTCATCATCATCTTTTTTGGGTTGCAATATTACAAACGCGCTGCGTTTTGGTGCAGGCATAACAGCATTTTCTCCCTTTACAAATTTCCATATCACATCATTCAGTTCCAGGTCGGGCACCTTATCTTCTTTTGCCAGGTTGAATGATTGCGAGCGCTTACTGCTTTCATTTACAGCAACGTTACGCTGCTCCAGATCAACCTGAGCGGGTTTTACATTATAGGTTGCCATATCGGGCGTAGCCGTAAAGCAATCATACAATGGTAAAGCGGCAGCATCGTACTGGCTCATTGGCGGTAGGCCCAATATCAGTTCAATGGTACGCAGCACGCCCGAGGTGGAGTACATATGATGTATAGCTGCATTATGCTTTACATAAGGCCCGGCAACCAGCACCGGCGAACGATGCGCATCTATATGATCGGGGCCGTTCTGCGCATCATCCTCCAGTATAAAAACTACTGATTCTTTCCAGATCGAACTTTTTGAAAGATGGTCTATCAGCAAACCTATCCCCTGATCGTTATCAGCAACAGCGGCTATGGGCGATATGGCTCCACGCCTTTGTCCGCTGGTATGATCGTTGCAAATACGTATAGAGTTGAAATGAGGTACAGCATTTATGCTCAACAACGAGTCGAAATCATGTTCCCAAACCTGCTCGCGTTTAATATCCTTGATATTCAGATCAAATCCTGGTGATTGCGGACAAAGGTGCCCAACCAATGATTTGATATTAGCCTCGCCATCCTGCGCAAACTCCCCGTAGGTGCGGTAGCTTACGCCTGCACGTTTACAATAATCCCATATATAGCCATCGCGCGGATCACCAGCCTTACGTGTCCCTTCCGAATCGTAATTACCACCACGACCTCCATAGCTTGTGGGCCATGTTTTTTCAATAAAATCTGTAGCATAAGCCGCCATGCTCCAGTTATGCCCGTCGGCACTAACCTCGGCATCAACATAAAAATTATCCAGCAAAACAAACTGATCAGCTATGGCATGGTGATTTGGGGTGACCTTCTGCCCGAAAATACAAAGCGAGGTATCGCCATTTCCCTTCGGCATATCGCCTAAAACCTGGTCGTAAGTGCGGTTCTCTTTAATTATATAAAACACATATTTAATAGGTGATTTATCGGCGCTGCTGCGTGGTATAGGGTTACCGGCCTCGCCTGCTGCCATTTTTTCCTCTGTTTCGTTAAACGGGGTGTTGGCATAAACGTGTTCGGTATAAGTTTTAAGCTGATCGGCACCGGGAGCATCAATAAACGATAACGTACCCTTAAACAAGCCGCCTATATATTGTTCTTTTGAATTGGTTGCCCCTTTCTGATAACCGCTGTTATCAGCTTTTTTTACCGGTTGCGGCCCGCGCGGGTTAGCCATTGAGGTAAAACCTTTACCGTTAGCAACCAAAATCTTTTTACCTAAAACCTTAACATTGGTTGGGTACCAGCCTACCGGGATAAAACCCATGCTTTTGCTGTTGCCGGGTTTACTCACATCAAATACAGCCAGGCAATTATTATCGGCATTGGCAATGTATAACGTTTTTTCATCTGCGGATAATGCCAATCCGTTAGTTGTTGAACCTGTTAAGTGAGTTGGGTAAAGCGCCGTTGTAACGGTTTCAACTATTTTACGGGTAGCGGTATTAATTATGGCGACTGAATTATCATTGGCATTGGCAACAAACAGCCAGTTACCTTTTTTATTCAGCAACAGCTCATTAGGGTGGCTGCCAACTGTAATATTGCTTAGCTGTTGTGTTTCCGTATCATAAAAAACTACCTGTTCCCCACCCCAGATAGAAATGTACAGCGTTTTTTCATCAGGCGATAACAGGCAGCTGTAAGCCTCGGCCGGTAGTTTTACTTTTGAAGTAATGCCACGCGTTTTAGGGTTGAGGATATACAAAGCGCTATCCTCCTTAGTTACGGTATATAAAATGGTATTGCTTTTATTAACTGCTATGCCTGTGGTGCAAATTTTATCAGTTGGCCAGGGTTTGCCTAGTTTAATAGTATCGGCTTTGCCAATTTTATTATTGCTGATAGCGAAAGCTAAGATGAAGTTGTCGTTACCACCGGATGCATACAAGGTCTTTTCATCACGACTAAAAGTTAAACCATACCATGATTTTCCTACTACTTTTTCATCCAGTAATTTCTCATTCACCGGGTCGATAAGTTGTATAGATTGTGTGCTTTGCCCGTTATTAGTTACCGCCAGCATTTTGCCTGAGGCGGATAACTGGATGTTCAGCGGAAGATCGCCCAGCTGTAAGTAGCGCCCGGCCGGGCTCAGTTTCCAGCCATTAGGCAATAGTACTTGCTGTGTTTGCTGTATTTTACCTGGTAATTGCGCATGTGCGCCAAGGGCTATAACAAGCAATAGTAAGCTGAGCAGATATTTTTGTTTCATAGTAAGATCAAATCAAAAGACCCGCCAAAAGTAGGCAATGCTTTTAGCGATTTTGGCTGTTAACAAAAACTTAATACAAGGTACTGATTTATCTACTTATCCAGCTTTAGTTGCGCTTTTATTATAGAATCTTTTTGGGCAGTAGTGAGTTTATAATTGAAGTTGAACAGCGCGCTTTCCCAATCGCCATACGAAGCATTGGGCAGTACTATATATCTGCTGCCAAATTCCAGCATCAATTTATTGGTGGCATCCTGCCTGCTTTGCAGGGTAGGTTTGTTATCATACAAAGCATCAAAATCGGCCAGGTTATCTCCACACAAAAGGATGATAGTATGTGTTTTAAGCACATCCTGCCTGCGGCTCTCTTTACTCGAGTTATGGCCCGGTCTTAATATCAAATGCGCATCATCTGCATTGGGCAGGTTGTAGAGTTGCAGGTTCTTTAATGTCCCGGCACGTTCGTCCTCGTCACGATTAGTAATGTAGAAAACCTCTACACCTTTTGAGGCAGCATATTTAAAAAAAGCGGGAGCGCCGGGCACAGTATCAGCTATGGCTTTAGCTGTCCACGTTTTCCAGGTTGCTGAGGTATAATCCTGATTATTGATAGCACGCTGGGCATCGTATGGGCTATTATCCAGTAAGGTTTCATCAATATCGGTAACAACCGCGTACGGCTTGGCCGGGTTTTGCTTCACAGCTTCATCAACTCTTTGCTTCGCGATGTTATAGGCCTGGAAACATAGCGCCTTGTACTCCGCAGCTTTTTGCTGCCATAGCGATGCCCACACTTTACCATTATTTACGGTAGATGTGCCGCTGCTTACTTTTTTTGATGATGAACAGGCATTCAGCAATACAACACCCGCCAGTAAATAGTTATGCCATTTTCTCATCCTGCAAATATCACAATTGATGCGTTTATAACAACAACTTATCTTTTCAGTATAAAATTTTAGCTATTACAAGACCTTATGCCCCAATCTATAAATATGATTTATAATAAGTTATATTTGATTAGGTCAATATAATTATATTAGATGTTTAAATATTCAATCAAAACCCTTAATTATGAAAATTGCAGTATTAATCACCCGGTCATTGCTGGGCCTTGTTTTCTTCGGATTCGGCCTCGCCTATTTCCTGCACCTTTTACCAACTACAGTACCGCCCGGGCCTGCCGGTGAGTTCGACAAAGGCTTATTTGCATCAGGTTACTTTTTCACTTTCCTAAAAGCCACGGAAACCATTTGCGGTTTGTTTCTGCTCATTAACAAATACACGGCTTTCTTTTTAATAATTATCTTCCCGGTAACGTTGAATATATTTTTATTCCACGCATTCCTTGAACCATCAGGGTTGGTTATCGCGGGCCCTTTGCTGCTTATCAATTTATTTTTAGGTTATGCCTATCGAAAATATTACACAGGCATATTCACCACTTCGCCTGTTGTATAAAACGGTTTAATTATATAACAATCAATAAATGCCCCGGTAATAATGCCGGGGCATTTTTGTTTAACCTATTTTATAATAGTTTAATTTTGATATGTTGAAATTAATATCGCAAATTTACTGTCGTTTATACATTTTATCATACACCAGTTATGCCAGCAATAAAAGCCATTTTATGCAAGGTTGGGAAACTATCTTTCCTGCTTTTAATCTCTGTACTTTTTACACTTAAATCATCAGCCCAGGGCAGGTCAATTATCGATTTTGATAAAGGCTGGCATTTCCATTTAGGCGATACCACTAATGCCGAGCAAGCCACATTTACCGATGCCAACTGGCGTGTGCTTAACCTGCCGCACGATTGGAGCGTTGAAGGCAAATTCAGCAAAGATAACCCAGCTACTCCCGAAGGCGGCGCTTTACCGGGCGGCGTAGGCTGGTACCGTAAAACATTTACCGTACCGGTATCCGCTAAAAGCAAATTGATTTATATTGATTTTGATGGCGTTTACCAAAAAAGTACCGTTTGGATAAACGGGCATAAATTAGGTTTCAGGCCTAATGGCTATATCTCATTCCGTTATGAATTGACACCTTACCTGAACTTCGGCGGGCAAAATACCATTGCTGTAAAGGTTGATAACTCTGTTCAGCCGAATTCACGCTGGTATTCAGGCTCGGGTATTTATCGTAATGTATGGCTGGTTACCACCGCTAAAACCGCTATCGACCATTGGGGAACATATATCACTACACCTGAAGTAAGCGCTCAATCTGCGAAAGTAAATTTAAAGATCAAAGTAAAAACTGATGGTGGTGCAGCAAACATCACCGTAAAAACCGCTATTTATGATGCCGCCGGGAAAGCAGTTGCTGAATATGGCAGTATTATTCCTAAAGCAGAATTGAAGGATTCGGTTATTCTTTCAGATCAAACTTTAACCGTTAATACTCCGACATTATGGTCGGTTGATCATCCTTATTTATATAAAGCAGTTACCAAAGTATTGGTTAACGGCGCGGTAGTTGATGATTACACCACCCCATTGGGTATCCGCTATTTTAATTTTGATGCGGATAAAGGCTTCTCCTTAAACGGCAAGCATATAAAAATATTAGGCGTTTGCGATCACCACGATCTGGGCAGTTTAGGTTCGGCATTAAACTACCGTGCTTTGGAACGCCAGTTGCAAGAATTAAAAGAAATGGGCTGCAATGGCATCCGTACCTCACATAACCCGCCTGCTCCTGAATTATTGGAGCTTGCAGATAAAATGGGCTTTATTGTGATGGACGAAGCATTTGATTGCTGGGAATGGGCCAAAGTGAAATATGATTATCATCTGTATTTTAAACAATGGCATAAACGCGATCTGGAAGACCAGGTATTACGCGACAGAAACCACCCAAGCGTGATCATATGGAGCATTGGTAACGAAATACCACAGCAGGGTGATACCAGCGCGCTGCGTATAGCGCCTGACCTGGCAGGAATAATCCACAGCCTGGATAAAACCCGCCCTATTACTACCGCTAATGACCGCCCGGATACCAATAATAAGATCGTAAAATCAGGTGCTATTGATCTCATCGGTTATAACTATCACGAATATGATTACGCCAAATTCCATGACCGTTACCCGGGCAAAAAATTCATCGCTACAGAAACTACTTCCGATCTGCAAACACGTGGGTATTATGATATGCCATCGGACAGTATAAGAATATGGCCTTCAAATTATGGCGATAAGTTTGTTGGCAATGCCGATAATACCGTATCAGCTTATGATAACGTACGACCACCATGGGGCTCAACCCATGAGGCTACCTGGAAGGTGATGAAGAAATATGATATGCTATCAGGCTTCTTTATCTGGACCGGTTGGGATTATCTGGGTGAGCCTACACCATACTCATGGCCATCACGCAGTTCATATTTCGGTATTATTGACCTGGCCGGTTTCCCTAAGGATGTTTACTATATGTACCAAAGCGAGTGGACCGATAAGCCTGTATTGCACATTTTCCCGCACTGGAACTGGACACCGGGCAAAACCATTGATATCTGGGCCTACTACAACAATGCTGATGAAGTAGAGCTATATGTTAACGGAAAATCTGTCGGCATAAAAAAGAAAACCGGTGATGACCTGCATGTAATGTGGCGCTTGAAATTTGAACCGGGCACATTGAAAGCT